>Ga0207110_10290_pt2 | contig 11398 bp, 14 predicted proteins | sample Alteio_BWMinHeat_74_FD_153582 | JGI IMG/M metagenome (GOLD analysis project Ga0207110, IMG submission 153582) | Enriched cells from forest soil in Barre Woods Harvard Forest LTER site, Petersham, Massachusetts, United States -... | ecosystem: Environmental > Terrestrial > Soil > Temperate forest >...
CTGGGCGAGGTCTATGAGACCAGAGCACCTTGGTGCGAGACCAAGGGGTCACGATTTTCGGCGATTGTAAGTTTTTGTAAATGGTCGGGGAGAGAGGAACATCGCGACAATAGCAGCAGGTCACGAGGTTCGTACGCAACGGTAAGTGCTTATTGCGCTAGGTCTGGAAGGAGCAAAGCTGAGATTTTCGAAACCATTCTGATCCACGGAACACGCAGGCTCACTGAGACGGTCCAAAACTGCCAACTACTTGGAGGCGGTTTTTCCTGGAAACTGCGCGTCCAAATCAAGATTCAGTTCCAGCACGTTCACGCGCGGTTCGCCGAGGAAGCCAAGTTGTCGTCCCTCGGTGTGCTTTGCGATCAGTGCCTGCAGTTGCGCTTCCGTTACGCCGCGTGTTTTGGCGACGCGCGGAATTTGGAAGCTGGCCGCGGCCGGCGTGATGTGGGGATCGAGACCCGATCCGGAGGTCGTCACGAGATCTATGGGAACCGGTTGCGCGGGATTCTCTGTCTTAAGCTGCGCGACACTGGCATTCACGCGGTCAATCAAGGTATGGTTCGTCGGTCCGAGGTTGGACGCGCTTGAATTTGCCGCATCGTAACCATTTCCCGCGGCGGAGGGGCGTGAATGGAAGTAGGGATCGGTACCGAATGGCTGTCCAATGATGCGTGAGCCTACGACCTTGCCATTTTGCACGATTAGTTGGCCATTGGCTTTGTCGTGAAAGAGTACCTGGGCCAGCCCGGTCACCGTTAAGGGATAGATCACGCCGAGCAAAATTGTGGTGGCGATCGTCATCAGGACGGCGGTTATCAGATTCTTTTTCATAGTTGCTCCTACGCCAGTCCGACGCTAGTGATGATCATGTCGATGGCTTTAATTCCGATGAACGGGATAATGATTCCACCCACGCCGTAGATCCAGAGATTGCGACGCAGCAGCGCGGCGGCGCCTAGAGGCCGATACTTCACTCCACGCAACGCCAGCGGAATGAGCGCGATGATGATCAGCGCATTGAAGATCACCGCCGACAATATCGCCGACTGCGGCGTCTGCAGGTGCATGATGTTCAGCGCGTTCAGAACCGGGAAAGTTCCCGCAAACATCGCGGGAATGATGGCGAAGTATTTCGCGACATCGTTCGCGATCGAGAACGTTGTCAGCGAGCCGCGCGTGATCAGCAGTTGCTTGCCGATTTCGACGATCTCGATGAGCTTGGTCGGATTCGAGTCGAGGTCGACCATGTTTCCCGCTTCTTTTGCCGCTTGAGTTCCAGTGTTCATCGCCACGCCAACATCGGCTTGGGCGAGAGCGGGCGCGTCGTTTGTGCCGTCGCCAGTCATCGCGACAAGCTTGCCTTCGCCCTGTTCGCGGCGAATCAAATCCATCTTGTCTTTCGGAGTAGCCTGCGCGAGAAAGTCATCCACGCCGGCTTCGCGCGCGATTGCCGCAGCGGTCAGTGGATTGTCTCCGGTGATCATCACCGTGCGAATGCCGATCGCGCGCAGTCGAGTGAAGCGCTCCTTCATGCCCCCTTTTACGACATCCTTCAGATGGATCACACCGAGGGCGCGGTTGCGCTCGGCAACGACCAGCGGTGTGCCGCCGGAGAGCGCGATGCTTTCTACCGAAAGTTGCAATTCTTGTGGGATGTTGCCGCCGTTCTCTTGAACATATTTTTGGATCGCATCGGCCGCGCCCTTGCGAACTTGGCGTCCATTCAAATTCACGCCTGACATTCGGGTAATTGCCGTGAAGGGCACGAATTCTGCGCCATGTTCGGACAACTCGCGCCCGCGTAATCCGTACTTCTCTTTGGCCAGCACGACGATCGAGCGGCCTTCGGGAGTCTCGTCCGGCAGCGAGGAGAGCTGTGCTGCGTCGGCCAATTGATCGGCACTCACTCCCGGAGCGGGAATGAATTCCGCCGCCTGGCGATTGCCGAAAGTGATGGTTCCGGTCTTGTCGAGCAGTAGTGTGTCGACGTCGCCCGCGGCTTCTACTGCGCGCCCCGACATCGCCAAGACGTTGTGCTGGATCAGCCTGTCCATTCCGGCGATTCCGATTGCAGAGAGCAGACCGCCGATCGTCGTCGGAATCAGACAAACCAGCAGCGACACCAGCACAAAGACTGTCTGTGGCGATCCTGAATAGATCGCGAACGGCTGCAGCGAAACCACCGCCAGCAGGAAGATGATCGTCAATCCCGCCAGCAGGATGTTTAACGCGATCTCGTTCGGCGTCTTCTGGCGTTCCGCGCCTTCCACCAGGGCGATCATGCGATCGAGGAAGGTCTCGCCCGGATTCGACGTGATCTTCACTCGAATCTGGTCCGAAAGCACACGAGTGCCGCCCGTGACTGCCGACCGATCGCCGCCAGCTTCGCGGATCACCGGAGCAGATTCGCCGGTGATTGCCGACTCGTCCACCGAGGCGATGCCATTTACGATTTCACCGTCCGAAGGGATGAACTCACCAGCGCAGCAAACCACCAGGTCGCCGGCCCGCAGTTTTGAACTGGGAACCGTTTCCACCTGCTCATTCGCCGTTAGGCGATTGGCCTGGGTCTCCGATCTTGCCTTGCGCAGCGTATCGGCTTGCGCCTTACCGCGGCCCTCGGCCATTGCCTCAGCAAAGTTCGCGAACAGTACCGTGAACCAAAGCCACAGGGTGATCTGGACGTTGAACTTGAATGCGGTCTGGCTCCGGAAAAGCAGGATCGTCGTGATCACACTGCCTACCTCCACCACGAACATTACCGGATTGGCCATCATCTTGCGCGGGTTCAGTTTTGCAAACGAATCCCAGATAGCCCGACGGACGATCTTCCATTCCCAAACAGCTTTTGCTTTCGTCGCCATAGATGATCCTCAGAATGTCTTTCCTGCTGCCATTAGCAAGTGTTCAAGAATGGGTCCCAGACTCAATGCGGGAAAAAAGGTTAAGGCGCCCACGATCACGACCACGCCGATCAGCAAAGTCGAGAACAGCGGCGTCGTAACCGGGAACGTGCCCAGGGATGGGGGAACTACTTTTTTACGCGCCAGGTTCCCCGCGATCGCCAGCATCGGAATGATCATCAGGAAGCGGCCGATCAGCGTATTCATCCCGAGTGCGGTGTTGTAGTAGAGCGTGTTCCCATTCAATCCGCCGAACGCCGATCCGTTGTTGGCGGCGGTAGAGGTGAAGGCGTACATGATCTGCGACAACCCATGCGGGCCGGGATTGCTGATGCTCGATGTTCCAAACTGGTACAACGCGGAAACAGCGGCAAACGACAGAATGGCCAGGGGAAAGACCAGCGACACGAGCATAGCCATCTTCACGTCGTAAGCTTCGATTTTCTTTCCCAAATATTCCGGAGTTCTCCCTACCATCAGTCCGGCGATGAACACCGCAAGGATGATGTAGATCAGAACGCCATACATGCCCGCGCCAACACCGCCGAAAATGGTCTCGCTGAGCATCATGTTGGTCAGGGGTATCATGCCGCCGAGCGGCGTGAAGGAATCGTGGAAGCCGTTTACAGCTCCGCAACTCGTATCAGTCGTAATCGTCGCCCACAGTGAGGTATTGGCGATACCAAAGCGAACCTCTTTGCCTTCCATGTTTCCGCCGGCTTGAAGCGCGCTCACGTGCTGATCTGTACCCGCCAACATTGGATTTCCGAGCGCCTCTGCCCAATAGGCCACAGTCACGCCTGCCAGGAAGAGTACGGCCATCGCTCCCCACACTGCCCAGCCATGACGTTGCGAGCCGGTCATGCGCCCCAGCGTGTAGGTCAGGCCGGAGGAGATCGCGAAGATCGAGAACATTTCGATCAGGTTTGATAGCGGCGTCGGATTTTCGAATGGATGTGCGCTGTTGGAGTTGAAGAAGCCGCCGCCGTTTGTGCCCCACTCCTTGATGATTTCCTGCGAGGCTACAGGACCTTGGGCGATGTTCTGATCGGTCACAGTGTCCGTCACCGGCTTGCCGCTGGTATCAACCACTGGCTTGCCGTCCGATCCCACTTTTGCGACTTGCTGTGGTTCAACCAATTTCACCGTGTCGTAAGGCTTCAGGTTTTGCGGAACTCCTTGCGACACCAACAACAGAGCGCCGACGATGCAGAAAGGAAGCAATACCCAAAGCGTGCAGCGAACCAGATCCACCCAGAAGTTGCCGAGCGTTTCCTTCTCGCGGCGCACGATTCCGCGGATAAAAGCGATGGCGAGCGCAATGCCGACTGCGGCAGAAGTGAAGTTGTGATAGGCCAACCCCGCCATCTGCGTGAAATAGCTCATGGTGGTCTCGCCCGAATAGTTCTGCCAGTTGGTATTCGTAGTGAAAGAGGCAGCGGTATTAAAAGCGAGATCGGGAGCGACTCCTGCCAGCTTCTGCGGATTGAATGGCAGGTGAGCCTGAGCGCGCTGCAGTAAGTAGAGCGCCAGCATCGAGACGACGCTAAACAGCAGCATGGAGAACGCATACTCGGTCCAGCGCATCTCGTGGCCTTCATCGACGCCGGTGGTGCGATAGATCAGCTTCTCGATCGGCCGCAAGACCGGATCCAGAAAAGTGCGCTCGCCATTGAATACTCGCGCCATGAAAATGCCGAGCGGTTTTGTCGCCAATAGCACTAGCGCGAAGAAGAAAAGGATTTGAAACCAGCCGTTAGCAGTCATCAGAACTTCTCCGGGCGCAATAGAGCGTAAAAGAGATAAATGCCCATAAACACACAAACGATAAGCATGACAACGGATTCAGGATGCATTGGGTCTCCTCACTTCACGCGCTCGCAAAAATGCACATATGCGATCGAAAGTGCGAAAAACAGGACCGTGACGAGAATGAACACGAGATCTCTCATTGGGACCTCCAAGAAATTGTCAGCTGGGCTGGCGTTAGGTCGAGCAGGAGTCTGGAGCCGTGCTGAACGCAACCGCCGGCCTCAACTGCCGTTCCAGAGCCTTTTGCTCAATTACTCCTACAACAGTAGATAACTTCGTGCATAAAGAGGGTGTAAAGAAACCATAGAAGGATTGATATAAGGAGTTTGTAAAGACGCCATTGATAATGCGATTGGCGACGATCAGTTCTTCAGAATGTTGCGCCGCCAAAGGCAGACCAATGTCACTTCTGACATGGAGAACGCGGTTCAGAAGTTATGCCTTCACGGTGTCCCTGGTTCAAAACGGCAAAGGAGCCACGGCTCTGTACGGAGGTAGTGTTGCGTGGGGATTTGAGCCTCAAGCTTCTTGCGAAGCGAGTGCAGAACGGGAAGGAAGTCCTCGCGGTGTATCTCACTAGCCGTCCAACGTGTGAGAAGCATTGTCCTCGGGGTAACAACTTTTCTTCGATGACTCACCAGGAAAACAAGCAAGTCGAACTCAGCCTGGCTCAGCCGCAGATCATGACCGCGGACGGTAGCCTTAACGCTGTCGACTATCGGCCTTGGCGCGGAGATCAGTCGGGCAACCGATACCGGGAATTTTGCCTTGCTGTTGTTCGCAACGATCGTGATGGCAACGATAGCGGTCACAGTCAACCGACTGGTATGGCGACCGCTCTATCGACTAGCGGCAACTCGCTTTAAGTTGATTTAGGCTCGTTCCACGGAGACAACAAGCGTTTGGGTGCTGCGAGTCTGTGGGGGCAAGTTTCCACTCTGTCGAGACAAGACCTCACGCAGAGCAAGAACGTTTTAGAGCATTCCTCGATCGCCCATTATAAGCTGCTGAGCCATAACCAAATTTATCCTCGCCGACCGAATCACAGCGCCGGCTCCAGCCTGATGTTGCGATTACGTGCGCGGTTAGTCCGCAGAACTGTAATACCCTTTTTTTGCGTATAGGCGGAGTTTCCCGGACTGATCGGAATGAATCTGGACCTTAATGTTGCGCCACTTGCCGCCTGGTTTCGAATCATGAGGGTAGTAGCCAAGAACGTACTGACTTCTCAATTCGCCGCTAATCTTTCGAGCGGCTGCTATGGCTCCGGCAGCATCGTGTGCGATAAACAATCGTCCCCCTGTCGTTCGCCAAAAACTAGATCGGCTAGCGGTGTGTTTGAGTTTGGCATTGACCTGTTTGAACTTAATCGTGGATCAGAGGTTCATCGCAAAGATCAACCAGCATGGAATGGTGTTGGTAATCGAACCACTGACAGAAAACTTTGAGACTCCTATCTGGCGGCCAGGTTGATGGATCCCTATACCAACCCTCCAACCGCTCTTCAAAGATTTCTTCGCACAATTCCCGCAGCACGGCGGCGACATCGTCGTCCGTTTCGCATTCTGGAATCAGGTAGATCGTCGGCTCTCGAACCAGGTCGAGCAAGGTGAGATGCCGGCTGGTAGGATCGGCGGCGTGCAGCCAGTCGAGAAACGGTTGCTTGGGCTTGACCACCAGGGCAGAACGGTTCAGGAGCTCCATCCTACCCTCCGGCTTCACGCGGCTCGGCGTTCATAGCGGTGGCGCAATCCGCCGAGCTGCGGAATCGCGACGATCTTGCCTCGGCTCATGATCGCGCGTCCTTTAGGAGCGTCCTTCGCCAGCGCCAAGTGCGTTCGAGAATAATGATAGTAAGCGAAGTAATTTGTCAGCAGACGGCGAAGGTGCCGCTGACTCAATACCACGACATGGTCGAGGCATTCATGACGAATCGAGCCGATCAGGCGTTCAACGAACGCGTTCTGCCACGGACTCCGGGGCGCGGTGATGACTTCCTTCATGCTCAATGACTCGACGCGGCAACGAAATGCCTGACCATAAATCGAATCACGGTCACGGATCAGATAATGCTTGGTATCGCGTTCAGAAAAGGCTTCGACAACCTGCTGCGCCGTCCATTCGGCAGTCGGATGTTCAGTTACGCCAAAGTGATGACTCTTCGTCGCCGAGGCTCCATCATGAGGAAGACAAACAATACGCGCAATCGGATCGTGGGCACGGTGAAGAAATCAACCGCGATGATCTCACCAACATGATTTTGCAGGAATGTTCTCCAGGTTTGCGACGGCCGCCGCTTGATGGTGCGCAGAATGCGCGAGACGGTCCGTTCCGAGACGATGATCCCGAGCTTCTGCAGTTCGCCATGAATGCGCGGCGCCCGCCACAATCGGTTGGCTTCCGCCAACGTCCGAATCAATCTGCGAATCTCGAAACTGATCGGCGGTCGGCCAACTCTTGCGGCTCTCTTGGACAAACGCGTCCAGTATCGGCGAAAACGTTCGCGCTGCCATCGTACTACGGTGTCCGGATGAAGCACGACCAAGGCCTTGCGCCAATCCTTCCACACGACTGAGAGCGCAATCCAAAACCAGCGGTCATGACCGGCCAATCGTGGGCGCTTCTGCTTGCGCTTATAAATGCACAGTTGTTGTCGGAGAGCTAGATTTTCCAAGGCAACGCTGCGATGATCTTTTCCGACCAGCCAAACCAACCTAAACAAGCCCAAGAAGAAGCCGAGCATGGAATCCGATTCTTCCTGCTATCTCGCTGAAAAGTCAACTTCCTCTAGCCGATCTAGTTTTGGCGAACCACACCCTAATAAACACTAGCCGACTTCATAGGACCGATGATTTAACATCGGCAAACGTGCCAGATGCAACCTCGGCGATTCGTCTTAGGGCTGGCCGAGTCTTTCCCGCTTTCGCAGCAATCCTTATTCCTGCCAGCGTGCTTTCAAAGAAATCGGCAAGACTCTCAATGTCCGTCCGAGCGTCAAGTTCGCCTTCCATCTGAGCTCGTCTCAATGTGTCCATGAGCGTGTGACGCTGTGCGTTGGCAGCACGGCGTGTAATTCGCGTCACGTCTTCATCTCGCATCCCGAACTCACAGATAGCATTAATCCCCATGCAACCATCTGTACTGGAAAGATCTTTGCGTTCTGAAAAATGAACCAATGCGCTCCGGATAGCAGCAAGCGGTGACCCTGGAGCGTGGAGTTCGACATTAATGGCTCGAACGTTTTCCGAGACGTAGACTTCGAGAGCCTTCAAGAAGAGGGCGCGTTTGTCCCCGAAAGTGTCATACATGCTTTGCCGACCGACCTCCATTGCACGCATCAGCTCGTCGGTCGACGTGGCGGCAAAGCCCTTTTGAGAGAAGATGGATATGGCACGGTGTAGAGCTCTGTCTTGATCAAACTCCTTCGGTCGGGCCATATCCTTTTCTCCTCGCTTTCAATTATGCGATGTATCCGCCATCGATTGTGAGGCTGGCGCCAGTAATGAACCCAGCTTCATGGGAGGCCAGATACGAGACAAAACCCGCAATCTCCGACACATCCGCCATTCGCGCCAGTGGAATCAAAGTCTTCACCGCTTCAGCGTGAGGCGCACTCATGTCAGTCGCCGTCGGACCAGGCTGAATATTATTGACCGTAATGGTCCGAGGAGCGAGATCGATAGCGGCCCCTCGCACCAATCCGGTAAGGGCCGCTTTGGTCATGCTGTAAACGCTAGCTCCCGGAAATGCTGTCCGGACGGCAGTGTTGCTGCCGATCAGGATGATCCGTCCTCCATCCTTCATGGCCTGTGAAGCCGCTTGTATACCTACAAATGCTGCGCGGACATTAACGGCCAACATACGGTCGAAGTCTTCAAGGCTGTAGCTGTCGATGGTTCCCCGGATCAAAATTCCGGCGTTGTTGACGAAAATATCTATCTCCCCCAACTCTTTCACGACTTGATTCACTGTTGCACGAATGTCCGCAGCAGAGGCACTATCCGCCTTAATCGGGAGTGCCTTGCCTCCCGCAGCATCTATTTCGCTCGCGAGTCGCTTTGCCTTCTCTTCCGAGTTGAAATAGGAAAATGCGACGGCAGCGCCGTCTGCAGCAAGCCGCCTCACGATTCCTTCGCCAATTCCTCGTGAGCCACCTGTCACGAGAGCAACCTTGCCTGCAAATGATCGACCGTACTTTTCCGTCATGTTCATCCTCCAGCGTCGGTCCAACCTTTCTTATTGGACTATATTATCCAGAATAAGATTCACATTTCTCTCCGCGCGACGTGTCCAATTCCATTCGTTGCAGATCAAATAACGAGAAACGCTCTTATCGGCATCAACTTCAGAATCGTCGGCAAACAGGAAGTTAACCAACCCAGTTCGAAAAATTCCTCGCACAACACTGGCAAACTAAGAGAATGGAGAAAGGGAGGAGTGACGCGTGGGTGGCGTCTCGGTCCAATTATGGCGACGCAAATCACGCTTTGACCTGGGCCCGGCAGATCACTCATCAGATCTCGCATCTGATTCGTGCGCAAGGAAGGTCTTCGCCCCAATGAAAAATGGCGAGGCCACTTGACCTCGCCCGCTACGGCGTTAGGCTTAATACCACTTAGTTGTGACCATCACTGCCGTCAAAGGAGCGCACGGCTCCCGTAGCGATCCAGCGCTGGTTGGCGCCCGGAAGATCTGGGCCAATTCGGATCAGAAAGAGTGGGTTGTTGCAGGTGCCCGGAATGGTACCGAATGTCCCGGAAAAATCCGCGTTGCCTTGCGCGCTTAGACTCACTGGAGCTGTGGTGAAAATGGTTTGATCGCAAATCAGCGAGCCCTCAACTTGATCAACCCCGCCCGGAGTGCCGGTGGCATTGCCACCATTCAACACGAGCCCATCGACATCGAAGGAAACATGTCCGGTCGCCAGATTGACGCGAGCCCTTCCGCCGAGCGTGCTCCAAGGAGTGGTCCCGGGGTTGATTCCCGCGACCGCATCGTTATTGGAAACGGTGATATTGCCGACGATTGTCTTCCAGCGAACGTCATTATCGTGGTGGTCTTGCGCGAAAGAAGCTACGGCAAGTAGCAAAACGAACAACACTGCACATACTTTCTTCATTGGATTCTCATCCTCTCCGTGGTTTTGATGTTTGAAACTCGGCCTGGCCCGATCGGACCAATTGCCGCTGCCAGAGTATGAAATTGCAGAAAGCGGGGCGTGGAAGTTTCGGTGACGTTTCGGTCTAGTTTCGGTGCCTAATGATTTCGAGTTGGCAGACACAACCGCGAGGAAAGAAAGTAAGTGCGGCGGTTCCGGAACCAGAAGGCAAAAACGAAGGATGGGAGCCAAAAATCAAGGAGTGCGAGAGATCCGCGGAGCCGCCTCCAGCATTTGGAGTAGCGTCTCCGGCACGCTCGGAGCAATGGTTTCCAAAGGTGTAGTCAGGCACCACCCGCCGTCGTTGTCCCGGGCGATCAATCCTCGCTTCAGCATATCCTGGACGATGCCTACCATAAACAAAGCGTTCCCGCCCGAATGACGGTAGATCACCGTTGCGAGACCGGCAGGCAGATTCCCCTCTGAGAATTCCGTCGCCAGGTATTCAGCAATCAAGGGCTCTTCCAACCGCTCCAATGCGATCTCGGAGCACAAACGATGAACCTGTAAGTCCTGCTTTAGACCTTTCAGGCTGCTGTTGGAGAGAACCACGTCCACCGGCCGGTAGGTGCACAGGAGCATCAGCTTCGCCGCCTCGCGGCGGCGGGCCAATGCGGAGATGAGATCGAGAGTGGAGGGATCGCTCCAATGGAGATCTTCAAACACCAAGAGCAGGGGATCCGCTAAAGTTATTGCTTCTAGTGCTTCGCAAATCTCCCGCACCATTCGCTCCCGCGTGGCTCCGAGGAGCTCTCGTTGCAACGCGTCTCGCTGCTCCGCTTTGACCAGCGCTGGGAACTGAATCAGCCAGGTCGGAGCATGTTTTGCGATGGTCTGAACTAGGGGATTGCCGTCCGGATTCCTGATTAGCTGGCCCAGCGATTCCAGCATAGGGTAGTAAGCCTCTTTACCTCCGAAGCCTTCTACGCATTGCCCGCGCCCTACCCTCAGAGTGTGACTTCCGACAGCCTGTTGATGAAACGCATCGGCTAGTGTCGTCTTGCCGATTCCGGCCTCACCGGTCACGAAAACGACTTGCCGCTGCCCGCGCAGCGCTCTGCGCAGAGAGGTATGCAGTTCAGCCAAAGCAGTGTCCCGGCCCACCATTTTCTTACTGGTTTCGGTAGTCAGGTCTTGCGGGCCAGGGGCGACCTCGTCGCTCACTGCAGCGACGAACTGATATCCGCGCTTGGGAAAGGTCTCAATGAATTCTGGCTTGTCGTGCCGATCGCCCAGCACCTTGCGGATTCCCAGGATGTATTTCTTAATGAGTTCCGGATTGACAAAAGTCTCCGGCCACAACGCTTCCAGAATCTCATCTTGAGTTACAAGCCGCCCCGGGTGTTCCACCAGATAACGCAGCACATCGAAAGCTTTCGGCGTGAGCGGCACGCGCCGTTCCCCTTGCCAGAGGCACTGGTTTGATGGATCGAGCCGGAATGATCGGAACGCCTTCATGACTCAACAATCGCTCCCATGTGCCGCACTCAGGGAGGCTTAAGTTCAGGGATTTCGGACGTTTCGG
>Ga0207110_10295_pt1 | contig 11335 bp, 7 predicted proteins | sample Alteio_BWMinHeat_74_FD_153582 | JGI IMG/M metagenome (GOLD analysis project Ga0207110, IMG submission 153582) | Enriched cells from forest soil in Barre Woods Harvard Forest LTER site, Petersham, Massachusetts, United States -... | ecosystem: Environmental > Terrestrial > Soil > Temperate forest >...
TAATTCGGGAAGCACGGCGGTTTATGTAGGCGTGGATTTTCTCGCATCACCGTTAGATGTGAAGTTGAATCAACCTCCGGCCGGGACCAGTCCCGAGTTTGCCTATATATTCCTCACGCCGCACGTGCGAGTGAAATTCGATGCCGACGGAGCCCTGAAGCCATGGCTGTCGTTTGGCGGTGGATATGCCCGTTTAACCCCTTTCGGGCAAACATCTTCCACGCTGAGGGGAGCAAACAACACCGACAGCCTCGAGTTTGGAGGAGGAATCGATACCGCCCCAATTGTTCACGTGTTCAGGATTCCGATTGGAGTCCGGCTTGAAGTCCGGGACTTCTATTCCGGCACACCCCACTCTAACGCGCAGCTTAACGGCCTTCGATTGAACACTGTGGCTTATACGGGTGGTCTGCTTCTGAACTTCTAGGCGCTCCGACCCAGAGAGTCCTGAGAGAGTCAGGATGAGGCAGCCCATACACCGCGAGCCGGCCATGCTGTGGTCGAAAAACCGCAAGCGAGACTGCTCATTCGACTGGCGCTGTCGCTGTCGATTTGGGGCATTGCTACCTTGCTGCCGCGGAGCGAGGTATTGATCCCGGGCAAAGCAAGATTACGATCCACGTCGGTAAGACTGGGCTATTCGCGGCAGCGGTTTACGAACACGACGTAAGCGCTCTGGTCGCTGAGGGTGCTATCGATGATTCTGAGACAGGTCACGTCAGCCTTCGAATCGAAGCGGGCGGGTTCCCCAGCCTTTGCTGTTGTCCTTCCGTTAATGAACAGATGAAGAGCGTGCCCTACTCTCGGTGTTTTTCCGAGGGTGGGCAGCAAGGATGGTTGCAACCTCCTACGATTCGGCTCCCGTTTCTATAGTGGATCGTCTTCTCGAGTTCTCTTTTGACACTCATACGTTAGATACATGAGGCAGCATTAAGGGCTGGAATCATCGACATCCTTCTCACTCGCTGTACCTTTTAGAAAAGGCCCCACCGCAGGTGGTTCTGCTTAGGCCGGGCGTTCGCTGGATTCCACACGATGACGGAATCCAGCGTGTTGATGTGGGTTATTGACCGGCGCCGTCGGACTGGGCGAAGCGAACGGTGTAGTCGCCAACGCGCTTGCCGTGAGCTTTGCCGGTTTCATTGTCGATGTTGTAGTGAATGCCGCCGTAGAGGCGGGAGGTCGCGGCTTCATCGCGCATGGAGGCGAAGTCGCTGGCTCCGGCGGGAAACAAGTAGCTCAGGACGTCCGCAGCTGCGGCCGAGAAAGTTGAGTGACCGGACGTGTAGGACGGGAAGTTGGGAAGTCCGATGACGGTTTTGATCGAGGGATCCAATTGCTCGGGACGAGGGTTGTAGTAGGTGTACTTAGTATCCCAACAGGCGACGGCGGCGTCGTGCAGAGCCATGTCGAGCAGGGCGAGGGCTCGAGCGGCCCGCACTTCGCTGAACTTCGCGGCGCTGATGTAGGGAACCGCGACGGTATTCCAGTGGCCGGGAGGAGTGGTGGTGCTGACGCCGTCTTGCCACTTCTGCGCGATGGCGAGTTGATCGCTAGTTAGGTTCGCGACAGTTTGTTTCACAATTGCAAGTTCCTGCGCCATTTGCGGAGAAGAGGTCGATGGAGGCGGGCCGGGACGCTCGTTAACGATGTCGGCGGGCGTCATCATCCAGGCCTTGACATTGCCGAAGAAGGGAAGCTGGGGCGGGCGAGGAGGGATTTCCTGGCTTATCCATGGAATCTCTCCCTTAGCGGCGACGGCGCTAGCGATAGCTTGCCACTGGGCGGTGGTTCCGGTGGCGTTCTTCATGCCGTCAGAACCGGCACGCGCGACGAAGACCGCAGCGACGGCTTGTCCGAGCGCGACTCCGGCGGCGACGTCACTGGCGGAAGCCTTCCCGGCAAGTTGTACGACCAACTGCTGCTGGGCTGCCTGCTGGGTGATTTGATCGACGGCGGTCGGGAAGAGCAACTGCAGCAACGTGGAAGTTACGGCGGAGACTGCCGCGTCTTCGGAGGGATAGGAGGGCAGGTTGGTGGTCGGCATGAGCGACTGGATGCTGCTGCTGTTCTTAGATGGCGACAGGCGGTTGTACTGGTACTTGTAATACCAAGCGGCCTTCAACGCTTCATACTGAGCGACGGCGACGTAGCTGTAGGCGCGTGCCGCGTAGGGCGGATTGCCGAATGGAAATTGTGGAAAGGCGAAGGGATTGGCGGCACTGGGGACCGGGTAGGTGCCGTCGGGATTCGGTTCGGGAGGCAAGTCGGATTGCGCAACCAGTCCGCGGAGGATTTCGTTCCAGCGCAGGACGCCGCTGCCGCTCCAATCAGCGATCATGTTTTTTTGATCGCTGGTGATTGCCGCCTGTTGAGACTTGATGGAAGTCAGTTCGGCGACGTAGGCAGGATCGGTGACGGCGGCGGGAGCGGGAACCGCGATCTGCGTGGGACCGCTGAGTACGATCATCTTCCACGTGCCGGCGTTGGCGTCGTCATTCTCCGGGGTGAATACCGGAAGAGGGGGTGCGGGCGTGACCTGCTTGTTGCAGGTGACGCTCATCAGCATGACCGCTAAGGTGCAGAAAACGGAGAGGACGGAACGGACCAAACGTCGAGGGACGCTCATTGTTTCTGACCTCGTTTTGCGAAGTGAACCGTGTAATCGAAACCGGTGGTGATGGTGGTGGATTGCCCGACATTGCGTCCGTCGACGACGTATCCGTAAGTGAACTGGTAGGCGAGGTTATGGAGTGGACCGGGGATGGGGTACATCACCATACCGCTAACACGCGACAGGTTCATCATGTTGGAGATGAACGGCATGTCCTGGCGGCGGATGTCGCCGCCACCTTGGGTGCGCTGCTGGAAGAACAGCCCCTGGAGCATCAATCCGCGGCGGAACCATCCGCCGCTGACGACATAGTCGAAGACATTGGGCATTTGTACCTGGTTGGTGAGGAAGAGCTGGCCCTCGGTGAAATAGCTGTTGCGATTGAGGGTAACGTTGTCACGCCAGGTGTAGGCGGTCGATCCGGTGAGAAACCAGCCGCGGTTGGACTGGAAGTTAAGCGTGCCGCGGGCGGCGATGCGCTTGGCGCCGAGACCGATGGAGAGGGGCTGGAAATCGGGCGTGTAGCCGGTCATGGGAATGCCACCGGCGACGACGGCGAAAGCGCGGATGCGACCGGCTTCGGTGAAGGGACGGTCGAGGAAGTTGTATTTGGCGCCGAGGGCGAAATCCTGAAAGCCGTGCATGCTGTGGAGAACGCCCTGGCTGGCGTGGGTCCAGACGTAGGGAACGGTGACGAGCACGTCTAGGCGGTCGGTGATGCCGTAATTGCCGGTCCAGCTAACGGACTGCGTTTTCACGGTGCCTAAGTTTCCGTTGGTGCGCTCGAGCGGGCCTTCCCAGTATTGGTTCCAGGTGTCGTGCGAGTAGAGGGCGCCGGTGAAGAGCGTCTTTTTGGGAATCATGATGGCGTCATCGACGGTTTGCGCGTGCAGCGTCGCAGAGAGCGATGCGAGCATAACCAGCGGCGGCAGTAGTTTCTTTAAAGGCTTTGTGCAAAGCCGATACACCACAACGCCGAGTCTGACCGGCAAATTCCCAGTGTTCGGCCTGTGGGGGCGGATTGGATGCGAGGGAAAGCACACCTGCGATAACTCTACGAGCGCGCACACGAACGTCATGTTCCTCTCCGAGGGAAATGAACAACTGAAGCAAGTCCAGACATGCCACGCCGGTATTCGTCTCCCGTCGGTCGGCTCGAATCGTTCTGAAATTCCGCCCGAACAAATAACAGCCGGTAGTGACAAAGCAGTGCCGCACTGGTGAGATGGCTAAGCTCCGCCAGACCCAACACGGGAAATACTCAAAACTTAAGTTGGACACTTTTAATTACGGCAGCGGGAAGGAACAATAGTTCAAAATGACTATCAGCGATGTTTTGGTGGGACTATTTGCCACTGGGAGAAAAACAAAGTCACGGAGTGGGGTGAAGACGGGAGTCCGCATAGGAGTGCTAAGGAAGGAAATCGGGGACTGTCCCCGTTGGAATGGCAAAACGAACATCCGGCAATACGACAGTTGCGATTGAACTGAGAGTAAGTTCCGTGTTGCCCGTCGCTCGCTAGATGGCGTCCGCGAGCAAAGCAGCTCGTTGACGCAGTTGGTTCAATTCGCTTTCGCAACAACTATCGGTTGATAGAGGCTCGTCTCGGATGGAAATAGCCAACGAGCATTCTTAGTGCTTGGCCGTTTGGCCCAGTGCCGCGTAGTTAGTATCTCAATCCATGCAAGTGGTCCTTCAACCGTACAAACTCACGTAATTCCCGCTCTGGGATTGCCGGTTGTGTGGAGTCCACGCAACGCGCGCTCTCGATCGGTCCTCTAAGATGACTGCGCGAGAAGTGAGAAGTAAGGTTTCATTTCTTCGCTGTGCTTCCAGGCTTCATTTTCTCGGCTCGCGCTGGAATGTCGGCAGAATCAATCACGTCCGCTACCCCATACATCTTTCGGTTTAGTTCGTGCATTCTGGCAAGAAGGGGACCATACGGCTTATAGAAGCGGTCGACGATTCCCTTATTGGAGTCCCGGTTAGAAGCCTCCGCATGAGGATCATCGGGATCGTTGTCCTGATACTTGAACCATTGCCATCCGATGCAAGCTCGGGACTCGAGCAGGGCCAGGACAAAGTTTTCGTAAAAGAGACCTCGGTCGTCCTGGGTATGAACGAGCCAGCCTGCGCCGGTGCGATTCGGCATACCGGAATCTTCACCCTTCGCGTAAAACTCGGTCACAAGGAAAGGCTTGCCGGACTCGCGCTCCCATGTCGCGGTAGTTTCGGAATCGAGTTGCCATATACCGTAAACATTCACCGAAACCGCGCCGGCATACTTGCCGACTGCACGGAAGAGTTCGGGGTCCTTAAGAGCCTGGCCGTGGAATCGGCAGCCGAGATACATATGATTGGGATCCGCTTTGCGGATCGCTGAGGAAACGATGCGGAAATAAAGATCTGCCTCGAACTCCAAGAATTCGGAACGGAGGCTGTCCGTGGGAGCTGTAGCATGATGGTCTTGCATCCAGCGCTCGGCGCCCTGACGACCAGGGTCGCTCTCTGGCAAACGCAGGAAGCCGTCAAGGTTGGCACGTGTGAACGGAAGCTCATTGTCCGAGAAATAACCCATGAGGTCAGGGTCGTCGCGGTGAGGACCTACGAGGGAAGCGACGTGTTGATCGGCGAAGCTCTCAAACGCTGGGTCGAAAACAAAGATGGTGTTTTCGGGATAACCCTTGTGTCCAGGGACGTCGTAGGTTCCTCCACGCTTGACGCCGTACGCGCTCATAACGTCGAGGTTCATTGTGTAAGACACAGACGGAGCCGATTGCGCGGACGAGGCACGAAGCAGAGGCACGTCGGACCATGCTCCAGCACCGTTGAAACCGTTCGCAAGCAGAAGTTCGCGCGTCCTCCTCATCCACTCATCAGGCGTTCCAAAGGTTCTCGCGAGCGCCTGGGAGGATGCGGGCGAGTGGGCAGGCGCAACAGAGACCACTCCAGCGTTCAGGGAAGGATGGCCGTCTGGATCAATGAGCCACCAACGGTCTCGGATTTTCCGAGCGTAGTAGAACCCTGATACCGTATAGCTTTTGTCGCGGCGCCCCCCGAATCGGTCCAGAGCGACTTCTTTCGGTGCAGGCCGGATATCCTGAACCGTACGAACCGGGTACATCTGCCAGTCGCTCAACTCTCTTTGAGGGTAGAGCATTTTGCGAGCAGCTATTTCATGTTTCGCGGCCGGGGGATGGACCGCAGCAGCAAAAATAAGTGCGCCAATAGTTAGCAGCGCGATGCCTGCTGCTCGCGAAGGACTACCCATCTGCAATCAGCTCCTGCTAGTTAGTTCAAGTCGGCAAAGCGGAAGTTACGATCCTCTAGTCCTGGTTTCCGAGTAGCCGTGATACGCCCAAAAACAAGGCCCGGACAGCCGTGTTTCTGGGATATTGAACGGGACACTAAGCCCAACAAAGTTCGCGGCGATCTGCTGCTCCTCTGCTGCCGGGAGTGACTTGTCGGGCAGTCTTAGATGCAGCGATGAGAAGCCCGGCGCCGGCCAAACTATACTATGACTGTAGTCTCATCTGTTTTCGTCCACTGTGAATATAGTCTGTAGTCTGGCTTCGCAGCGAGGCGGGCGGCAAGGCGCTAAGCGTTATGCACGGGTCGGAAAGACGCAACTAGAAATCAGCAGCGTCCTGTTTCTGTTTCTTGTTTCAATGTGGAACTCCAGGAGAACAGGCCCCCCAAGTGTGACGATGAAGGAAAAGGGAACAGACTGATCAGATATCCCCTTTTGGTTTCGCTTCTTCAGTGGTCATCCTGACAGTGGGCTGTAATTGCTTTTAATTCGCCATCTACCACTTGTTCGCCTGGAGGTATTGGCTGTCCGGCCGGAAAACCGTTTCCGGCGGCTTCCTCCGGTCGCTGGCTGGCGGCTCGGTCGCTCAAATTCTGGCATCCACGGAAATGCGTGTGAAAAGTGTGAGTGGGGTATGCGTCAGATCGTAGGGTGTGTGAGTTCCAGATAGGGTGTCAATCTGCCTGGCGTGCGCGTGCGGATCTAACTACTGTGCTCGGTCTTATGTTTGCACTTGGTGACGATGGCTTGATGGAGTTTGTCGCGGATGGGTTCGGGGAGGGGATAAACGTCGTTGTCGCGGTAGATTTCGATGGTTTTGCGGGTGGTATTGCAGACTACGAAGCAGTTGTGGCACCACTGGAGATGCTCTTCCAACTCTGTTTTGAGCTGGACATCGATATTGCCGTCCAGGTACTCGTTTAGCTCTTTAAGAAAGTCTTTGCACTTCACTGCGGCTTTGCCCCGTCCCTTTTACTTTTTTTGAAGTAGCGGCTGAGACGCTCACGCAACTGTAGGCGCGCCCTCAAGAGCCGCGATTTTACCGCAGGAACGCTCAAATTTAGCATTTCTGCCGTCTCTTCTGTAGACAATCCTTCGATGTCCCGCAAAACGAAAACGGTGCGGAAACTTTGGGGTAACCCGGCGATTGTCTTCTGGAGTATGTCCCCCAGCTCGGATTGGCCGTAGAGCTGCTCCGGGTTCGGACCCCAGTCGGCCACCTCCCGGGGCATCGAGCCCTCTTCGGTTTCCACGTCCTCGTCAATCGACACGGTTTTGCTGGTCTTGCGGCGGCGCAGCTTCATCAGCGCCTCGTTTACCGCGATCCGGACCAGCCAGGTGTAGAACTTGGAGTTGCCCTGGAACTGCTTGAGGTTTTGATAGGCTTTGATAAAGGCGTCCTGCACAACATCTTCCGCGTCTTCGCGGTTCTGGGTGATGTGCTGGGCGATGCGGAACACATTACGGTCGTAACGCTTGATGAGCTGCTCAAACGCGCCAACGTCCCCTTGCCGGGCTGCGTCTACCAGCACCAGCTCTTCGGTTTGGGGCTCCGCGACTTTGGCTTCGATACTGTCCATGGATGTACGACTCCAGCTTCGGCAGGCTTAACATTCGGCGCTGTGGAGGCTTGGACTCGCGGGAAATCGAGTCTGTTATCTTAAATGCAAGTACGCACTCGTCGCGAATTAAGTTTATCCACTTATGTAGCGGGGCTTTTGGGATGAGGTTTGGATTTCTGGCGCTGTTATGCGCCAGTCTTATAGTGTGCTCTTGCGCTAAGAAAAAACCTGCGGAGGCGACGCATATCGGCGTGACCATGCGCAGGTTCGCAATCGAGCCCGAAGTAATTCGCGTAAAACAAGGCGAAAACGTGGTGCTGGATGTCTCAAGCAAGGACGTTCAACACGGTTTTGGCGTGGAACAGCTCGGTATAAATGAGCCCATCCAGCCGGGGAAGCCGGCGCACATCACGCTGGATACGTCAAAAAAGGGCGAATTTGATGTGGCTTGCAGCATCATTTGCGGTCCCGGACACAACGACATGACGGCGAAGATTGTGGTGGAATGAAACCTCGGGTGATCGGGCCATCGGGTTATAGGGTGAAGTGAAAGCCAGAATCAGCGCAGATCACGTTGGCCGAATCACTGGGGGAGAGTCATCAAGAAGGGTGTGTCCTCGGCTCGTACTTCACCCGATCGCTCGACGACCCGATTCTTGGCATGCCGATTGATTCTTGAGCGCGACCCCTTATAATCCCGGCTGAAACTTCATAGTCCTAATCAATGGCTGATCTCCAACGAATCCGAAGCGTGGTCGAACAAGCAGTTTCCCAGCGGCTCAACGAGCACGTCGATCAGCTTCGCCAGCAAATTGTTGAGCAGGTGGTGCGTGAGATTGAGCCGCTGTTAGTTTCCGCCCCGGCCGAAGCGGCTGCTGGCGAGCCTTCTAGCGAGGCCTTGCCAGTGAGTGACCTTCTCGGCGCCGCGGTTTCGTCCATCCAGGAGTCGCAGGTTCAGGCCGACATTCTGAAGGCGCTGCTGGAAGGAGTGTCGAAGTTCAGCTCGCGATCGGCGCTGTTCGTTGTCCGCGGAACTACGCTGGCTGGGTGGCAGGCACGGGGATTTGCCGATGACAATATTCGCGGCTCGGTGGTGGACGGATCCAAGGGACTGTCATCGCGGGCCATCAATGACCGCGGACGAGCATCAGCCGCCGCTGCTGAGTTCGACTCCGCGTTCGTCGAGAAGCAGGGGAATCCCTGGGACGGCAACGCCACTGTGTTCCCCCTCGTCGTGAAGGAAAAGGTAGCCGCAGTCCTGTACTGCGATTCCGGACGCGAATCGGGTCGAAACACCGACTATTCCGCTGTCGAAGTGCTCACGCGCTACACGTGTTTGTGGCTGGAGCATGCCGCCACGAAGAAGCATTTGGCCGGCGCAACGGAAGGAATTTCTGCCCCCGCCCCAACACCGAGTGCTCCTGCGGCCGCGCCGGTTGCACCTCCGCCACCAGCCCCAACCGCTGCGGCTCCCGCTCCAGCCAAGGCGGCCGAGGCCGAGCCGGCTCTGGATAATCTTCCGCCTGAGGAGCAAGAGCTTCATAAGAAGGCTAAGCGCTTCGCCAAGCTGCTCGTAGACGAGATCAAGTTGTACAACCAGTCGAAGGTTGCTGAGGGCAAGAACAACCGCGATCTTTACAAGGTGTTGCGGGAGGACATCGAGAAGAGCCGGGCTACGTATGACAAGCGCTACGGCAGCACTCCGGTAGCTCCCGCTAAGTATTTTGACTCAGAGATCGTCCGTATCCTGGCTGACAACGACCGATCTCTGCTGGGCAACGACTTTCCCGGCTAATATCGGGTTAATCTATAGGAGAGCTGAATCCAGGACGCCATCCCGCTGTGTTCGACCGCTTCATCGTTTCGTTTTTCTTGATCCTTTCGTTTTTCTCCCCATCAGTTCTATTCGCCCAGACTGCGACCAAGAGCACGCGCAGAATTGCTACCCAGAAGAAGAGCGCGAAGTCCAAGAGCACGGTCAAGCCAACAAGTAAGAATGGAATCACGCCGGCGCACAAGCGCAAATTGCATCGCGCATTTGTCGAATCCGCGGATCTGCGGCCGATGGCGAAGCAACTGCTCGAAGAGCACACGGCAACCGCGTATGCGGGAGTGGAGCGCTATGCCGCCAGGCATCGCGCGGACGAAGGGGGAACCCTTGCTCATCTGGTCCTTGGCTACTCCCATTTGCAGGATAAGGATTATTCGCAAGCGCAGAAAGACCTGAAGCTGGTTGCCGCGCGCGGCGGAGAACTCTCCGACTACGCCGATTTTTTCCTGGCCCAGTGCGCCTCTGCAGGCGATGACCAACAGCAGGTTGCGCAGTTGCTGAAGGGATTCGCCGAAAAACATCCCGACTCGTTGTTTACTCGCCAGGCTGAACTCATGCGGGCGACTTCTCTGATGGCTGGCGGCCAGAACGAGGAAGCCATCCGCGTGCTGGAAGCCATGCGCGACAGCAAACCCGACATCGAACTCGCCCTGGGCCGAGCCTATGCCGCCGTGGGTCAAACGGACAAGGCAGTTTCAATCTGGAACCATCTCTATGTGGAGATGCCGCTTAGCCAGGAGGCCGCCGCCGCGCAGCTCGAGTTATTGAAGGTTGCCGCGAAAGGTCTGATCACCACTCCGAGTCTCGAACAGCGTCGAACCCGGGCCGATCTGCTGGCGAAGGGACATCGCTACGATCTTGCGGCCGATGAGTATCGCGCCATTCTCGATAGCATCCGTTCAGACATGAGCCAGCAGCCGCTCGAGCGTGAGCTTCAGGTGAAGGTGGCCGGCGCGCTTTATCACACACATCAACCTGAAAAGGCGAAATCGCTGCTGGACTCCCTTCCTCCAAGCAGCGAGGACTACGAAGCCGAGCGGCTGTACTATCTTCACGAAATCGCGCGCAGTAAGGACGATCTCAATCGGGAGCGGCAGATACTCGCCGACATGATGCAGAAGGTTCCTTCCAGCCCATGGCTGCAGGAAGCTTTGTTGTCGGCCAGCAACATGTATCTGCTGCGGCCCGATTACAAGAACGCGATCGAGTTCTACAGCGCGCAGTTCAAATTGTTTCCGCAAGGCAGATACTCGCCATATTCGCACTGGAAGGCAGCCTGGCTCAGTTTCCGCGTCGGCAACAAAGACGAAGCCAAGCGCCTGATGGAAGAGCAACTCGCGATGTATCCATCGGGGCAGGAAATTCCGCCGGCATTGTACTGGCGGGCGCGATTGGCCGAAGAGGACCACGACTACGATCGCGCGGGCGAGTACTACACGTTCATCCTGCGCCGCTTTACGCATTATTACTACGCCGATCTGGCGCGCGAGCGTCTGCGCTTCCGCTTCGATGCTTCCAAGCACGATCCGTTGCTCGACAAGATTCCGGCAGAGAGCGATCCCGATAAGGACAGCTTCGAAGCTCCCCCTGACGATTTGCGCGTAGCCCGCGCGCAACTGCTCACCAACGCCGCGCTGTTCGATTTTGCCATCCGCGAGCTCCAGTCCGAGCCGGACAAACTTTATGCCAAAGCAGAGATTGCGAAGGTTTACTTGAAGGAGGACCGTCCCGATCGCGCACTGCAATCCTTGAAGCGCGCCGTGCCGGGATATTTCTCTCAGGATCTGACCGACATGCCGCAGTGGGCCTGGAGCATTCTGTTTCCCAAGCCATATTGGAACGATCTCACTCGCTATGCCACTGCCAACGGATTGGATCCCTACCTCGTAGCGAGTCTTATACGCCAGGAGTCGGAGTTCAATCCGCAAGCCGTTTCTCGCGCGAATGCCTGGGGCTTGATGCAACTTCTTCCTCCGGTTGGGAAGACGCTCGCAAAAGAAATCCGCTTGCGGCACTT
>Ga0207110_10296_pt1 | contig 11322 bp, 11 predicted proteins | sample Alteio_BWMinHeat_74_FD_153582 | JGI IMG/M metagenome (GOLD analysis project Ga0207110, IMG submission 153582) | Enriched cells from forest soil in Barre Woods Harvard Forest LTER site, Petersham, Massachusetts, United States -... | ecosystem: Environmental > Terrestrial > Soil > Temperate forest >...
ATCCGCTGCCGTCATCATCCTGGTAAAGCCGCTTCAGGCCCTTGTGCAAAAACTTCGCCAGAACCATTCCACATAGTACGGTATTGCCGTACGCATGTCAAGAGCGAGGACGCAACGATCTAAGAATCGCGATTGGCTGCCCCAGGATCTGCGCCCGAACGTGAAGCGCCCGCCCGTCATCATCTTGCCCTTCCATCCTCACATTCGCCGCAGTTCCCGGCTCACGCCTTCCAGGTACGGATCAAGAAGCGAGAGCGGCTGGAGGGCGATCCCGGCACCGTCCAGAATCTGGCGGCAACTTTCGACTGCTGCGATTGCCGGATCGGCGTCGGATACGATGGCCGTCATGCGGGCCTCGGTTTTTTCGCGGATTCTCCAAAAGGTGTAACTCAGCAGTTTGGCATGGTTCCATTCGCGCTCCAGGGAGATTGCGTGCAAGTATTTTTTGACGCCATTGGGACGGTATGCGAAATCGATTCGGAAGCCGTCTCCGGGCGCGGTGAACTCGTCTACGGGAATATCCCTGGACAGCTTGTCCCAGAGGGAGTGGCGGTGGAGGGCTTCCGACAGCCGCGCGTGAATCCATCGCCTGCTTCCTTCCCGCGCAGGACGCTTCTCCCGGAGAGGCTGCGGCCTTTCGACGTGCTCCTGAAACAGACGATGGAATTCCTCATCCGGGTTGGCTGTCAATACACCTCTGGGCGAGGAAATCTGGAGAGTGCCCGAATAGTCCTCGCGCATGAGGAGCAATTGGTTGTAAAAGTTCTCTCCGGTGTGTGGTGACCGGTCCCTCACGGTCGCCCCGGCGTCCGTAGCCCCGGACTCTGGGGCGCAGGACGCGGCTCTGATTGCCTCGAAGTGCGCGGGCAGATTCGCGAGCAGCCCGAGGTCGGCCTGCGGGTCGAGGCACCGGACGTGCCGCCAATCCCGCGTGAAGCCGTGGCCGGCGAGCCGGCCGGACGCTTCAAACAAGAACAGTCCAACCGCGACGCGAGTCTCCCGCAGGGGAGAGGGAGCGTACTCCACGAGAAAGTATTCGCAATTCTTCAGTGGCTCATCCATCGTTCCTCCAATTGGGAAAGGGGTTCTTGTCCGAATGCCGGCAGGACAGGATCATCCGGGCAACCATCGTCCGCCGTTTCTCCAGATTCCTCAACAGCGCGCCGAGTTCCTCCGTGCTGCCCTGATACCATTCCGGCGGCACCGAGGCGGCCGCATCCTCCAGGAAGTCCTCTTCCAGATTTTCCAGGCGGTCGAGGTACGGTTCGAACGACTCCAATCCCACAACCGCGGAGTAAACCGACCGCCGGGAGTAAAGCCCTCGCAAGGGCGCATCGGGAAAGCTCCAGTCATTGGCGTTGAAGCAAAACCCTTGATCCACCATCGTCGCCGTATACCGGGGAGAGGCGCTGCCGTGAGGCCGGTGAAACACGGACTGGCGCGAGTCAGTGTTGCAAGTCCATTTGTCGAAGACCAGCATGCCGCAGAAGCTATCCAGATTGACGACCGCTTCGAGCAGAACATCGGGAAGGAAGTCATATACAGGAGTTCGCAGAGGATCGCACGGGAAGCGGGAACCGAATTGAAATCCGCTGGCGCAGCGCACGCGCTCGCTCCCGCGCTGTATGTACATCTCCGGCGTGTGTTGCACAAGCCAGTCGCTCACTTCGACCACCTCCGGCTCCGAGACCGGCAATCCCAGCGCCTGGGCCAGCTTCGCAGCAAGCATCTCGTTGGCGAGGATGCGCACTCCCTGGGGGTTGTTTTGGAACTTCACGACGTAGTAGTAACCATCCTCGCAGCGCATCAAGTGGGATTGAGCTCCACCCCTCAGCCGCCGGACATGTTCGACCGCTTGCCTCGCCATGGTTCTTTGTGCTCCCCGGGCATTGTGAGCTGCCTGGTATCCTGGGAAGGAATGTATCGAGGTTTCTCGCGCGAGACAACACAAAACGGGAGTCGCCTCTCGAGTCGCTGATCCGGCATGGACTTTGATAGCGGTGAGGAATTCGTCTTGACACCTCTTCCGGGATGCGATACAACCGCATACTAGGCCAGAGAAGTTGCGGAATTGAATCGATCAGTGTTGTTCGTTGTTCGCCATAATGATTATCTGCTATCAACCATTTATCCATGCGATCAGACCCAGCGAAAGAAACCATCTCCAGAACTCTGCGCTCCCCGGGAGCCGGACGATTCCTGGGGCCGAGAGGAGAAAAGAGGGAAAATGACCTTTGATGAGACAAAGTATTTCGCGCTAACTCAAGATGAATCAGATGATTACGATGCATTACCCGGCTATGAAGAGGAAATAGAGGAACACGACGACTTGATCTTGGAAGAGGATGAAGATCTCCCGGAATCCATCGTCTCTGAAACCATAACCGAGGTGGCTATAGAGGAGGAGCAACCAAAGGCGTACAAACCCCCGCCCGCCGCTCCGCCGCCCGCTGCCAAACCAGCCAGGGCTGCTCAAGTCAGCCGCCCCAAGCCAGCCAAAGCCTCGGCGAAAAAGAAAGTTGCACGTCCCGCCAAGGCTGCCGCTCCCAAAGCCAAAGCAGCGGCTAAGGCTAAACCTAAACCGAAGACGAAGGCAGCCAAACGACCGGCGGCAAAAAAGGCTCCTCCGAAAGCGGCTTCCAAAGCACGAGCGAAATCGGGGGCTAAATCAAAGATCAAGGCACCGGCAAAGGCACCCGCACGTCGCGCGTCCAAGGCAAAGTCTTCCAAGGCTTCCAAGGGCCGGCGTTCCCGGAAATGAGTTCTGCCGAAGAACCGTGCTGACCGTTTTGCGGAGACGCTTCTCCCCTGACTAGCCTGCATTGAAAACTCTGCACCGCCTCTGCCGAGGCTCCCCGCAGTTTCGGCGTTCGATCTGGACCAAGAGGTTTCCCCCTATGGTCTGTGTGTCCTTCTGCCGAAGAGTCTATAGGAGAACTTTTCTTAAACAGAGAATGCGGAGTCCAGCTTGGAGTCAGGGATGAGCGCGGAATGGCTGATTACCAGTTTGTCACCGACCGGCTAGCGATTGGCGGCGCTATCTGGACCAGCGAAAACATGTGGGAGATTTCCCGTGCCGGCATTACCCACATCGTTGACATGCAGGCAGAGTTCGATGACCGTGCCATCGCCGTCGGGACCGGAATAGAAGTGATATGGGTCCAATGCCCCGATGACTTTTTGCCCAAACCTAGCGAGATCTTCTGGGATGGTGTGCTTTTCGCGCTGGAGGCGCTGCACGTCCCGGAGGCGCGGGTACTATTCCATTGCATGGCAGGCATCCACCGGGGTCCTATGATGCTGCTCGCTGTTCTTCGAGTGCTGGGACATGGGCGGGAAGACGCCATTCGCATGATCGCTGCGGTCCGCCCGCAGGCGGAGTTTCCCGAAGTGTACGTGGAAAGCGTGGAAGGCTTCGTTCAAGAATACCATGCTGGGATCGGTTCCCATCCGACGACTCCAGCCAGCGGAGGCTCATAGGGTTTGCGTGAAAACCGCATCAGAAATCCAGGAAGAACTTCATCTCCAGGCCGTTAATCCGATAAGCGGTGCGTTTGAGGGCATAGCTGTACGAGACAGCCACGCCGTAAGCGGGGGCCAGCCACTTCCTCACAAAAACCGAGGCGCTATAGCTGGTAAATTCGACGTCCTGCGGCGTGAGCGCCAAAGTTTGCCAAGCCTCCCGGCCTCCTCCGCCCACCAATCCGATCCAATAATGGCCCTCCTGCCCGTATTGCACCGCCCCATTCGCGGATTTTGATTTCCGGTTTCCCGGCCGGGCATTATTGAAATTCAGGTTGCCCTGAAAAACAAAGCGCCTCCAATAGTAGATGGCTCCGCCCCTGCCGATACGGCCATCGTTCGGGCGTCCAAAATAGAGGCGCGTGAGCCCGCCCGTGAGAATAAGGCCCGGCATCTTGGGCACCTTGAGATTCGCCGTCAAATCATAGCGAAGCTTGGGAAAAAAAGCGCCCGGGTCATCCGGACCGCCGCCGCTCAGGGACAGGTCCGTATAAAACCATTTCGACCAGTTCATGAGGGTCCGAACACCGGCGAACTGCTCCGTCTCGCCGGGCCGCCTTTGGGAGAAAATGCTGCCAGCGGCGGTCAGCCGGTCCGATGCCTTCCATGACAGGTCGATGCCTCCTCCCCACCAATGGCCGAACCCATTGCTGACCACGTTATCGAAGCTCGAAGCCTCCAGGCGAAAGCGCCGAGTGACCACTTCTGGCGTGCCGGCGGGCCCTCCGGCAGGGGAAGGCCCTGGAGGTTTCCCGGGAGATTGCGGAGCCGCGTCGCTGGTCGCAGCTTGGGCGAAGACCAGCGACAGAGACGGTGACGCAGAAAACACGAATAGCACGATTGCCACGAGGCTCCCACTGTGTCTGTATTTCCTGTGGGGTTTCATAAGGAAATCAGATGGTAACGATTGCCCGGCCGGCGGCCATCTTGCCGCGGACCGCGACGTTAGTTTCCATTATCACGTCTCTTCCCGCGCTGACGATCGCCTGCCTGCCTCTTTCGTGTTGCGGCGAGCCGGCCCGATTGCGATCCGCTGGACTGCCGCCGTCAGGTGTGCGGTTGCTTTCAGAAACAGCTCGGCGAGCGTCGGCCAAGGGTCCGTCATGACGTAGCGAAACACGGTGTCTGAAAATCTGAACCCCACGCGCTTCGCGCCGAATTGCCCGCGCATCCACTGGCGGACTGCGGTGGCTCCCGCCACGTACCGGCACGAGTGGAATTTGGGCGCGAGGAACGGCTGGTCCATGCCGGCGAGACATGCGAGATAGGGAAAATTCACGCCTGCGTGCAGGGAACCGAGGACGCTTCCCCAAAAACGCGGGTTGACCTCGAGAACCTTGACCTGGGAGGAGCCTTCCTCGTCGCGCAGGTCAACATGCGCGATTCCGTTCCACTCGAGAACCGCCATTAGGTTGCTCACGATGCTCAGGACGCGCGGGTCATCGACGAATTCGATTCCACCCGGTGGCTGGAACGAGTCTGCCCTGGTGAAGCCCCGCTGGATGGTGTAGGCCAGCACCCGCCCATGCTCACAGAGCACGCTGCAATCGATATCCCGGCCGGCAATCACCGTTTGCAGGATGTTGCGATCCCAGGCGTCTGGGTAATCAAAGAGATAGCTAAGAAGTGTGTTTGGATCGTTGAATTGCCTGATGCCGATGCCGTTACCACCGATTCTCGGTTTGATCAGCGCAGGAAACCGAAGCGCGCGAATGCGTTCCTCGGCGGCGGGACCCGTCGAGCAGAGCGTCGTGGCCGGCTGCGGAAATTTGTGCGCGTCGAGAAAACAGGCGAATTCCCATTTGTCCGACACTACGTCCAAACTGGCGAGGAGCGGGACAGGCGCACAGCCAACAGGCAGATGTTCCCGTTCGCACGCCAGGAATTTGATGGCGGCGTCATCGGCTGCCAAGCACAAATCCGCACCGACCCGTTGGGCGATGCGAGCGCATTCCTGGGAGGCGCTTGGACTGTGGATGCCATCCCAGGTATGAAATGACGCCAGTCTCCGTGAAAACCTCAGAGGCGCTCGGTTGGACCGTGAGAGCACATGTACGCGGACGGCTGGCACGGCAGAGAGGCACAGCACAACGGCCCGTGCAAAAGTACTCTCGCCATCGATGACGAGGACAGAAAGTTCGTTCACAGTTGTTCCCGTTGACACACTGGCCTGCCGGGGAATTCGCAGACGCCACTCATTATACATCCCCGCGAATGTCACGGTGGATGCCACGTCAATGACGCCCGCGATGCGACCGTCGCATCCAGCGATTCCAGGCTGGCCGGGCCGAGGTCACGAATAGAACAATTGCCACCGTGTACTTCTCACTGAGGCCGTATTCCCTGCTGAGTTTCATAAAAGGATCAGATGGTAATGACCATCCCGCCGGCGGCAATCTTGCCGCAGACCGCGACGTTCGCCTCCATTCTCACGTCTCTTCCCGCGCTGACGACCGCCTGCCTGCCCCCTCCGCCGACGCGCACACCGGCGCGCAGTAAAATGTCCCCCTCGGCGATGATGCTTTCACCGACGAGACTGTCTTGGCCGATTTCCAGCACGCTCCCCGAGACCAGGTTTCCCACAATCCGGTTGCTGGGGCCCAATTCGATGCCGCCAGCTTTCACGTCGGCGCTGAAACAGCAGTGGGGGCCGGAACACAGCGTGCCTTTCACAACTAAATTGGTATCGACGCAGGTGCCAGCCGGCAATTCCAGATTGCCTCGCACCAGCCAAGTCTCTTCCGCCAACCGGGAGCAGGGGATGCCGTTCAAATACGCGGGGGAGACCTCTCCGGCCTGCACAGACAGCTCGGCAGGAGGCCTCTCTTCCGGTTTGCCGCTGGCGGGGGATGAGGGAACGGGACGGTAATCAGCGGTAAAGATCAGAGGAGCGAAGAGCGACTGCGCCGAGACCTGCCGCTCCAGTTCAATCGATTCCATCGAACTCACCCGGCTGCGTACCACCGTGCCACGGCGGAGCAGAATCTTATGGCGGGCGTCCACCCAGCGGGACACTGCGTTGTCAACACCCAGAGAAATCTCGCCGTCTGCCGCCACCGCCTGGAGTTGTGCGCCTGCCCCGGTTTCGACTTTGCCCAGGCTGTAGATTTCCTTGTGGAAGACGGCGCCTTCCGCAAGGCAGAGATCCCGCTCACTGTAAATCAGCTCCTCGCGTTCGCCCCGCCCGCCAAAGCAGCCTCCCGCCAGACACAAAATCCTTTCGCCGTTCGGTCTTTCGAGCACCGCACGGACCGAGCCATCCCTGGGCTCTTCCGGCGGGAGCGCGCGGGCCGTTTTCAGCCACTCCCGCATGTTGCGGCGAAAGGACACGCCGAAGTAATTTTCCGCGCGAACGTATTCCACATCCACCGGAACAGGCGCGGCGTCTTGCGGGCGGAGCCATTCGCGCATCCCAAAGTAGAAACTGAAGGAGAAAAACAGCAAAAATAGAATTAAAAGCGCAAAATAGCCGAGCACGAGACCCGCTGATCGGTCAGGTTGATTTTGGCACCACCGATTTGGCTCGAATGATATTCAAGCCGCGTCCGTTGCCATGGCCGTTCGGGCCGGGACCGGAATTCCCATTCCCATTGCCATTTCCGTTGCGGTATCGCAGGGTCTTGTTCCAGGGGAGCGAGCGGCCCAGTATCCGGCCGCTGTAGTATTTCGCCAATGCCATGCTGACCGTAGCGGTGCTGAAAACAAAATTGCCGATGTTGAGCGGAAGCAAGCGCACTCTTCGGTGCGCTCCATCCAGGATGACGCTGCTTCCGATCTCGAAGAAAGACGCAAAATTGCCGACCGCATTGTAGCAAGTGCTGGCCAGGAAAAAAGCGGTCAGAGCCGGGAGAAAGCTCCGGCCGGCGACGAAAAGCGCCATGCACGCCATCGAACCCGCCACAATCAGGGGCGCCGTCAGGTAAACACAAAGAAGAAGAACGCCGTCCAGTTTGGCCTTCCCGCTCAGATGCGGAGAGCGCAGCAAGGGGCCGAGATGGCGATGCAGGCAGTCCGTGTGACCGATAGCCCATCGCTCAATCTGTTTCCGGCGAACCTCCCAGGTCGCCGGGACCTCTTCGTAGCATTCGGCGCGGTTCACGTAGGCGATCTTCCATCCGTGAATCGCCAGCCGCAACGTTAAATCGGTATCCTCTGCCAGGCTCAGCGCATTCCAACCGCCTGCGGCCTGGAGCGCGGTGCGGCGCACGCCCCCGGTTGTGCCTCCGTACTGGGCGATCAGACCGAGGTCGTAGCGGGCTTGCTGGCTGATCTGGTAGCCCCCGGCGCGTTCCAGGTCCAGCAACCGGGTCAAGAGCGAGGAACCGACGTTGTGAGGCACCACGCGGCCCATCACCGCCCCCACCTCCGGGTCCGCAAAAGGAGCGGCCAGAAACTTCAGCAGCGATTTACCGGGAACGTAATCGGCATCGAACAGGATCAGAATTTCTCCCCTGGCAATGCTAGTGGCGGCCTTCAATGCCGCTGCCTTGCCTCGCTTTCCTCCCTGCCGGTGCAGAGGCTTCACGTCGGGACAACGCTCGGCATACTCATCCAGAATTTCCCCCGTGCGGTCGGTGGAATGGTCATTGATGGGGATGATCTCAAAGCGTCCGGGATCATGGGGGTAATCAGATTCGAGCAAAGCTTCTAATACATCTTGCGCAACAGCTTCTTCGTTATGCATCGGGAGCAGGATGGAAATGGAAGGGAGGTGGAAGCCGGCCAAGTCCGTGTAGTTCATCCTGTGCGGGCAAAAAAGACGGTTCAAAGCAAAAAGAAGATGCCGCAGCGTATAGACCGCCATCACCAACAGGCTTGCCAGAGCCGTAAGTTCCAACGCCAGCAACATCACTGCCAGAGCTCCCTTCGCTTTGCCAGAAAGGTCGCCGCCCCGTCCATCGCCAGCGAGTAGAAGGCGACGATGTAAAGAAAATCCGTCAGAAAACCGAATGCAAAATAAAAGAAAGGCATCCAGATGGACCCGAAGTAATGAAAGGTGGCCAGAGCCAGCGCCAGCCGAACCGCCGACCATAGAAACGAGTAAAGGAGCAGCAGGAACAGCCAGCCAATCTTCAAGGAGAGCGGGACGTTGAGGATAAAAAAGCTCATGGCAAAAATCGGCGGCAGCAGCAGCCAGAGGCAGGCTTCTCCACGGCACCAGATCGCGCAGAAGTCCTCCGGCGTATAAGGAACGGTTGGCGAAACCATCCGCAGATAGAGCAAGGTGATTCCTAAACCGGCCAGCAGAAGGAAAAACATCGGCTTCAGAGGAGCGGGCCACCGGCGATACCCGATGCAAAAGCAGGCCAGCGCTGCGCCGGCAAAATAGGCGGGATAGAGGGGATGTGCGCGATAGTCCAGATAGACCGTGCGGAGCATGACGGCTGAAATGCCTGGCAGCAGCGCCATTTCTCTTCCCAATTCCCAGGGGACTTTTGCCAGCCGCAAAAGGATTTCCACCGCCCGCGAATGCCACCGTAAGATCCCGGGCATCTGCCAGAGCAAGAGCACATCCACAAGGACAATTATCGCCAAGCCTTGAAGGAGCGAATCGATGCGGAAGGGCATGTACCGCAGGCTCTTGTGGGTATATACAGTGATCCTGCGCAATTTCCTCCTCTTGCCTTCTCCGAATTGGGCCGCTATGGAAATGCTTTAACGGAGGACAGCCGGTTCCCGCTGGAACGCGCCAAGACAAGAGAGGATATGGCAGAATCGCTGGCAAAAGCAAGCGGTTCCAGGAGTGCATTCGCAATAATGTGTCCGGTGTAATTAGAGCGTTTCCATACTGGTGAAGCCTGCGCATTCTTATTGGCTTCTGTTGGACGAAGGGCGACTGCGCTGGAGGCTGTTCGCGAACCTGATTGACAGGCCTAAAAGCTTCAATTACATTACTCAGCAGGCAAGGGGGGCAGCCACGGTTGGCGTGATCCGCTTTGCCCGGAGCGTTTTTTCTTGGCCGGGGCATGCTATTGCCGGGCCACTCCAGGCCGAAATCCATGAGAGGGTTGTGTGTAGAAAAGGGGGAAAGCATTATGACGGAAACGTCTCGGATTCTTCCATCACTAGCCAGGACGATCTTGCCCGCAATTCTTCTTCTGTCACTGGCAGCCGCGCGCGGGTCCGCACAGGCAGACACGGGAGGATCGCGACCGCAGGAGCCCCGTCGCGGCCAATACAGTATCAAGCCCTTCCGCGTCATCGGCAATGTCTATTCTGTCGGGTTGTCCAATAACACATCCTATTTGATTACGACGCCCCAAGGACACTTTCTGATCGACCCCACTCTCGAACAAGCGGTGCCGGACATCCGCAAGAACATCGAGCAGCTTGGCTTTAACGTAAAAGACATCAAGATAATCCTTCCGACCCATGCTCACTCGGATCACGTTGGAGGACTGGCGGAGTTCAAGGAGTTGACCGGCGCAAAAGTGATGATAATGGCGGCTGACGCGGAAACTGTGGCGGATGGCGGCAAGGGAGAGACTCGCGATGGCAAGCCGCAGTGGAAGCCGGTTGCGGTAGACCATCCTCTTCATGACGGGGAAAAAGTCGATCTCGGCGGCGTCACGATGGTGGCGCACTTGACGGCCGGTCATACGAAAGGTTGCACCTCATGGAGCACGGTGGCCGAGGAGAATGGCCGGAAATACAATGTCGTCTTTGTATGCAGCATCAGAATGACCGGAGTTCCTTTGATCGGGAACACAAAATATCCGAATGTTGCCGACGACCATGCCAACGGCCTCAAAACCTTGAAGAGCCTGCCCGTTGATGTATGGCTGGTTTCACATTCGTATATGTTCGGCATGGATGAGAAAATAAAGCGTATGGGCTCTGGGCCGAATCCGTTCATTGATCCCGATGGATACCGGGCTTACCTTGCGGAAAATGAAAAGGCACTTCAAGATCAGTTGCAGCAGGAGCGAGCGGGTGGGCCTCCATTCGCTGGTCGAATACCACCTCCTGGAGTCTGCCCCGAAGATGGCCGAACTTGCTATGGCGCTGGGCGTTAGAACGCCGCTGTACCTGTCCACCGCTCGCGGGCCTGCTCGCAACAACCGGGGAGGCGCTCCTTTCGAATGTCCGTCACTGCTTATCGTAGACCGAAAAGAAGAGGACCTCCTTGCCCTGCGCGTTCACTCCCGCGGTTGTGACCCCCAGCATCTTGCCATCTTTAGAAACGGTATACCAGGCGCTCGTCATGACTTTTCCGCCCTTTTTGTGGGTTGCCAGGAATGTGTTCGAGTCAACGTGCTTCACTGAAAGGGAGTCGTAGTTCGGGCTGCCTGTGAACTTGTAATCTTTGCCATCGAAATTGGCGCTCCACTCCCAATAGGCAGGATTGCCTGTCGCCTCGATGATGTCACGCGTGAATTTCAGGCCGTCGGCACCATAGGCGGCGAAGGTGAGGGTGGCGCTCCTGTCTCCAGGTTTTGACCTGTCCGCATTGAATTTCCAGGCGCCGATGAATGGGTTATCGGCAGCCTGGAGTCCCGCGGGAACAAGCAAGATTACTAGTATGAAAAAAAATCCCCTTACGCTTCCTTGCATAGCTTTCTCTCCGTTCCGGGCTACGCCCGTTGTAAAGTTGATCTAGCCAACTCCAGGTGATTTGCTAATTGAAAACGATACATCCTGGCCGCTCTGTCCCCAAGTGGCCCGAATCCATTGGATCGGTCCACCTGGGTCAGTTAGCTGGGATTTCCAAAGGTCTTTCGCAGCGAGCGCTAGAACAGGAGTTTCAGCGCGAACTGAATCTGCCGGGCGGAAGTGGCGGTGCTTGTGATTTGCCCGGCC
>Ga0207110_10297_pt1 | contig 11301 bp, 12 predicted proteins | sample Alteio_BWMinHeat_74_FD_153582 | JGI IMG/M metagenome (GOLD analysis project Ga0207110, IMG submission 153582) | Enriched cells from forest soil in Barre Woods Harvard Forest LTER site, Petersham, Massachusetts, United States -... | ecosystem: Environmental > Terrestrial > Soil > Temperate forest >...
GGCTTGGACAAAAACGTGTTTTCATTTTAATTTTTCCTAATAATTGCAGGCATTATGTTAACAATCTTTCTGTCCGTGGGCCACTAAAATACGCGTGAATCACGGGGTTTTTATTTTGTATTAACCCTTTAAACGTATCAACTCCTAATACTTGCCCCTGCCCCAAAAACGCAATTCGGTTAGGCACTCGGCTTAGGGTATCCATATCATGGGTTGCCATTACAACGGTTAAATTCAACGATTCTTTTAGAGTTAAAATCAAATCATCAAATGCCCCTGCACTTTGGGGATCTAAACCCGCTGTCGGCTCATCCAAAAATAATAATTCTGGATCCAGCGCAATAGCCCTGGCCAATGCAGCTCGTTTTTGCATTCCACCGCTGAGTTCCGACGGCATCTTGTACAGAGCACTGAACGGTAACCCGGCTAGGCTGATTTTTAATTTAGCAATTTCCCTAATCGTCTTATTATTCAAGTTTGTATGTTCTTGCAGCGGAAATTCAACATTTTCCAAAAGCGTCATTGAACTAAATAATGCACCGCCTTGAAATAACATACCCCACCGTTTACGTACTTTTTCCGCTGTTTTCTGGCTACAGTGCGTAATTTCTTCGCCAAAAACGCGCAGTGAACCCGATGCTGCAGGAATCAACATCAACATACTACGTAATATAGTTGATTTGCCTGAACCACTACCGCCCACGATAGCCATAATTTCATTACGATAAACGCTCAGATTAATGCCCTGCAAAACATGATGATCATCATTAAATTGAACATCAAGATTTCGAATATCGATCACCGTTTCCATCATACATTGTACCAAGCATATAAAATGGAAAATAAGGCATCAGCACAAATGATCAAAAAAATGGCTTGAACAACACTACGAGTAGTTTGACGTCCCACACTTTCGGCACTCCCTGTAACCTGCAAACCTTGATAACACCCTACGCAAGCAATAATAATTGCAAATACGGGCGTTTTAATTAGGCCTAGAACATAATGTTTCAACGCAATAGCATGTTCAAAACGTGTTAAAAAAGCATAATACCCCACATCTAAAATATTATGAGCCATCATCATGCCACCTAATATACCCGCTATATTTGCCCAGACAGTTAATAACGGCAATGCAATCAATAACCCAAAGATTTTTTGCAGAACGAGCCGATCAATGGGGGCTATCCCCATCGTACGTAATGCATCCAGTTCCTCGTTCACTTGCATCGTACCAATTTCAGCGGTAAATGCAGAACCACTGCGTCCTGCAATAATAATGGCAGTAATTAATGGTCCAAATTCTCGAAAAATAGATACGCCTAATAAATCTACAATATAAATATTGGCACCATAAGTACGCAGTTGCAAACCCATTTGATAGGACAGCACAACCCCTATCAAAAAAGATAATAATGCAATAATAGGCATAGCACGATAGCCTGTATTTTCAACCGTACCCCAAATCAATTTCCATTGAATCAACCGCGGATGGCGTATCCAAGCACCGATGGTTAATACCACTTCACCCAGAAATGTTAGAAAACTTTTAAACTGATGTGCAAAAATAAAAGTCTGGAAGCCAATTCTGGCCAGCCAATTCAGAGGAACCGGATGAAAGATTTTGTGGGTTTTCTTGGCTTGTTGCTGTACTAATGAAAGTAGTTCTTGTTGCTTGGGTTTTAATCCTTGAATTTGTACTGCTTTAAAGCGCGTGATAAAAACAGATAATAACCAAGCGCCTGCCGTATCCATCTGAGTAATCTTTTCGGCATTAATGATTTGTGGTTTATCTTGCTCCCAAGACAGCTTGTCGAGGGTATGTTGTAACTTCCTCAATTCTGATAGTGTCCATGCACCACTTAATGTAATCACTATGAATACCGCCCATCTTTTAAAAAAACACACAAGCCTGGCCAGAGAATTAATGTCGCAAATACAGGAAACCAGAATAAACGGCCATCAAGACTGATGCCTATCATACTATGAATCCAAAATAATAACGCTTGATACACAGCAATCAACACACTCACAATGACTGCTTGCTGCATCATCGGAAACATCCGAATTTGCCGATAAAATCGTAAAAATAAAAACGTAATAACAACTAATCCTAATGCATGCTCACCGATTAATGTTCCATTCAGTGCATCTAATATGATCCCCAATGTCCAAGCAATACCTAACCCTATTTGTTGTGGAAAGATTAATACCCAAAAAAGCAACACTACCGGCACCCAGGGAAGCCGCACCCACACGGCCCATTCAGGTAATTTCATCATACCGAGCAGTAATGCAATAATAAATGTCACAATAATGAACCCAAATCCTCTAGTTCGCATTAGCATGAGTCCAGATTAAAATAACAGGTTGACTACGATCGACATGTGCGCTGGGTTTAACTGTAATGGTGGCAAAACGCTCATCAGGCTCATGTAATACAGCACTGACCACTCCGACAGGATAACCCGCGGGATAACGCCCACCTAAATTTGAACTCACTAATACATCGCCTACTTGCACATCCGTTGTCACGGGTAAATTGATCAAGGATAAATCTCCTTGTCTCCCATTACCCACTACAATTCCTCGCACGCCATTGCGTAATATTTGTATCGGCACGCCGCTACGTGTATCAGTAATTAATAACATACGACTGGTCAGTGGATTAACGTGTATCACTTGCCCCATGATACCTTGCGCATCCAATACGGTTTGTCCCACATAAATTCCATCACGAGTGCCCTTATCTAACACTAATTCTTGCATAAATAAATCGGTGTCTACTGCCAGAATTTCGGCTACACGTGTTTTTGCGACGGAGATCCGAGGAGAAGCTTGTAACAAAGCCCGCAATTGTTGATTTTCGTGCTCCAGTGCTAAAAGCTGTTCCAGTTTTACTTGTTGTTCTAATTCGTGTTGACGTAATAGTTTATTTTCAGTGAGTAATGCTTGGCGAGAGCTCAGTTGTTCTTTTGTAATAGTCGTGATTTTATTCGGCCAAGTTGTCATATATTGCAATGGAGCGACGATAACAGATAATACGGGACGCACAGCATCGACATATTGATGCCGGTTATCTAACCACATCAATATGATCGATATGCTGACAAAGACAATAAAACGCAGCCCAAGAGCTGGGCCGCGGGAAAAAAATAATTTAATGGGAAGACTCCGTCAACTACTCTTTCAACAGAAAATCACTACCAAAATAATCTATCAATTCTAATGCGCGGCCACCACCACGCGCAACACAGGTCAGTGGATCCTCGGCAATAATGACAGGCAAGCCCGTTTCTTCCATCAACAAACGATCCAGTGAACGCAGCAACGCACCACCACCTGTCAAAATCATACCGCGCTCTGCAATATCCGAAGCCAGTTCGGGTGGCGTTTGTTCCAACGCCGCACGTACTGCACCCACTATGCCAGACAACGGTTCTTGTAACGCTTCCAAAATTTCATTGCTATTCAATGTAAAACTACGCGGAATCCCTTCGGCCAAGTTCCGTCCGCGCACTTCAAGTTCTCGCACTTCAGTCCCCGGGAAAGCACTACCAATTTCGTGTTTGATACGCTCCGCGGTACTCTCGCCAATCAAACTACCGTAATTACGACGAACATAACTAATAATAGCTTCGTCAAATCTATCACCACCAATACGCACAGATTGAGAATAAACAATACCGCTCAACGAAATAATCGCAACTTCGGTTGTACCACCACCAATATCCACAACCATAGATCCGCGAGCTTCTTCAACTGGCATACCAGAACCAATTGCAGCTGCCATCGGTTCTTCAATTAAATAAACCTCTCGAGCACCCGCTCCCATCGCGGATTCACGAATAGCCCGTCGCTCTACTTGCGTCGATCCACACGGCACACAAACTAATACACGCGGACTAGGACGCAAAAATCTATTTTCATGCACTTTGTGAATAAAGTGTTGTAACATTTTCTCTGTAATATAAAAATCAGCAATCACACCATCTTTCATAGGACGAATAGCCGAAATATTCCCCGGCGTACGACCCAACATGCGTTTGGCTTCCAGCCCCACCGCCAAAACTTTGCGTTGTGAAGTGCCCGCATCCGAACGGATCGCAACTACCGATGGCTCGTTTAAGACAATACCTTTTTCACGGACATATACCAGCGTATTTGCCGTACCTAAATCGATAGAAATATCCGTTGAAAACCAACCTCTAAACGTGTTAAACATATTTTTTCTCTTGTGTATGCTTGTATATATAATGGGTGACTATGACAATCTATCTTTTTCCGGGACAAGGTTCCCAAATCAAGGGCATGGGCAGTGAGTTATTTTCTGTCTTCCCTGAGTTAACCACCAAAGCAGATGCCCTGTTGGGTTATTCTGTTCAAACCCTATGTCTTGACGACCCGCTAGAGCAATTAGGTAATACCCAATATACGCAACCGGCCCTCTATGTCGTCAACGCCTTATCATACCTGAATAAAACACAAAATACAGGGGTTCAACTCGATTATTTTGCAGGCCATAGTTTGGGCGAATATAACGCGCTATTTGCTGCCGGTGTATTTGATTTTGAAACTGGGCTGACCCTCGTCAAAAAACGGGGTGAACTCATGAGTCAAGCAACCGGGGGAGCGATGACGGCCATTATTGGTCTACCGCTATCCATCATACAAGAAATACTGAAAAATCATCCTTCAGTCACAATAGCCAACTATAACTCACATACGCAAACTGTTATATCGGGATTAAAAACGGATGTTGAAAAAACGCATCCCTTGTTCGAACAAGCGGGCGCTAAAATGGTCATTCCGCTTAAAGTCAGCGGCGCATTTCATTCCCCTTGTATGGCAACGGCACAACAAGAGTTTGCAGAGTTCTTAAAAACATTTACGTTTCACCCTCCCAACATTCCGGTGATCGCAAATATCACTGCCCAACCCTATCCCACTGACAATATTGCTGAGTATTTAGCCAGCCAAATCACTCAGCCTGTCCGCTGGACAGAAACCATTGATTATTTATTAGCCAAAGGCGAAACCGAGTTCGAAGAAATCGGCCCAGGAAAAGTATTAACAGGGTTAGTCAAGCGCATCAGAAATGGTTCGTAGGGGCGGACCCACGTGTCCGCCCTCAACGCGTATTATGCACAGCAAACGTTGCTAATTGAGGCAGTAATCTTGCAACAATACGATTTGCAGCAACGACACCGCTATAAGGATCATTTTGCTGAGCCTGTTCCGTCAAATCAAACTGTCGCGTAGCTAAAATACGATTTGTTTTTACATTGATCATTTGTGCAACCAGTACCATACGAACTTGGCTCGGTTTCTGCGTAAAATCTTGCTGCAACATTAATAATTCCGTATCTAACCGTAAATCCGTATCTCCCATATAGGGCGCAGATACAACTGCTTGAAAATGACGCGTCGCTTGTAAACTTTGCAGAAACAAAGGCGTTAACATCCGAGCAGGACTATCAGCCCAACGATTTTTTGTAAAATGCGATAATTGATAAGCACGGTCGACATATATCATGCGCGGGCTATCATATCCTGGTGCTGCTTTGGGTGTTGAAATCAATAATGTCAGCGATGTTGGTCTGGTTGCTATGGGAGCCTGTGGAGTTTTTGGGGCCGATAAAACATAGGTCGCAGGAGTTTCTACTTTGATGGGCATACAGCCAGAAAGCAGGAAGATACTGATTAAGATAAAAAAAGTTCTCATTATCATTCTCCAGGTCCAGGAGCGGGAGCTGCTCGCCCGCGCACCAAAACAGAAGGATTACGTTGTAGCTCAAACATCAATTCATTCATTTGCGTTAGTATCTGCGGCAAAGATTGATTCAGTGATTGAATCGTAATATTTGCTTCCGCCCCCATTTTTTTGATCGTCATCAACGTTCCAGGCATTTGTGCGCTAGAAAGCGCGGTATTTTTCAATGTAACATTTAAGTGCTTAATACTTTCATCAATTTGGGCGGCATTAGCAGCCAATGTGCTTGATAAAGCATCCATATTTTTCAAGGTCTTTTTGAAAGCAGCCCGATTTTCAGGATCAAACACATCGCGCATTTCCTGACTTAAGCCAGTCAAAGATGTTGATAACTCCCCTAACGCCGCATCTATACGAAACAGTAATGAAGGTTCGGCAATAATGACAGGATATTTTTCATTATCTTTCCTGCGCAATCGAGGTGACTTTAAACTACCTCCTGTCAAATTAATAAACGTAAGTCCGGTTATCCCTTGAGACGTCAAGGTCGCACGCATATCCTGTCGCACAGTCACTCTGTCTTCAATCTCCAACGTCAATTGGACTTGTTTAGGATCCAGCGGATTTAAATCCAGATGGCTGACATACCCCACACTGACGCCGTTATATTTCACAGAAGAATTGGGATTCAGGCCTATCACTGACTCGTTCATATAGACTGTATAGGTTTTATAACTGATTTTGGAGAGCCCACTCGATAGCCAAAACGCAATGGCCACTAGCACTGTGCCCAGTATCACAACGAACAGCCCCGTGAGGGTGTAGTTTGTTTTGGATTCCATAGCAGCGCAGTATATAATCTCCGCCATGAAAAATACATACAATCCTATCGAAATCGAAACGCAAGCCCAAGCCTTTTGGGAAAAACATAAACTATTTAATGTTATTGAAGATAATAATAAGAAAAAATTTTATTGTTTATCCATGCTGCCCTACCCCAGTGGTCAACTCCACATGGGCCATGTTCGCAACTATACCTTAGGCGATGTGATCTCACATTATCACCGAATGTTAGGAGAAAATGTATTACAACCCATGGGATGGGATGCATTTGGTCTGCCTGCTGAGAACGCAGCCATTCAGCACAAAGTCCCCCCTGCAAAATGGACCTATAAAAATATTGATTATATGCGCGCGCAATTTCAGCGCTTAGGTTTTGCGTATGATTGGCAGCGTGAGTTCATGACCTGTAAGCCCGATTATTATCGTTGGGAACAATGGTTTTTTATTCAGCTCTATAAGAAAGGATTGGCGTACAAAAAAAATTCTGTCGTCAATTGGGATCCGGTGGATCAAACTGTTTTAGCCAATGAACAAGTAGTCGATGGTCGCGGCTGGCGTTCAGGAGCCTTAGTCGAACGTCGTGAAATTCCGCAATGGTTTCTGAAAATTACCGCATACGCTGAAGAATTATTATCAGAACTCGACAACTTAACCGGCTGGCCCGAACAAGTGCGCACCATGCAGCGTAACTGGATCGGCCGTTCCGAAGGTTTAATTATTCCCTTTACACAAGTAGATGCGAAACAACCCATCGAAATTTATACTACTCGACCAGATACGTTAATGGGCTGCACCTATGTTGCATTGGCTCCCGAACATCCGATAGCTATCGAAGCTGCAAAAAAATTTCCGGCCTTGCAATCTTTCCTAACCGAATGTCGCCATGTTGAGCTTGCCGAAGCTGCCGTTGCGACTAACGAGAAAAAGGGCATGGATACCGGACTAAAAGCGATACATCCCATAACCGGCGAACTGTTACCCATTTGGGTCGCGAATTTTGTTCTGATGGATTATGGAACCGGTGCCATTATGTCCGTTCCTGCAAGTGACGCGCGCGATTTAGAATTCGCACAAAAATATCATCTACCTATTCTCGAATTTACGTCAGATGACACCATAGCTGAGACGCTGGTACAACAGAATAACGCTCAACGCAAAATCCAATACCGTTTACGAGATTGGGGTGTGTCTCGCCAACGCTATTGGGGTACACCGATCCCCATGATCAACTGTCCGCATTGCGGACCTGTCCCTGTCCCCGAATCTGACTTGCCCGTATTATTGCCCGAAACGGTTGAGATTACCGGCTCTGGCTCGCCGCTGAAAAACATGCCCGAGTTTTACAACACAACCTGTCCCGAATGTCATAAACCTGCCACGCGTGAAACGGATACGTTTGATACATTTGTCGAATCTTCGTGGTATTACGCGCGTTATACCTGCCCCGATCAAAAAAACAAAATGTTGGACGACCGTGCAAATTATTGGCTCCCCGTAGATCAATACATCGGCGGTATCGAACACGCAATTTTGCATTTGTTATACGCAAGATTTTTTCACAAATTATTGCGTGATGCTGGTTTAGTAAACTCCAACGAACCTTTCAAACGATTATTAACACAAGGCATGGTATTAAAAGACGGCAGTAAAATGTCGAAATCCAAAGGCAATACTGTCGACCCACAAGCCCTCATAGATAAATATGGCGCAGACACTGTGCGTTTCTTTATTATCTTCGCCTCGCCCCCTGAACAAAGTTTGGAGTGGTCCGACGCTGGCGTTGAGGGCGCGCATCGATTTCTAAAACGATTATGGACCTGGGCACATGATATTAATCCCGTAGGGGCGCAATTCATTGCGCCCAAAAACGGGGGGATTTTACGCCGCCAATTCCACGAAATCGTCTCACAAATTAATTACGATTATGAACGCCTGCAATTTAATACCGTTATTTCAGGCTGCATGAAATTGCTAAACATATTATCCGAAAAATCTGTCACACCTGAATTCGCTCACGAAGGCGCGAGTATTTTATTACGCCTACTTGCCCCCATCGTCCCCCATATCACGCATCATCTTTGGCAAATGCTGGGTTACGAAGGTAATGTGCTACAAGCACCATGGCCACAAGTTGACCAATCCGCCCTCAAAACAGATACCATAGAATTAGTAGTTCAAGTAAACGGCAAATTACGTGCACAAATTCAAGTGCCGACGGATGCAACTTCAGAACAAATTGAAAAAATTGCCTTAGAAAATATGTCCATTCAGCGTACACTAGATGGCAACGCACCGAAAAAAATTATTGTAGTGCCCAAACGGCTTGTTAATATTGTAGTGTAACAACTGTCATGCCAGCGTAGGCTGGCATCCAGTCCAAAAGGCATTTATTATGAGTAAAAATATTCTTATGAAATTAAAACCACTTTTTGACTGGATGCCAGCCTACGCTGGCATGACAGGAGTAATAATTCTTCTCACGATGCTCGCCGCTTGCGGATTCAAATTGCGCGGACAGGCATATTTGCCGCCCGAGATACGCACCATTTATTTAAAAAGTAATGCCCCTTATGGCTCATTCACCGAACAATTACGCCAAACGCTTGTGAGCATGGGTATTAAACTCGTAGAAAATGAAAAAGACGCGCCCATCGTTCTTGAGATTCTAAACGAAGGAACACAACGCCAATTAACTGGATTAAGTACAACTACCCCGGTCAATACATATCAACTCATCTATACCGTGACTTTCAAGATCACAGACAATGCGGGTCGTGCACTTGGACCTGTTCGCTCAGTGTCTGCCCGCCGTGCACATGTTGTTAACTCCAGTGAAGTATTGAGTGTCAACATGGAATACAACTTGCTGGAACAAGATATGCGGCGTGAAGCGGTATATCAAATCATCAACCAACTGGGATCAAGAAGCGTGTTGAGCCATTTAAAGCTCTCCCCTAACCCTAAGCCCCAATGAAATTACACGCAAATCAACTGACCACACATCTCAAACAATCATTATCACCACTGTATCTCATCAGTGGTGATGTGCCTTTATTAGTACAAGAAACCACTGATCAATTACGAAAAGCAGCTATAGAAAAAGGATATACAGATCGTCAGATACTCACAGCAGATCACTGGGAACAGTTGCATGATACAACCCGCCATCTTTCTCTATTCAGTACCCAACGATTATTTGAATTGCGCCTTACCAGCAGCAAATTAGGCGATAAAGGCAATAAAATTTTAGAGGCTTACGCAAATAAACTGCCCTCTGATGTCATACTAATCATTGTCATGCCGAAACTTGAATCCGCGACGCAATCAACGCGCTGGTTCAAAGCGGTAGATAAACAAGGCGTGATTATTCAAATTTGGCCTATCGAATCCGCAAACATGCCGCGCTGGATTACGGAACGTTTAAGAAACGCAGGATTACATACATCCCCTGAAGGCATAAATTTATTAGCTGAAAATTATGCAGGAAATTTATTAGGTGCAGCACAGGCTATTGAAAAATTGAGTTTGTTGTTCTCCACGCCACAAACAACCATTCCCACTCAAGCTATCGCAGATATCATTTTTGATGGCGGACAATATGACATTTTCCAATGGGTCGATATGGTTTTCCAAGGCCAACAACCTCAACAGGTTAGCCGTATTCTCCACACTTTACGCGCATCTGGGACCGAGCCTATTTTAATTCTATGGGCACTAGTACGTGATTTACACCAATTAACACATCTCGCTTATCAGCTCACCCAAGGTCAGAATATCAGTCAAGCTCTTCAAACAGCAGGCGTCTGGGAAAAGCGCAAACCCCTATTTACACGCCTCCTACAACAATATCCATATGCTCATTGGACCCAAGAATTAGAGCGCGCTTGGCAAATTGATCGTATAATCAAAGGTATTGCGCCTGGAAATGTCTGGGATGCCCTAGAAAAGATGGGATTACATTATGCAAAAGCAAAGCACGCCTGACCTACCCATAGGCTTATTTGGCGGTACATTTGATCCTGTACACAGCGGCCATCTTCGCGCTGCCCTCGAAATACATCAAAACATCCCCCTAAAAGAAGTCCGTTTTATCCCTTGCCGACAACCCGTCCATAAAGCTGCGCCACTCGCTAGCCCTGAACAGCGATTAGCCATGCTACAACTGGCCATTGCACCTCATTCAATGTTTAGCATCGATGAACGAGAACTCAAACGCAAAAGCCCGTCCTATATGGTCGAAACTCTAGAATCTATCCGAGAAGAAGAGCCCAAAACCTCACTCTGTTTGATACTTGGCACCGATGCGCTGGTTGATTTTTGCAGTTGGCACCGTTGGGAAGATATTTTAAAACTTGCTCATTTGGTAGTCGCGCGTCGCTTAGGCTATCCCGCCATACCCAGCACTGGAAAAATTGCAGAAGTCATTCAAGAACACCGTTGTTTATATCCTGAACATTTGCATCATGCTCCCGCGGGCCATATTTTTTTTCAAGCTATTACAACGCTGGATATTACATCAACGCAAATTCGTAATGATGTGATGATTAATCGCAGCCCAAAATATTTAATCCCCGATACAGTTGAAGCATATATCACAAAAGAACGAGTATATTTATGAACCTTCCACGTCCCAGCCAACGCTCAGCCTATTTAATTTTGCTCGCAGTTCTCTTAGGAATAGTCGCGGGTTACACGCAAACTTTTCTTCCACTGGCAGATGTCATCAGCAAACTTTTTATCAAGTT
>Ga0207110_10298_pt1 | contig 11298 bp, 13 predicted proteins | sample Alteio_BWMinHeat_74_FD_153582 | JGI IMG/M metagenome (GOLD analysis project Ga0207110, IMG submission 153582) | Enriched cells from forest soil in Barre Woods Harvard Forest LTER site, Petersham, Massachusetts, United States -... | ecosystem: Environmental > Terrestrial > Soil > Temperate forest >...
CAGATTCCTCTCTAAAGCGCAGAGCGCGGACGGCCACTGGTGGGTAGGGCTCCCGCGAACGCCGCTGGGGGCCAGCGACTTCACGACAACGGCGTGTGCGGTCCGAGCGCTCCAGGCCTATGCGCCGCCGGCCGAGGCCAAAGCGACGGCGGAGCGCATTCGGCGCGCCGCGGCCTGGCTGGACAAGACGAAGCCGTTATCCACCGAAGACAAGGCGTTTCGGCTCCAGGGCCTCAAATGGGCCGGGGTCGATCGAACGCTCGTTGACGGGGCGGTCAAGCGGTTGAAGGACGAGCAGAATCAGGACGGCGGCTGGGCCCAGATGCCCGGATTCAACAGTGACGCGTACGCGACCGGAGAAGTTCTGGTCGCGCTTCGGGAGTGCGGGGGCGTCGCCATCGCAGACAGTTCCTTTCAGCGCGGACTCCTGTACCTGCTAACGAAGCAGGAGGAAGACGGGTCCTGGCTGGTACACAAACGCGCCGTCCCCTTCAACGGTTACATCGAGAGTGGGTTCCCGCACGGCAAGTTCCAGATCGCTTCGTTCGCGGGGACGTGCTGGGCGACCATGGCACTGATGCTGGCCGAACAGGTTCCCGCTCGCGACTCCAAGCCGTAGGATCATGGCCCAACCAAACGCTGCAGCAGACGGCGGCCGCGATGCTGGTTTTTTGGAGTTCAACGTCTCACAGCGCGGCCGCCGCTGCTGAGCGTGGTCGTTCGCCGACAATCTCACAACGAAAAGGTGCCCGACATGAAGTTCTTGGTGGTGGGCCTTCTCCTTGCTTCCCTATCGGCCCTGCCTGGTTGTTCCAAGAATGACCCGGTAAAGCCAGGCAAAGACGAATCGCCGGGTGAGAAAACGGAAGTAGACAAGCTGCAAGGAACGTGGGAAGTCACGACTTGGACAGAACAAGGCGTGGAGGACCGCAACTTCGTGGAGTTCGCGTCACCCAAGATGGTCTTCACCGGCGACAAGCACGCCTGGAAGGCCGGCGCGGCTAGCCACGAGGGTACGTTCAAGGTCGGCTCCAAAGGGATCCAGCGCACCGTGGACCTGATAATCACCGATGGGAAGGGTAAAAATCAGCTCGGCATTTACGAGGTGGTTGGCGATGAACTCAAGATATGCTTTGCTCGCGTGGATACGGCCGATCGCCCGACAACATTCGCCAGCAAAGCAGATGGTGCGGAGTACATCCTCGCAACATTCAAGCGCCAAAAGAAAAAATGAGGAGGTCGGCATTGTCACCAAGAAGCCGAAGCAGGGCCGATGCCGTTCTTGTACGATGACACCACGAACTGAGGATTGAGTTCATCGGCGAACCAGCCGTTGCACCTGACCACGGCGGCATTTCAGCTTTTCGTGGATCATCGTATCACCGGCCGCCGCGGCAGGTGAACGGTGTCGTTCGGCGACTTGGTCAACGGTAGCTCGCTGTGAAAACGGACGAAGTAATTCGCGGTGCCTTGCCCCAGTTCTTCCCGGAGGACTGGCTGGACCGCCCAGGCATGATCTTCAGCGACTTTCCTTCGCGCATTCGTGTCGGCTATGTGATTCGCGGTGAAGGAAGCTACTCGTACCTCTGCGACGAAGAGTTCTCAGCCCTCCCGATTACATTGGAGGAGCTTCACGCTGCGGCTTTGAAGAATCTTACTTGCCTGCCGTCGGCAGAGATTTCCATTGGAAAGGTGCCCGGTGGCGCGGAGGGATGGATTCACGCAACCGAGGATAACTTTGCGGCCGTTCGCATTCTGTTGCCGAAGGTTCAGGATGTCTTCCGTCGGGAGCTTGGGGAGGAGTTTCTGGTTGCTCTTCCCCATCGTGACGACTGTTTTTGCTGGAGCCTTACACAGACGACCGAGCGCCAAGAAAAACACGCTGACGACGCGTTATCGGCCTTTCAGCAGGAGGAATACAATCTGACGCCCGACATCCTTTTGTGTTCGCACGGTCGCTTTCGTCTTCACCGTCAGCAAGTCGTCGCCGAACCAGACGCTGCAGCAGACGGCGGCCGTGATCCGGCTTCTGATTGATTCACTGTCGCTCGGCGCCCGCCGGCAGGTGAGCTTGTGCGTTCGGCGCCGAAAGCTGATGAGACGTATGCAGGCGAATAAATCCGGTCCACGGCTCCGACAGATCTGCTCGCGGCGCAGGCGGGGAAAAACCCCGGCCCTGGTCGCCGGGTCGGTCGCTGGGGCGTTGAGCTGCACCGGCATCATCTACTTCCTGCTCTGGTGGCCTGACGCGTTTCCTCTCCTCCCCGGGCCCCCGACGTTCAGCCCGTCGTCCCGGCTCACCATCAGCGCTGTGCTAGGGTCGGTGACGACCGTAGGGGTGATTGTGGCCGCCCGCAACTGGAAAGACCGTCGGCTGCGCCAGGCCGAGCGACTGGCCGAGGGCGGCGAGCAGATCCGTGCCGCCCGGGTGCTGGAGCAGGCGACCGGACTTGGTTTGGAGGAGTGCGCCCGTCTGATCGAGGCCTATTTAGCCGGCCGGCCCGCGCCGCCCGCGCCGCCCGCGCCCCGGGCGCTGCCCGAGGAGGTTCGCCGGCTGGCCGAGGGCGGCCAGCAGTTGCGGGCCGTCGAGCGGTTGAAGGAACTGTCCGGCGTGAGGCAGGAGGAGGCGATGCGGTTGGTGGAGGAACACCTTGGGATGCGGCCGTGGTGGCAGGACCTGGCGGACACTCCGGGTCAGAAGGTCGCGGCCATCCAGGCGTATCGGGAGCAACATGGGGCCGACGTGGCCGAGGCCGCACGGGCGGTCGAGGAGTACCTCCGGGGGCGCGGGAGCCGGGCCCGACCCTGGTAGTGCGAGGGCCGCCGAACCAGGCGCTACAGCAGCCCGGCGGGGCATGAAGGCTTTCCAAGCTTCAACGGCTCTCCCGCCCCGCCGGCTGCTGAGCTTAGTGTTCGGACCTTGGGTTCCTGGCAGTTGCTGGTTGCGGGGGTATGCGGGGGTCGGCGGTTCTGCGGCGCTGTGCGGCTGCGATGCCCGCGTGAGCCGATTGCTGAGTGGGGTCGTTCGACTTGGGAGGTTGCTCGTGAATCAATCCACGCCTTCGCGGTCTATCCCGTTGCCGTTGTGGGTGACGGTAGGATTCTACCCTTTCTACCTGATCCTTTGGTTAGGCTTGTGCATTTGGACGCCGAAGTCCGAGGGCTTGTTTAAGATTTGGCCCCCGCCCCCCTACGTGCTCTGTATGGGCATTTTGCCCTTTGTCGTGGTCGGTCTGCTCACCGGGAAACCGTCCGGGCGCCGCTTTGCAATCCAAGTGGGCGGTGTCGCGTTTCCCGCGGTGGGCGTTGCAATGCTCGTGGTGTGGGCCAATGTTGGTGGGCAACCCGAGGATCCGCCGGGATGGTTTGTCGTGCTCTTCTGCCTTGTTTTCGTCCTCGGGGGGATCTGGCACTGGTGGGCGTTGACACGACCGGCCGTGCGGCAGTGGTTCGCGTCGTCCCAGGCCAAAGCTCTCCCTGCCAAAGAGGAGGGGCCACAGAGCGGTGGGGAAAAAGGGGACATCGTGAATTAGACTCGGTCAATAGGGGACATTCTGAATAGACTGAATAGATTTCCGAACAAGGGGCTGCTGCTGACGGACCGCCCCATTCCAGCCGTCCCAGCTTGAAGGCGAACCAGGGCGGTCCGCAGCAGAGCCGGTCGTTCGGCGTCCGGATACCTGTTTCCACTAGAAGAGGCTGCAGATGCGCTGGCTTGCACTGATCGTACTGATTCTGGCGGCGGCACCCGCACGGGCGCAGGAGGCCGAGGCGGAGAAGCTCTACCGCGCGATGGAGAAAAAGATCCTGGCCGCCAAGTCGCTTGTTGTGGAATTCAACTCGCAACATACGGTGGACGACAAAAGCGAACCATCGAAGTTCACGGTCAAGGGAACCATCTACGTCGCTCTGGGCAACAAAACCCGGTTGGATTTGGAGAGCGAGTTGTTCGAACTCGGGGGGAAAACCCTCATCGTGACCAATGGAGAGTCAAAATACGCCAAAGTGGGGAACCTGGTCTTCCACGAGGGCCCCTTCCCAGCAAAGGGGGAGGTTCTGCTCGCCCTTATTGCCCGGTTCGGCGCGGCCGGCGCGGCGTTGGAACAGAAAATAGCGACTGCCGACCTCGACAAGGATTTTCCTGTCAAGAATTTCAAGCTCGGCGTGAAGGAAATGGTCGGCAAGCGCGAGGCGCAGGTCGTCCAGTACCAACTTCAGAACAATAAAAGCGGCGAACTGTCCGAGTGGTCGGTATGGATCGACACGAAAACGCAGCTGCCCCTGAAGCGCGCGCAGGCCGGGAAGAGTCAAAGATCGATGGAGACGTACGGTGTGTTCACCGTGGACAGCAAGCTGGATGACAAGCTGTTTAATGTTCCGGCAAAGTGATGTCGTCGCCCACCAACGAGGCATGGCAACTGAGGCCGAGTGGTTGGAAAGGAAAGGCACATCTCGTTTTCGCCGAACAAAGCGATGAAGTTGACCGGGCCGGCATGACGGCTTTTCGAGACATACCGTCCTTGCAGCCGGCCCGGCAAGTGAACGCAGTCGTTCGCAAAAACAAGGGCATAGCAGATGGCGGACCATGCGTGCCTGGTGTGCTTTCACTCTGGCCGGTGCGACCTCGATGCCGCGGCGCAGGCTCTTGCCCGTTGCCGACTCACGGTCTTGCGGCAGGGCGAAGAGTTGGCCGTCAACTACCCGGGTGGGCCAGTGCTGCGGGTCGCCTACGTCGCAGAGGACTATGTCGCCGAGGAGGCCGCCGAGATCGCCGAGGGTAACCCACTCGCTGCGGCCCTTCTGCCGTGCGACGCCCGATTCGAGATCTTGATCGACGACCTGGACGCGACGCTGCAAGAGTACAGCACGCTGTTCGCCGTTCAGGAGGCCCTGGAGGAGGCAACCGGAGGGTTCCTGTTCAACACCTGGAACGGGCTGTTCCCCGGCCGGGTGTGCAACCGTTGACGGGAAAAAGGGGACATTCATCGATCCGAGGCTAAAATCGAGGAATGCGTGCATATCTCGATTGCTGTAGTCTGCAACGGCCGTTGGATGACCGCGGGCAGCCGCGAATCAACGTCGAAGCGGAGGCGGTGCTCACGATACTCGCCCTTGTGGAATCCGGCGACCTGGAATTGCCATCCTCGGAAGTGCTCGAATTTGAGATTGCCAATGGTCCTGATGCGCAGAGACAGGCCAGGGTCCGTGAACTACTCAAGCTTGCCAGCCAGGTTGTCAAGGTGACGGACGAAATAGAGGCGGAGGCGGTTACCTTGGTCAAGAGTGGAATCAAACCGATCGATGCGCTGCACCTTGCTACGGCATCGGGAACAAAGGCAGACTATTTCTGCACCTGCGATGATCAACTGTTGAAGAAGGGAAGGAAGTTGAAGACCCTCGGCGAGACGAAAGTTGTCTCTCCCCTTGAGTTGATAGCAGAGGTCACGCCATGAACGCAACGCTACGTACCTTGGCCGAGCTCTCCCAAGAGGCGACGACGATCTTGATTCGGGAAATGGGCGTGGTGGATGCGCTTCGATTCCTGACCCATATGCAGCCGGGGTCCGGAGACTATACCAAGGAGCGCGGCGAGTGGCTGGATGATTTGTCGGTAGGCGAAATCACTTCGGCGATCAAATCGAAGAGGCCGAAGAGACGCCGAACCAACGGCTGAAGCTGACCGGGGCCGCCATTTTGGTTTTCCGGGCGCCGACGTTTTTCCAGGCTGCCCCCGGCAGCTTAGCCGAGCGTTCGGCGGCAGTATCGTTATCCTCTACAAGTCATGGGCAACAGTTATGCGAATCTCGCTTGTTGCGCTGTTCTGCGTCGTCGGTTTCGCTGCGTCCGGTGGGTCCAGCGCCCTGGCGGACGAAAAGGCGGACCTCGAGAAGGAAGTCAGGAAATTCCAAGGCACCTGGACATTCGAGTCCAGCAAGTCGGGCGGCAAGGAGCTTCCGGCCGACGTCCTGAAGGGACTCATCCTCACTTTTGAGGGCGATAAGCACACGGTCAAGAAGGGTGACGAAATGATCCAGGTCGGCACACAGAAACTCAATCCGTCCAAGTCACCGAAGACCATCGATGTGACAATGACCGAGGGGCCCAACAAGGGGACGATCATGCTGGGCATCTACGAGATCGACGACGACACGCTAAAAGTCTGCTTCGACCCCCAAGGGAAGATGCGGCCGACGGAGTTCACGAGCGCGCCCGGTTCGGAGAACTTCGTCAACGTCCACAAGCGGGTAAAGAAGTAAATCAGTCATTACGGTGCGCCACGGCGACATAGAAGTTGAGTAGTCACGGTGAACGGGAAAAGGGGACGCAGCTCGTTTCAAGAGGTTAGATAGCATCAATCGAGCTGCGTCCCCTTTTCCGGTCACCCGTTATTCGCGTTCGTCTACGACATCGAGGAAAATCGTCATGACCAAGCGCGCGACGTTGGCCGTTGTTGTGATCGTGCTCGCTCCACTTGGGATTGCCACTTGGATTCTGGCGGCCCACACGGTCGGTGAAAGCCTCTCCCCTTCCACAGTTCAGAGTTCTGCCGGTGCTGCGGCAATTGGTTTCGCGGTGGCTTTGCTCGCGGTAATGGCTACGGGTTATGTCCTCCTCTTGAGTCATCCCCCTGAAGTGCCCAACTTGCGATTCGGCAGCACGTTGGTGATTTGCGGCTCGGCTTGTGTCTTGGTGGCCTTGGTCCTGCAGTTCTACCTTGCTCATCTGGCGGGCGAGAACAGCCGCCGAATCGCGGAGATCATGAGCGATGGTCTGAAGCGAGGGGAGCGCTTGAATGTCAATTTGAACGCCCCTTTCCCGGAGTCAGTGAAGGGGGTCGGCTACCTGGCGTTGTTCGCAGGCATTTGGCTGGCGGCCATGGGTATCCGCATAGGAGTGGGCCGGATTCGCCCCGCGGAACCAGCAGGCGGCAGCCCCAAATCGACGGAACCACCGCCGCTTGCCGAGGAAGGAATTCGCCAGGCGCCCGGTTAAGAGCAGACGGCCGGAGCTAACCGATGGTATGGCCCTGAATGTCAAGGCACGTTCCTTCCACGCTGACGGTTTTCGCACGGCTTTTTTCTGTGTTGCTGCAAGATGCGCTTGACCTTTTGCTAACAGCCGGGCCGAAGGATCAATTCCTCGCCAACCCTGACACTCCTGGCCGTGTCCACAATCTGCGACCAGGTTGTTTCGTCGACCTCGATGCCGTCGCGCAGCCGTTGGGCCTTGGTTCGCTCCTCGATTTCGCCCGGCATGAGGATTTCGCCGTCTGGCTTTGTCTTGGCGGAACTCTTGACCCAGTCGATAAAGCGCTGCACCTCGGCGCCGAAGGCGGCGTCGGTCTGGAAATAGGAACTGTCGAGAATAATAGAGAGCATCCCGTTCACCACTCGGCCCGCGTTGGCCGGATTGCTGCAACCGCCGCCGGTTAGGGCGCCGGCCATGATCTCGCACAGGACCGCCAAGCCGTAGCCCTTGTGGCCGGCGATGGACAGGATGGCGCCGGGCGGGTCGCCGTAGAAGACCTTGGGGTCCGTGGTGGGCTGGCCGCGCGAATCGATGATGCACTCTTCCGGAACCGGCACGCCTTTGTTCAACGCCACGCGAATTTTGCCCTCGGCCATGGTACACATCGACATGTCGATAATCATGGGCGGCCCGCCGGCAACCGGGATTCCGGCCGCGATGGGATTGGCGGACAGGCGGCGATTGATGCCCCCATGCGGCGCCACCAGAATTCCCGCTCCCGTGGTGTTGACGAAGTGCAGCGAAACTTTTCCCACCCGCGCCGCCATCAGAGGCCAGTCGCCTATCCGGCCCAGATGGCCGGAGTTCCGCAAGGCGATCACGGCCACGCCGTGCCGGTTCGATTTTTCGATCCCCAGTTGCATGGCCTGTTCGCCGATGGTCTGTCCGAAGCCGAACTGGCCATCGACGACCGCGATGACTTCGTTCTCGAAGGCGATCTGCATGGTGCGGTCGGCCAGCACCTTGCCGGCACGCAGCCATTGCACGTAGGTGGCGATGCGAATGACGCCGTGCGAGTCGTGGCCGACGAGGTTCGCTTCGACCAGGTGGGTCGCGATGCGGCCGGCTTCGGCAGACGAGCAGCCGGCCGAATGAAAAATAGCGGCAGTCAATTCGCGCAAGCGGTCATGCGGGAGGTTCATGGTTGCACCATTGTTTAGCTGCGGTCCGCAGGACCGCGGCTAACCGTTATTTCCGGACAAACTTTTGCAACGCGTGACACGTCGCCGGCACCAGGCCGCGGTTGCCGCCGGCCGACATCACCACTTCGGCCACGTAGATGTCGCCATGCGAATCGACGCAGATGCCGTGCGGGGCGAAAAAATCTCCCGGCGCACACGGGTTTTGGCCGCCACCCCTGCGCGCGAGAAGTTCGCCCTCTGGGTTAAAGATGCTCACCCGCCCGCCCGGAGCATCCGGCCCAGAAGCCGTTGTTCCCGACCACATTCCTGCGCGAAAGCCGAGTTCGGCCACGTACACATTGCCACCATGGTCGATAAAGACCTGGCACGGTCGGGCCACGTCGATCCATTCGTCCAGATACCGGCCATCCGGCGCGAACAGTTGAACGCGGCTGTTCTCGCGGTCGGCCACGTACACGGTTCCCTGGCCATCAACCGCAATGCCGTGCGGCACGTGAAACTGGCCGGGTCCGTTGCCCGGCTCGCCCCAGGAGAACTGCAGCCGGCCGTCGGGCGAGAACTTGTGTATCCGCGCGTTGCCGTAGCCGTCACTGACGTACATCTCTCCATCCGGCGAAAGTGCCAGATTCGTCGGGTAGTGGAACGGGGGGCCGGCGCGAACGATGGTGCGGTAGTCGATGCTGGTGGCCCCGGTGTCGGACGGTTTGCCGCTTGTGCCCAGCGTCAGCAGCAGCGTTCCTTCACGAGCGAATTTGCGGACGGTGTGGTCGTGATCGTCGGTGCAGAAGACAGCATCATCCGGCCCGATGGTAATCCCGTGCGGCCGTTTGAACAATCCTTCGCCCCACGATGCCAGGAACGTGCCGTCGCGGTCGAAGATCATGAGCGGGTGATCGCCGCGGCAGAAGACAAAGACTCGGTCGCGCGAATCGGCGGCGACGCCGACTACTTCAATCCAGCCCATGCCCGGCGGCAATTTCGCCCAGTGGTCGTCGGCGTCGTAGAGCATGGTTCGTCCTCAAGTGCGTTTCTCATCCGGCGGTTCCGGCAGCAGCAGGGCAATGCCCGCCGCGGGCAGGAACAGGAACCCCGCGCACAGCAGCGCCAGGCGGTAATCGCCGACCTTGGAAAACAAACCGAAAAACACGGTCCCCAGCCCGGCTGCGATGCGGCCAATGTTATAGCAAAAACCCGCGCCCGTGGTGCGCAACAGCGTTGGAAACAATGGCGGCATGTACATTGTGAACAAGGCAAAAACACCCTGACAAAGGCCAATGGCCGCCAGGCCGTACCAAAGATGCCGGCGATCGAGGGGTGTGATATAGGTGGCCAGCATCGCCAGGAAATAACCCACGCACAAACAAGCGATGGCCCGCCGGTATTTCAACCAGCGGGCGAGCGCCGCCGCCAGGAAGTTGCCGGTGATCGAGCCGGCCATCACCAGCCACACCATCTTGCTGATGAGTTGACCCTTGGCCGCATCGGTCCAGTCGCTGAGTTCCGGCAGGTTGCGCACGTGCTGCAGGTACCAGAAGAGAAAGGCCCAGTGCGCTGTCAGCGTGAGGGCGCACACCGCCAGCGTCAGCAATGTGGTGCGGCGGATGGGGCCGCGAAACAACTCCAGAAAACCCGGCGCGGCGTGGGCGGATTTTTGCTTCGCTGCATGCCACTCCTCCGGCTCGGGCACGGCGCGGCGAATCCACAATACCAAGAGCGCCGGCAGCACGCCGACCAGGAACACGTTCCGGGGGTAGGTGAGCAGCCCGGCCGCGACCGGTTCCAGAAACGCTGGCAGCCGGCTGACCGCCGAAGCCTGGGGATTGGAGCGAGCCAACAGGAAGTTGGCCAGGCCGGCCAGCATCACGCCGAGATTGACGCCGGTTTGCAGGACCGCGGCCATCCAGGGCCGCCAGCGCCGCGGCCAGGTTTCCGACAGCAGCGACGCCCCCACCGCCCACTCACCGCCAATCCCCAATGCCGCCAAAAATCGGAAGATGAACAGTTGCCACCACGTCTGAGCGAAAAACGACAGGCCGGTGAACAGCGCATAAGTCATAATGGTTAACATCAAGGCGCGGCTGCGGCCCAGGCGGTCGGCAATACGGCCAAAAAAGCCGCCGCCCAGCGCCCAGCCGATCAAAAATGCCGCCTGAATCCAGGACATACGGTGGCTTACAACCGTGTCTTTCTCGCTGGCCGCGCCGAGCAACTCGGCGACAAATGGGGCGGCGACCAGCATATACAACTGCATGTCCAGCCCGTCAAACAGCCAGCCCAGCCAGGCCGCGATGCCGGACTTCCACTGCTGCGGCGACAGTTCGCGCAGGCGGGTTGCTTCACCGTCCGAAGAGGGTGCGACCGGCGCTTCGGCGGCAGTGGTCTGGAGCTTTTCCATGTGCTCGATTGCCTTCGGGTGTGCCAAGCTGCGGACGCTAACAGCGTTTGCTACGTAGCCGACGCTGGCAGCGTCGTAGGTAGCCGACGCTGCCAGCGTCGGCTGGTCTCACTCTCCTTCTAGTTTTCCTGTCGTCTATTCTCCTGTCGATTTTCCGGCAGGCGGCACGCGGTAGCCGAGCATCCGCTCCGCCTCAGCGCGCAGAAAGTGATACTGCACGCGCCGCTCCCAGCCTGGTTTCTCCACCTGCTCCATCTGCCGTACGGCCTTGGTCAGCCAGTCGCGGGCAGAGTTGGCATCGCCGAGTTTGTGGCACGCCATCGCCAGGAAACATTGCTGCCAGATTGTGCCTTCGCTTTTGCTCTTCTCCACTGCGAGTTGAAGGTGCTTGCGGGCCTCGTCGAATTGCCCGGCACGATACAGCGCGGCCCCGTGGGTTGCTAGATAATCGGCATTGTCCGGCTTTGGCTCGACGGCCTTGCGTGCCAGGTCCGCCAGCTTCTTCGCGCCGGCGGCATCTAGGCTATCGCCGATCAGCAGGCGCGTGGAAACCAGGGCATGAATCGTGGAAGCGTCATTAGATTCAGCGAATTGCCGGCTCATTTCTTCGCATACTCGGTGGTATTCGCCCAGGTCGCCGAAGCGCGGAACCAACGGAACAATCTGGCCCCACGGATTCAGGCCCGACGGTTGCACGCCGGCAACGCTGCTGGCCGCCGCCAGCAAATCGCG
>Ga0207110_10301_pt1 | contig 11170 bp, 8 predicted proteins | sample Alteio_BWMinHeat_74_FD_153582 | JGI IMG/M metagenome (GOLD analysis project Ga0207110, IMG submission 153582) | Enriched cells from forest soil in Barre Woods Harvard Forest LTER site, Petersham, Massachusetts, United States -... | ecosystem: Environmental > Terrestrial > Soil > Temperate forest >...
TTTTTCCAAATGGGTCCTGATTACGGGCAACAAGACCATTCTGGATGAGCCCGCCATCCGGGCCGCAACCTATGACTGGACGGCTCCGCTGGTTCCATGGACCGACGATTTCGCGAGCCTATGGCATGTGCTTTATCGTTAACGTTCGCCAAGGGTGAACGCAATGCGGGACTGAAGTCCCGCGCAGGCTGAAGCCTACCTACGCAACGATCAAGAAGTACTTTGGCAGAAATGGTGGGGCGGACCCCCTGGTCCGCGCGGGTCCCCTGGACCCGCTCCCCGACAAAAGAATCAGCGTCATCCAAGACGAAAAGCCGACGAGGGCGTCGGCTGCGGACCAGGGGGTCCGCCCCACAAACAAGCTAGATTGTCCGTTTCGGGAAACTAAATGACATTGGGCTGAAGCCTACCCTGCAAAGGGAAGACACCACCCGGTATTAACAAACGGACAGGTTAGTACTTTCCTTGACTATCGGCCTTCTTTATTCGGCCACGATTGATTTCCATCACAATGGCTCGTGCCTGTATCAAGACTGTCTAGTCCTTGGGTACTTGTCACACACTACATACGACCCATTCAATCATGCAGTCATTATTGTTTACAGTTACTTAGAGGCCCTGTAATTCTTGGGCCTCAACCAGTCCTAGTGGTTGTTACACAAAATGTAATGCATTTTTATCATTGACAACAAGGCTTATTTCCCGTAATTCTAAGGGAGACAAGAAATACGTAAAAACAAGCGCTCCGCGTTTTGTTCCGTCAAGCAATTCGACCGTGAAGAGAATAGCGGCAGCTTGCCGCGGGCGGCGCGCTACATGAGTCAACCTAACATTGTGAACAATCAGACTCGCAAAACCAGGACAGTGAGCTTCCGGCTAACGCCGGACGATTATCGTACCTTCCTTCAAGCCTGCAGGGCGTACCGCGTGCGAAACGTGTCCGAGCTGGCGCGGACGGCCCTGAGAAACATGGTGGCTGAGGATGGCGCGGCAGAGAGCCAGATCGCGGCCAAGATCCAGATCAATGGGTTGCGGCAGCAAGTCCGCGCCTTGACAGCGGACATGGAGCGGTTAGCGAGCAGGTTGTCAGTTCACGACCAAGCGTTGGCGCCGGCGAGTCCCGGCGCGAGTGAGGAATTTCCATGCTGAATCATCTGAAGTGCCGGTGGGTATTGGCGATCGCTGCGTGTCCCGGGATCATGCTGTTCGCCCAAGAGGCATCCCCCGCTCCCGTCAAGACGCAACAGAGCACGTATATTTTGGGCACGGATGACACGCTCACCGTACATGCCTTGGATCTCGAAGAGATCGGCACCGGAACGTTCGCAGTGGACCAGCAAGGCAATATCAACGTGCCTCTGGCGGGCCGGATTCACGCATCCGGCTTAAGCGTGGAACAACTGGAACATGTGTTAGCCGAGAAGTTGAGAGAGTATCTCACGGAGCCGGTGGTGACCGTTGGGATCACAACCTACCGCCCGCAGCCAGTATCCGTAACCGGCGCGGTGAACTTGCCGGGAGTTCACCAGATCAGAGGCCAGAAGACATTATTGGAAGCACTTGCGGAAGCAGGCGGGATCAAGCCCGAGGCCGGCGCCTTCATCAAGATCGCCCGGCGCAAGGAGGAAGGTCCCATACCGTTGGCCGGGGCCGAGGCTGATTCCAGCGGCGAATATACGGTAGCGCAGGTGAGAGTGAAGAGCCTCATGGATGCGCGTAATCCGCAAGACAACATCGAGGTTAAGGCTCAGGACGCTATTACGGTCCCTAAAGCGGATTCCATCTACGTTCTCGGGGCGGTGAAACGCGCCGGCGGGTTTGTGCTTTCGGAGCGGGACACCGTTTCCGCCTTACAGGCTCTTTCCATGGCGGAGGGCCTGGACAACGCAAGCGGCGCCGCGCCGGATAAAGCCACCATACTGCGGTCATTAGAAGGAGGAAACCGAAAAGAGCTTGAAGTGGACTTGAAGAAGATGCTCGCGGGAAAGATTCCCGATGTACAGCTTCTTGCGAATGACATCCTCTTCGTACCTACCAGTACGGGAAGGAAAGCGGCCCTCCGTTCGATCGAGGCTGCCATTCAGATGGGAACCATGGTCGTGGCATATTCGGCGGCCAAGTTCTAGGCGGACTCTCCATGGAACAGACAACCACACAAAACGCTTTAGCCTTCCGGACGGAAGGGGGTCGCGGCGGATACCCAGCAGGCTTTGGAAATCAGAGCGATCAATTCTTTCGGGACGGATCGGAGTCGCAGGAGGATGTGGGCCTGGTTGAATACTGGCGGATTCTCCGCCGGCACAAGGGCGCGGTCATCCTGGCTGCCATTCTCGGAGTACTGCTAGCGTTCCTGATTTCCCTGCCTCAGGCGCCGGTTTACCAGGCTCATGCAAGCATTGAGATTCAAGACGTAAACCACGACTTCCTCAACATGAAGCAGGCGAATCCGGTATCTGACGGCACGACGTATTCGGCCTTGTCCGACATGCAAACCCAGATCAAGATCCTGCAGAGCGAAACGCTGTTCGAGCGCGTAAACACCAAACTTGGCGGAGCAGTCTCTCCTGACGCTCCAGCGGTAGCTCCTTCGGATCAATCGACGTGGCAGAAGGCCCTCCATCTTCGCGGATCGAATCCGGGAAAGGGCGGCAATCCGAAAGATTTGAAGGTGAAGAACACCCCGCAGACACGCCTGATTGAAATCACCTATGACTCGACGGATCCGAACTATGCGGCGGACTTCATCAATACGTTAACCGCCGAATACATCAATTCGAACATGGAAGCGCGTTTGCAGATGAACCAGCGCACCAGCGAATGGATGGGTAAGCAGCTAGAAGATATGCGCGTCAAGCTGGAGCACTCCGAAGATGCGGTGCAAGAGTACGCGCGCCGCACCGGCCTGGTATTCACCGGCGAAAAGGAACAGAACAGCGTTTCCGAGGATCGGCTAAGGCAAGTGCAGACGTCGCTTGCCGCGGCTCAAGCCGATCGGGCCATGGCCCAGGCGCACTATGAGATGGCCAAGGCAGCGCCTCCGGACAGCCTTCCGGAAGTGCTCAGCGACCTATCTTTGCGGGGCTTGCTCGAAAAGCTCACGGATCTTCGCCGGCAGGAAGCCGAGTTGCTTACGACATACACTCCGAAACACGAAAAGGTCCGGCGCATTGCCGCTCAGATCGCGCCTTTGGAGTCAGCTTTCGATAAGGCGCGCGCGTCGATCATTGAGCGTATCCACAACGAGTTCGAGGCCGCGCAGCGGCGGGAAAGGTTGCTCGCCGGCGATCTCTCCACGCAGACGCACGTCGTGACGGGTGACGCGGAAAAGATGGTGCAGTACAGTATCCTGAAACGCGAAGCGGATTCCAGCCGCCAACTGTACGACAACATGCTGCAGAGAGTGAAAGAGGCGGGTGTCGTCTCAGCGCTCAACGCGAGCAACGTTCGAGTGGTGGATCCCGCCAAAGTGCCGGAGCGTCCCTACAAACCCGATTATGTTCTGAACTCCGTCCTGGGTTTGTTCGCGGGTCTCATTCTGGGTGTCGCGATAGTGATCATACGGGACCGGGCCGACCGCACCTTGCAGGAGCCCGGCGACGCTCAGTACTGGGCCGATCTGACGGAGTTGGGCGCGATTCCCTCCGCTGCCGCGGAAACGGGCGACCGCATCTACGCCAGTCGACGCGCCGGCGCGGAAAGCGGCCCACGCGGTTCGGCATCGAGAGGCATGCCTTCGGTTGAACTAATGACCTGGAACCGTAAGCCGAGTCATGTGGCGGAAGCCTTCCGCAGCACGCTGACTTCGGTCTTGTTCGGAGATGGAGGAAGCTCTCCGCAGGTTCTGGTCATGACCAGCGGCGTGCCCAAGGAAGGCAAGACCACGGTTTCGACGAATCTCGCCATTGCCATCGCGGAGATCCGGCGCCGCGTTCTTCTGATCGACGCCGATCTTCGCAAGCCTAGAATGCATGATCTCTTTCGTCTGCCCAATCAGCGCGGATTGAGCAATCTGCTGGAAGAGTATCCGCTCACCGAGGAAGCCATCGATGAAGTGATTCATCCCACGGCTGTCCCTGACCTGTTCGTGTTGCCGAGCGGACCCTCCACCCACAAGGCAGCCAATCTCCTCTATTCCGGCAATCTTCCCGAGTTGCTGGCCATGCTGCGGCCCAAGTTCGACATGATTATCATCGATACGCCGCCTATGTTGGGCATGACGGATGCACGCGTGGTCGGACGATTCGCGGACGCCGTGGTTCTGGTGGTCCGTTCAGGCCGGACCACACGTGACGCGGCCATCGCCATGCGGCAGCGGTTCGCGCAAGACCAAACCCATGTTCTCGGAACCATCTTGAACGACTGGAGTCCCAAGGATTCACGTAGCGGCTATTACGGGGCGTACGGCGCCGCCGGTTATGACAGTTACAAGAGTTACTATACCGCCACAACGGACAGTGACACGGATGAGGAGAAGCGGAGCGAATCACGTCAAAAGAGGAGTGCGAAGACACCAAAAGGGGACGTGAAGAGCAGATTAGAGGCGCTGAGGAATAAAAGCAATCGCTTCAAATCCAAACGCGCGCTGCAAGAGGACCCGCCAGATTTCGAGACGGCTGAGATCGAACTGGAGGATGCGGGAGAGCCAGAGATGGTTACAGCTCCGCCGCAACCCGTTCGCCAGGCAGTCAAACCCGCGGCCACTGCTGCCATGAAGCCGGCGGCGCCGATGGCCACAAGAATTGCGCCATCCGCGAAACCCAATGCGGCCCGTGATAAGGCTAAGCCCTTGGTTGCGGCAGTCAGTTCGCCAGTACAAACAGCTCCACTGCAGACAGCTCCGGTGCAAGCAGCCCCAGTGCAGGCAGCCCCAGTGCAGGCGGCAAAGACTAAGCCTGGTCCCAAATCCAGCGTCAGTATGCTGTTCCGGTTCGATGAGCCGAAGCGGCCTCAGGTAGAGAAACCCCAACGCACAGGCTCCCGCAGTCCAGTACGTCGCGCGGGCTGATTAGACATGGAAGTATTCGCTGCTCCTGATGGGAGCCCATGTTGAAATGAGAATCATTGAGGCCCTCTCCGGTTTGGTTTTAGCGTGCGGCGGCACCTATGCATTTCTATCGTTCGACGCGTCCCGGGCACCGGAGCAACAGGCGTTTCGCGGAATTTTTGATCCTGCAAACGAAGTCCACAAGACGGTGGACCTCTCAAGAGAGAGCGTGAGGCGCGATCCCGCGAATGCCTACCGCTGGGCGGACCTAGGGGAGGCCCTGGAACGCGCGGGAGAGGTCGAGCATGCCGGTTACGCATTTCGCCGGGCCGTGGAACTCGGTCCAGCCCTTCCGCAAATCCTGGTTCGGAATGCCAACTTCCACTTTCAGCAAGGGGAGGTTGATGATGGCCTCGCCGCTGCCAGCAAAGTGCTCAAGATTGTCCCAGACTATGACGGAGCGCTATTCAATTTGTTTGACCAGCTAGCCGACGGTCCCGGCAGCGTCTTGAGACACATCGGGAGCGACCGCCGGGCGGCAGGAGCCTACACTCGCCATGTCATCTCGGCAGGTCCAGTGGAGGATGCAACCCTCGCTTGGGACCAGTTGCATGCGAATGGATTCGACGACACCGCCACCACGACTGCCCTGCTCGATGCCCTGCTCAAGGCCAAGTTGTATTCCCAGGCACAAGAGCGCTGGGTGAAATATACGACCGAGATTCGCGGAGACTACCCGGAACACAACCTCTTGTTCAACGGCGACTTTGAACGCGAGCCAACCGGCTCTGCCTTTGACTGGCGAATCGGTCAAATCAACGACGTCCAAGTGATTCGCGATAAGAGCGTCGCGTATGCGGGGAAAGTGTCTCTCCGGATCCGGTTTTCCGGGACTTCCAACATTAGCTATCGTCACCTCAATCAACTGACCCGAGTGACGCCGGGCCGGTACCTCTTGCAAGCCTGGATTCGCTCCGAGGATATCACTACTAATGAAGGTCCCCGGCTTCGGGTCATCGATCCAGAGTCTCCAAGCCTGGTTAATGTAAGCTCGGAAGCGGTCACGGGTACAATGGGCTGGTCCTTGATCACGCTCCCTATTTCAGTCTCAGCCCAAACCAATCTTCTCGAGGTTCAGGTGATTCGGGAACCTTCCCTGAAGCTCGACAATAAAATTGCCGGCACATTCTGGCTAGATAATGTCAGCTTGACCAAGGACGACCTCGACAAGAGGTGATTCCTCCGTTTCTGCCGCGCCTAGCTGCGTTATATCCCCCGGAAGTTCTGGCACCCTTGATCCCGCCCTTTGTTGTAGCCATTACCTTGGCACCAGGACCTTTGGAGGGCCTTTGTCGGGCTGCGCGATGTCCTGTATATGCAATCAGTTACGAGACTTATAGCAAATGCGCCAAAAAGTAGTACCTTGTGACTGGACCAGAAGAAAGATCGCTAGACCCTTTGATTCATTCCTGAGGAGCTAGGGTCAAAGTATAAATGAGAGGTCAGAGAAACACCTTAGATGGGGCCTAAGAATTACACGAGTAATTCAGGTCAATTAGCTGACTTCGGAGGCTGCAAAATGAAAAGAACACACTTACTCTCCTCGCTTGCTGTGGCGGCAGCTACATGCATGTCAGCGGCGAAGCCGGTGGCGTCGGTAACAAGTTCATCGTCATTCGTACTTCGTGGCAACGTCATCAACACCGATGGCGTACCCACCTGGCCCATCATGGCCGGCGATGAGATCGCCGCGAACTCGGGTCCCGTCACGGTCTCATTCAACGACGGATCCCGAATGACCCTGCAACAGAACTCTCTCGCTCGCGTGGAATCCAGTAAAGCTGGTCTGGTGTTACGCCTGATGACCGGAGACATGATGGTCCTGTCGCTCCCCGCCAGGCCGACGGTCCAAATCTTCAGCCAGAGCCAGCCAGCCAGTGTTGTCGCGGGGCAGACGGTGTCCGCGGGTTCGCGACCCGGAGCCCGGACGCCTTCGACAACTAATGTCGTCATCCCGACATACCTGTCCGGACCGCATCCGAGCAAGCGATAGCCGTGATCACTCTAAATTTGAGAAAGAGAAAGAACATGATACGAAGCCTTTTCATCTCCGCAGCCACCCTAGGCTTGATATCGGCGTTACCAGCTGGAGCGGCCACTATCTTCGAGCGCGACATGCCGAACGTGCCGTTCGTCAATAATAGCGCCGGCGCCGCTCGGGCAAATTACAACTACGCCTCGCCTGCTCCGGGATTTCTCGTAGGAGACAATTTTCAAACGTTCTTGAACGGGCAGACAGCCAACAGCCTCACCGTCTATGAAATCTCCAACGGTGTGGACGGAACGGCAAACAATCCCACCCAGGAGTTCTCAAACATAACCCTGGCCTACGGTCCGGAGGCGCTTCTAAATCAGTCTACATCGGCGTATACGTTTACTCAGTTCCAATACTCCGGAACCACCGACTATCAGAGCGCCGGCAGCGGACTCTTCTACGACATCTATGCGCTCACTTTTCAGCTTCCGGGGGGACTCCCTCTCACGGCCGGCACGGTCTACGGTTTCTCGCTGACGGCGACCGGCATCGGCGGCAACACCCTTGCTCTCGCGGCTTCGGACGCGGCACTCACCGTCGCTAGCGGCGGTATCTTTAACCCCACGACCACCGGCGGCGACGGGAGTTTCACGTACTACGACGGAGCCGGCAATTACCTCGGATATTGCGGGCTCGCCTTCGGCTGCAGCGGAGATCCGGTGCCTACCGACATCAACGTAGTTGTTAGCAGCGGCGCGGGTGGCTCCGTTCCAGAGCCCTCCAGCTTCGGATTGATGGGGCTTGGCGCAGTCCTGCTCGGCGCCTACCGCGCCCGTGGACGAAAGGTCTAAAACAAGCCGTTTCGCATCGGATCAAAAAAGGCCTCTGGAATTTCGGAGGCCTTTGGTTTTTTCGCAAATGAATTATGTAACCATCGCCGGACTGGGTCTCATTCTGCTGTTCGCCGCATGCCAGAACGGCGCGGCGGACTTGAGAGTCTGGGATCTTTGCCTGATTGCCCTCGGCGGTCTTGCCTGCGCGCATTTCCTTTTCGTGCGGCGGCAGAAGATGCAACGCTTAGACCGTTTTTCTGCAATCTGCGCCGGATTGGTGATGGCCTTCGCCGTATTCCAAGTGGTTCCTCTTCCCGCCGGCCTGCTCGCCTTGCTCTCGCCGATGCGGATTGAATTGTTAAAAGGGGCCCTGCCGGCCACCGGCGACAGCGCAGACTTTGTCACGCTATCCGTTAAGCCATACCAAACCTTTCATTACCTACTGATCGTGGGGAGCTACCTCGTCGTGTTCCTTCTTGTGCAGGACCTGACGCGGAACCTGAAAGAAGGCCGCTGGATCGCGGTTTGGCCGTTGCTGCTGGTGGGAGCGTTCGAGGCCGGGCTGAGTTTTGTGCAGTCGCCCAGCGGCGTCCCCGGAGAGAATACGACCGGCACATATCTAAGCTACGATCATTTCGCCGGACTGCTGGAGATGATCTTACCGTTTGGCGCTCTCTACGGCGCCGCGATTCTCGAGCGGCCACGGGCGCGGTCCGAATCTGCCGTGCTTCCCGCATTTCAGGCAGGCGCCCTGGCAATACTTTCGGCGGTGATCCTCGGGGCCATCTTGCACTCGCTGTCCCGAGGAGGATTTGTTGCCGCATTCGGCGGCCTGCTGGTCGGCGGCGTAATGGCCATCTCGCTGCGAGGCTGGAGACCGGATTCCCTTCAGCGCATTCCTAGTTGGCGCAAAGCAGCGCCGGTTGCGATCGTATGTGTAGTGATCCTGCTCGGCTTCATCTTCCTGCCCTCGAGCCTTCTCGTGGACCGCTTCGCGCATAAAGATGATCGCCCGGAGCTCTGGCAGCAGACCACGGGCTTGATCAAGGACTATCCGCTTCTGGGGTGCGGCCTGGGAGGTTTCGAATCCTGTTTCATGCGGTACCAGACCCTCGATCCCACGTTCACATTCGATTTTGCTCATAACGATTACCTGCAAGTATTGGCGGAGTTTGGGATTCTTGGATTCCTGGCGGGGTTTCTGTTCGTGGCCCGTACTCTTCAGAAAGCGGTCAGCGGAACCTTTTCTGCCGCCTCAGCTTCCGGCCGCTATCTTTCTATTGCCTGCACCTCCGCGATGACGGCCATGCTCCTTCACAGTCTGGTCGACTTCAATATGTACATCCCGGCGAACGCCATGGTTTTCGCTTGGGTTTCGGGACTGGCGGGGACCCATGTGACCAGCCGCTTGCGCTCACAAAAGGCGGCGAGCAAACCGCGTACAGACAGTAGAGTGAGAGACCACCGGAAAGTACTAGGCGCACGCCCTTTGGTTAGCCGCTACTCGTAATTAATTCCCACCCAAAGTTTGACTAAAGCGGCCAGGTTTCTCTGGGGGGTTGCCGGTTACCCTTCTCTTGACACGTTCTCCCAGGGGAAACTTGACGTCTTACAATCCAGTGCCGTTGGTGGTGGATCTCGACGGGACGCTCATTGCGAGCGACACCCTGTTTGAAAGCACCCTCGCGCTCATTCGGAAAGAGCCGTTGTGCATCCTGCTGTTGCCCGTATGGCTGCTTCGCGGGAAGGCCATTCTCAAGGCGGAGATTGCCCGGCGCGTGAATTTTCGTGCCGATGCGTTGCCTTACCGCCGGGACCTGATCGACTACCTGCAGGAGGAACATGCAGCCGGGCGCAGGTTGGTGCTCGCGACGGCCGCTCACGGTAGCATCGCGGAACAAGTGGCCACTCACTTGGGGCTTTTTGACGAGGTGCTGTCCACCGATGGCCAAACCAATCGAAAAGGGGCCGCCAAGCGCGATGAGTTGCTGAAGCGCTTCGGCAACCGGGGGTTTGACTACATCGGAGACCACCGCGCCGACCTTCCGGTGTGGCAGGCTAGCCGCGTAGCTCACGTTGCCGGGGGAAACAGCCGGCTCTCGACGTTGGCGCAGACGACCGGTGCCCATCTCGGGCGCGCGTTCGTGACCTCGAGGCCGGGATGGCGCATCTGGATGCGCGCACTTCGGGTCCAACAGTGGGTCAAGAATGTACTTGTCTTTGCTCCGCTGTTGCTGGCGCACCACCTCAACACGCACAGCCTGGGCACTCTTGTACTGGTGTTTTTCGGTTTTTCCTCTTTGGCGTCGGGCACGTACATCATCAACGATCTGTTCGATGTCGCCGCGGACCGCGACCATCCGGTGAAGCGGAACCGTCCCTTTGCCAGCGGAGACCTTTCGGGCGCCCGAGGCATGGCCATGGCGTTGTTGATGATGGTTGCCGCGCTGGCCATGGGTGCGGCGTTGGGCCTGGAAACTCTTGGCTGTTTCTGCGCCTACTTGCTGCTGACGCTAAGCTACAGCTCCTGGCTCAAGCAGAAGGCCGTTCTCGATGTCGTCGTGCTGGCGCTGCTGTATACTTTGCGCCTGATTGTAGGCGGCGTCTCCGCCCACGTTCCTATTTCTCCCTGGCTATTTCAGTTTTCCATATTCCTGTTCTTGAGCCTGGCTTTTGCCAAACGGTTTTCAGAGTTGTACCGGCTGAATCGCCAATATGAATTGGAGCGCAAGCCGGATGCTCGTACCCGCGGCTATCGCGCGGCGGACCTCAGCGTCGTCAGTCAGGCAGGCGTGGCGTCCGGCTTGCTCGCCGCCCTAGTCCTGGCCATGTACGTCAACAGCCCGGACGTGCAGCGTCTATATGTACGGCCCAGCCTGCTGTGGGCTGCCTGCCCCGTTTTTGTGTACTGGATCACTCACCTTTGGATGCAGGCGGGGCGCGGCCAAATGAATGAAGATCCGATCGTGTTTGCCCTGCGCGACCGCGTCAGTTATCTGGCCGGTCTCCTGCTCTTGATGTTGATGATCGCCGCCGCGGTCCCCTATGCCCATTGATGTAGATAGCTGGGGGCGCTTTCCGCGCACCCAATCCTCCGTGATTCCGTTGCATTGGCGCGATCAGGAAATCTCTTTTCATGAGGGAACTTCATTCTTGCCGCATGGGCTGGGGAGAAGCTACGGCGACTCGTGCCTGAACCATGGAAACACCATCCTGGACACATGCGGTCTGGATCGCTTGATCGCCTTTGACGAAAACACCGGGCGAATACAGGCGGAAGCGGGGATTTCATTCGATGCGATCCTTCAGTTCGCGGTT
>Ga0207110_10264_pt2 | contig 11151 bp, 7 predicted proteins | sample Alteio_BWMinHeat_74_FD_153582 | JGI IMG/M metagenome (GOLD analysis project Ga0207110, IMG submission 153582) | Enriched cells from forest soil in Barre Woods Harvard Forest LTER site, Petersham, Massachusetts, United States -... | ecosystem: Environmental > Terrestrial > Soil > Temperate forest >...
GACATTGGAGACGCCTATTGCTTTGTGGCCATTGAGCGCCGTACCAAGCTGGTCCTGACCTGGCATCTCGGCCGACGCGACCGGACTTCTACCGAGACGTTCGCCATGAAGCTGAGAATGGCCACTGCGGCCCAGAACTTCCAGCTTTCGACTGACGGCTTCCGGCCCTACATAGATGCGATTGACTCGGCCTTTGGCGGCGATGTTGATTACGCCCAACTGGTCAAAGTCTACGGAACTCCCCGTGAAGGCGAAGCACGGTATTCCTCCGGAGATGTTGTCGGCGCTGTCCCAACTGAAATCAGCGGCAACCCCGACCCGGCCAGGATTTGTACATCGCATGTCGAGCGGCAGAATCTTTCGATCCGCATGGGAATGCGGCGCATGACACGCCTCACGAACGCTTTCAGTAAAAAATGGAGCAATCTGAAAGCCGCTTACGCCCTTTGGTTCGCGTTCTATAATTTTTGTCGTGTGCATAAAACCATCAGGATGACGCCGGCGATGGAAGCCGGGATCACCGATCACGTTTGGAGTATTCCTGAACTGTTGGAGGCCGCATGACAAGCTTTGAATGTTGGCCGATCTGGCCTAGACCACCAACACACAGGCCCAGCCCTCAAGGCTGGGCTTTCTTATTGGCAAACTACGAGCAACCGGCATGGTACAATTCCTGCCGCATCTTAACGGCCAGTTCGAGTCGTTTTCTTGGAGGTTCCCCCTGATGGACGAGAAACAACTTTGCGCGCTGCTTGCGGATGTATACGAGCGATTGTTATCGACTTCCCAATCTCTTGTTCGGTTGCGATCCGATGCTGACGCCTTTTACAGAGCGACGAAAGAAGCTGATCCTCCGCTTTACGAGAGTTTCCAAAAAGAATTGAAGCGCGTCTCCGATCAAGAGACTCGAATACTTGCTGCGTTACACGACGAGCTTTGGCCAATAATTGAAAAATTGAAACGGGGTGAGCTTTGACGGATTTTCTTTTTTGCATGACAAAACTCCGCTGACCGGTGGTGATTTGGTCCGCTCGTTTCAGAGCGTCTGCCAATATTTGTTGATAATCCATACTTGAAAGTATAGACGAGGTCTATAATAATGTCAAGAGAAAAAGCGAGTAAGTCGAAAAATATTTCAGGATGGGATCAGGCCATAGCTGATGCCAAGGAACGCATCAGAACGCTTCGCCAATCTATCAAGGTATTTACGGAAAGAAAAAAAGCGGGCGATCCGTGGCCTGTTCGATCAGCACCGCACAATTAGGCTTATAATGCTACTCATGCAAAAAGAAATCGTCTGTTCTCTTTCCGACATCAGGTACGTGTGCGTCTCATGTCAGCACTGCAAGACAAAGGTCATTCTGGACTTGAAGGAACCTTCGGAGTTTTCAAGAAAGCACGATAATGCTCTTCTCCCTAACGAGTGTCCTGGGTGTCGCAAGGACTACGACGGGGCACTCAAGCCAGGGATGGAGCTGCTACAGAAGGCGTATGACGCTCTAGGGCTTGCCGAGCGGAGCGTCAGTTTTCGGGGGATTGTGGAGATTCCAGCACCGCACAATTAGCGCACTACCCATATCTGCTATGCCTAGCCGGCGGAGGAGTGATAAGATAATTGGTGGAGGCTGGATGTTCACCCGGGAGCGCCTCATTTGCGGCTTTACGATATCATCTGGAATGACGAGTTCGTTTCCAAGATCGAACAGAAGCACGGCGTTAGCACTGACGAAGTCGAGGAAGTCCTGTTCTCCCGTCCGCACGTTCGCCGGGCAGAGAAGGGAAAAGTGAAAGGCGAGCATCTTTATGTGGCCTACGGGCAGACGTCTGAAGGCAGATTTCTAGTGGTTTTTTTCATCCGCAAGCCTCGATCCGCCGCCCTGCCGATTTCTGCCCGTGAAATGACGCGAGCAGAGCGACGATACTTCCGTGAGCAAAAAGAAGCAGATTGAACCCATCCCTGACGAGTTCGCCAACGCCGACGAGGCGGCGGAGTTCTGGGACACCCATGACACCACGGACTACCCCGGGACTTTTCGCACCGTGCGGGTAGTGGCGGAATTGCGTAACCGCCACTACGAGATACCGCTTGACGCGGATGTCGTCAAGACCCTGGAAGCGCGCGCCCGCAAGGCGGGAATTACCCTCGGTCGTCTCGCCAGCGACCTTCTCCGCCGACAGCTAAGGATCTCCGCATGAATGCGTTCAGATGCCGCAGATATATCGCCGGAAAAATGAATCCCGTAAGGCTTGAGATTCGGCCCGCGTCACTCCGGCAACCGAATCGCCGCCTGGCTTTATTTCCTTCCCCGGCTTTGCGCCATCAGTTTCGTGCAGGCATAGACGGCGCGCGTGCTGCTCATTGATGTTCCCAACTGCTCGCCTATTTCGATCACCGCGCCCATGAGGGCTTCGAGCTCGAGCGGCCGGCCTGCTTCGAGGTCCTGGAGCATCGACGTCTTATGCTCCCCAACTTTCTCCGCGCCGGCGATGCGCTGTTCGATCGAGATCGGCAGCTCCAAGCCGAGTTGTTTCGCCACACATTCCGCTTCCGCCATGATGTTGCGGACCAGGGTGTTGACTTCCGGGTCGCGCACCATCTGGGCCAGTGTGGCTCCGGTGAGCGCGCTGATCGGGTTGAACGCCACGTTGCCCATGACCTTGACCCAGATTTCCCGGCGAATGTGGGGTGTCATCGGACACCGCAGTCCGGACTTGATGAGCGCTTCGGCGATCCCCCGGCAGCGCTCCGACCGTGTGCCGTCGGGCTCGCCGAGTGAAATCCGGTTGCCTTCGACGTGCTGGACCACGCCTGGCTCCGTAATCTCCGTAGCGAGATAAACAATGGAGCCGACGACACGCCGCGCTTCGATCGCCGCCGAGATGACCCCGCCCGGATCGATCCGCTCCAGCCGCCGCCCTTCCAATGGCCCGCCGTGGTGCTGGAAGTACCACCACGGAATGCCGTTCTGCATGCTGACCACTACTGTGTCTATGCTGAACAGCGGTTTGAGGCGGGGCGCCAGATCGATCAGGCTGTGAGCCTTGACTCCGAGAAAGACCACGTCCGCCGGTCCAATCGCTTCCAGATCCGCCGAGACCTTAGGACGTGCCTCGAAATCGCCTTCGGCCTCACGAACTTGGACGCCGCGTTCCTGCATGGCGCGCAGGTGAGGGCCGCGGGCAAACAGGGTTACGTCCAGCCCGGCGCGCGTCATCCGAGCGCCCAGGTAGGCCCCGATCGCGCCGGCTCCCGCGATGACAAACTTCATCCCCGGCCCTCCGCGAACGCAGCCGCTACCACTCGCCGTTGCACCTTGCCGGTCGCCGTACGTGGTATCTCCGTCACGAGATGGATTTTTTTGGGGCACTTGAACTCGGCAAGGTGCTCGCGGCAATAGGCCAGCAGCTCAGCCTCGGTCGCTGGTTCACGCAAAACGACCGCCGCCTCCACTTCCTCACCTAAAGTGGAATGCGGGACGCCGAAACAAACGGCCTCGCTTACCAGACTATGGCCTAATAAAACCTCGTCGATCTCCGGCGGACCGATTTTTTCGCCACCGCGATTGATCAACTCCTTAATCCGCCCCACCAGGCGGAGATAACCGTCCGAATCCAGGATACCTTCGTCGCCGGTGCGGAACCATCCATCCACAAAGGAGATCTTGTTCGCTTCCGGATTGTTCTCATAGCCTTCAATTACATTTTGTCCCTGGATTACGACCTCGCCCTGGCGGCCGGTTTCGAGGTGCTGGCCCTCCGAATCCATAATGCTGACTCCCACTCCGGTGCCCGGGCCCACGCTGCCGAACTTGCGGGGCCGGGGCGGCAGGGGGTTCGAGGACATTTGATGAGCGGCCTCGGTCATGCCATAGGCTTCCAGCACCGGCGCGCCGAAGACTGCTTCCATCCGTTGTGCCGCCTCCACAGGCAGCGGTGCGCTGCAGGATCGAATGAAACGCAGCGACTCGGCACCCGCCGGTCTCTCGTTCCCCTTTCCCAGCCGGGCCAGCAGGAGCTGGTGCATCGTGGGCACGGCGGAGTACCAGGTCGCGCGATAATCCCGCACCGTCCGCCAGAAAGAGAGAGGATTGAAGCGCGACGGAACCACGATCGTACCGCCGGTGAAAAGGGTGGAAAGAATCGAGGCGATCAGACCGTGTACGTGGAATAGCGGCATCACGGTTAGGGCAACGTCGTCGGGGCTGAGCTGATAGGTATTGACGATGTTTTGGACAGAGACGCCGAGATTGCGGTGCGTCAGCGGCACCCGCTTGGGGCGGCCGGTGCTGCCGCTGGTGTGCAGCACCAAAGCGACGTCCTCCGGCGAGGGCGCCGAGGCTGAAGCGCCTTTGGAAGAGGCCGAAAGCTGGACCATCCCATCCGCCGCCATCTCCACCGTCAAGACGGGGATTTTATCGCCAGCAGCCAGCCGGGCCTCTTCGCAGCCATTCGGCGGCAAAAGCAGCGCCCGTGCATTGGTGTCCTCCAGATAGAAAGAAAACTCGTCCCGACGGTAGCCGGGATTCAACGGCGCTGCGGTTCCGGCCACCGAAGCGGCCAGAAACGAGACGATCGCGGGCAGTCCGTTAGGCAGCGCCATGGCCACCCGGTCGCCGCGCTGGAGGCCATATCCCGCCAGCGCATCGGCCAGCTCGGCTACCTGATGCCGGAGCGCATCGTAACTCACCTGGATTCCCGCTTCAGGCACAATGACGGCAGTTTGATTGCGGGGCGCTGCTGCTAACAGATCGATCAAAGTGCCGGGGGCTTTCGCGCCTGTCACAAGTTCCCTCCAGAATTTACAATTTGGCCATAATTGGAATGCAAGTTGGTTGCGAGTATATACCCTACAGCCTCGCTTTGGAACCTTCCGGGCTTTCTGCGGCGAGATGAGTAGCGGATTATCGGGAAAAAACGGCAACTTTAAGAGCCGGAAAGAATTAAAGAAGGGGACCTGCCGCTGGGTAAAAAAAGTTGCGTCAGTAAAAGACCAGTTCGTATCTTGGAGCGGAGTGACCTCCATTCATTGAGTTCAAGGAAGCCGGACCCTGCATTTGCTAGAACACAGTTCACCCCAGGAAAAAGAGAGTCGTCGTATTTAGGTAACTGAAATAAAGGAGCGGGGGCAAGTCTGCACGGCGCACTTTTCCAACACGGCCCGAGCGCCACCTTAAACAAGCACCCTGCACGTTAAGCCCTCCAAACAACCAAACGGCCGATACACCCACCTTAGAAAGTGAGCCTCAGTGCGAACTGAAGTTGGCGAGACATGGTAGCCGTGTTGGTGATGCGCCCCGCCGCGGGAGCGTAGTTGTTGCCGGAGAAAACAATCGGACTCGGATTCCCAAGGCTCGTGTGGTTGAGAATATTAAAAGCCTCGAACCGGAAATTCAAATTGAATCTCTCGCTAAGAGGAATCTTCTTGAAAAGCGAAGTATCCATGTTGAACAGCCTCGGCCCTCGAAGCACTCCTCGACCCGCATCGCCGAAGGTACCCGGGATGGGCAGCAGAAAAGCGCGGGGATCGTACCATTGAGCCACGGTTCCAATGATGACAGGACCGGTGAAGTTCGGGTTCCTGTCGGGCACGTCGGGAGTGCGGGTATCGCCGCTGCCCGAGATATTGGAACCCACTTGCGGCGTGGTAGGAAAACCGCCCTGCGCTTGAACAATCCCATTCCATTGCCAGCCGCTGATCAGCTTCTCCCAAATTCCCGTCGCCCCGCTTCCCAAAGCCTTGTCCTTTCCGAACGGCAACTCATAGCTGAAGTTGGCGCTGAATTGGTGCCGGAGATTGAAGGCGGTTACCCCCTTGTTCAGCCTCGTGTTGTAGCGATTCCAAAGGATTTGCGGTTCATTCGAGCCGATCGAGGTAACGACTGCCGACATCTGATCAATCGCTTTGGAGAAGCTGTAGTTCGCCTTAAAGGAAAGTCCCGAGCTCATGCGCTTGACCAACGAGAGATCCAACCCATGATAGCTGCTGGTACCTCCAAAGAACCAGGAAAACGTATTGCCCACGTAGGGATTCGCCAGTCCGCTAGTGGTAGCCGAAACCGTTGCAGGCGGGAGGTACTCCTTCCCCTGTGGGACCAAGCCCCTCGCCGTCCCGATTCCGCCGCCGATGCAGCCCGCCGGATTGGCGCATCGTTGCGGGATCGGAATATTCATATCCTCGCTGGTCGGCATATGGAAGTCTTCCGACCCGACATAACCCACCCGAAGCACGAGGTTCGTCGCAAGCTGCCGCTCGATCGTGAAGCTCCATTGCTGGATGGTCGGCGTTTTGAAGGTAGGCTCTATAACCCCGACAGAGTAGATACTGCAAGGTTGGTTCTTCGAAACTCTTTCGAAATTGCAAGTCGGCGGGGAGAGAGTGCCGCCGGGGATGGGAACGATCGAAAGCAACGGAGTGTTACGAATGGAAATGACTCCGTTCAAGGGGGGGTGCCACAAGCGATGCAACAAATCATCCTGGAGATCATGGGTGATCGAAAAACCGGCCCGCACCGACCAGGATCCCGTCCCGGTCGGATCCCAGGCCAGAGCCACCCGCGGCTGAAAGAGAAACTGGGCGTTGTTCTGCGTCAGCGCCGAGCATCCGACGAACGGCTCCGTCAGGATGGTCCCATTGGCATCGAACCCGTAGTTGGCGGCACGGCAATGCGCCTCATTGAAGCCTGACGTCATCTCATGCCGCAACCCCAGGCGCAGGTTGAGCTTCTGGGTGAGCTTGATATCATCTTGCACGTACCAGGACGCTAACGTTGTGCGGTAACCGAACGGGGCGACACTGGCAACCCCCTGAAACACGGTCGGGCTGTCCTGGAGCATGGTCGTCAAGGTCGAATATTGGATGGCCCCGTCCCCGCTCGTCGGTGGGGAACCTGTGTTCAACTGGTTCCGCTGTACCCACACGCCAAAGCCAAAGGCGTGGCGGCCCTGGGTGTAATTCACACTGTCCGAGACGGTATAGAGATTTTTCGCCATCCACGTTTTCCGTCCGCCGCCATTGGCTCGTGCGATGGTCGTGCCGCCGGTGACAATCGATCCTCCAATCGTAATGCTGCCGACATCCGTATCGGTGGCAAACCGCAAGTTGTCGGGGATCGGTACGGTGCGCGTTGCCCCCGCCTGTGTATAGGCGCGGGTGTATCCGAGAGTTAGAACATTCAACAGCGTCGGGGAGAAGATCCGGTTCTCCTGCAAGCTGACCACCTTGTTTTGGTAGACACTGTAGCCTATGGTGTTTACGGATGAGCTGATCGAGTTCGTTTTCCCATCGTCCACCATGTAATTCCCCGAGAGGGAATCGTTCGGCGAGACGTTATAGTCAAAGCGGAGCATTCCCTGATCTTCGCGAATCCCATTCACGGGGTTATAGATGGCCAGCGCCGTTCCTGCACCTAAGTTTTGCCCATTCGGTTCCCGCCACAACTTCATGTATTCCAGCATCGCCGGTTTCAGATCCGGGACCTGAATCAAGCTGTTGTCCGGCCCGATCGGCAAGAAGCCTTTGCGCGCATTCAGATCCGGAACCACATTTTGGCCGCTGCCCCCCAACTGCTGCCGGAACCCCTCATAGGTTCCAAACAGGAAGAGCTTGTCCTTGATCACAGGCCCGCCCAGGGCCCCTCCAAACTGATTCCGCCGAAACGGCGGCGGCGCCTTAGTTACGTCAAAGAAGTTCCGGGCATCCAGGGCGCTGTTGCGCAGATATTCAAATGCGCTTCCATGCAACTGGTTCGTACCCGACTGGGTGATAATATTGACCTGTCCGCCCGATTTCTTCCCATAGTCGGCCCCATAGGTCTCCGTGAGGACGTTGAATTCGCGCACGGCCTCGACCCCCAGCAACTGCCCGCTGGCTCCGGTAGGGGAGGAAGTCAACCCGTTGCTGACCCCAATCAGGTCAATCCCGTTAATCATGAACCGGTTTTCATCTGGCCGCCGGCCCGACACCGAGAATTGATTCCGAGAGGCCATGGAAGAATAGTTGCCTACGCCCACGTTGAGCGTGAGAAGCTGATCGAAGCTGCGTCCGTTCAGGGGCAGCTCCTTCACCTGCTGCTCGCTGACCAATCCCGAGATCGAGCTCAAGGTTGTGTTCACGAGGGGAGCCGCCGCCGTCACCGTCACTTGCTGCTCCACGGCTCCTACCTCGAGCGTCAGGTCCAGCACTAATTGCTGGGCCACCACCAATTCGACTCCTTGCCGCACCGCCTGCTTAAACCCCGGCTTTTCCGCGGTCACCTCATACCGGCCCACCGGCAGAGCCGCCATGTTGTAGCTGCCACCGGTGTCGGTATTTGCCGTACGGGACGACCCCGTCTCGAGGTTCTTGACCGTAATGGCCGCATCCGGCACGATAGACCCGGAAGTGTCCTTCACCGTGCCCTTAATCGAGCCGCCCACCTGCGCCCAAACTGCCCCGACCAGCAAAGGCAGGACCAAAGCCGCTGTCAGAAGTTGTCTCCGCTGCTTCGTCAACGATGCGCTTCCAGAAAGCATTTTGCCTCCTCATCCATCATCGAAAACCCAATCAGCCGAAATTCAAACGAATCCCGGAGGTCAGTTGAGCAAAATTTCCCGACTCATATCTACTATGTGCAGAAGTGTACGGCGTAAGCGCCTTTTCTGTTTACCCCTCAGCTAGTTCCTCCAGAAAACTAAACGGCCGATATGTCCACATCAGAAAGTGAGCCGCAGCGCAAACTGGAGCTGGCGCGGATTTCCCACCGTGCTGGTAATACGCCCCGCTGCGGTACTGATGTTGGCGCCGGAGAAAATGATCGCTTGCGGCGTCTGGAAGTTCGCATGATTCAGAATATTGAAGGCTTCTACCCGAAGCTGGAGATTGAACCTCTCGCTGATCGGAATTTTTTTGAACAGCGAAGCATCCAGGTTGAACAGGCCGGGTCCTTTGAGCGTCCCGCGCCCCGCATTCCCGAAAGTTCCGGGGATCGGAAGCGCGAACGCACAGGGATTAAAGAAAAGACCCGGAGCTCCAATTTTTACTCCCACCAATGACGGCGGCAGACCCGGGCACGCCGTGGTCACTCCGGAGTAGAGACTGCCGCTGAAGCTTGGATTCAGGTCGGCAGCGTCGGAGTTCCGGGTGTCGCCGGTCCCGGAGCGGTTGGCGCCAACCAAAGGCGATATGGGAAAACCGCCCTGCGTCTGGGCGATCCCATTCAATTGCCAGCCGCCGATCAGCATATTCCAAATACCGGTAGCGCCGTTTCCCCAGGGCTTGCCGGTTCCGAACGGCAGCTCATAGCTGAAATTGCCATTGAACTGGTGCTTGAGATTGAAAGCGGCCACCCCGTGGGAAAGGCCGACGTTATAACGATTGTTGACGATTTGCTGCCCGTTCGCATTGAGGGACAAAGCGATTGAGGAGGTGTCATCCATAGCTTTGGAATAGCTGTAGTTTGCTTTAAAGGACAATCCCGAGCTCAGCCGCTTGACCAGCGAGACGTTCAACGCATGGTAGGAACTGGTGCCCTCGAAGAACCAGGAATAAGTAGATCCCACGTAGGGGTTCAACTGACCGGATGAGGTTGCGCTAACCGCACTGGGCGGGATGTACTCCTTTCCCTGTGGCGCCACGCCCCTCGCCGACCCCACTCCTCCGCTGGCGCATCCCGCCGGATCCTTGCAAATCTGGGTGAGCGGCTGATTCACGTGCAGATTGACCGGCATGTGAAAATCTTCCGAACCGACGTAGCCAAGCTGAAGCACGAAATTCGTCGAGAGCTGGTGCTCGATCGTTAAGCTCCATTGCTGGATCGTTGGCGTCTTGAAGTTAGGCTCCACTCCCCCGGGGGAGTAGATCCCGCAGGGTTGTTTCGCCGCCACTCTATCGGCATTGCAATTCGGCAGGGCGAGTGTCCCTGCTTGGATGGGAACGTAGGAAAGAATGGGAACCCCCGCCGGTTCGGTAAGAACTCCGTTCAAGGGCAGATTCCATAAGCGGTGAGACACATCGTCCTGGAGATCGTTGGTAATCGAAAAGCCGGCCCGCACAGACCACGATCCCGTCCCCGTCGGGTCCCAGGCCACGCCCACGCGCGGTTGCAAGAGCAGTTTGGAGTTATTCTCTGTCAGCGCCGAGCATCCGACGAACGGATCCGTGTTGATGACCCCATGGGAATCGAATCCATAGTTGGCAGACCGGCACGACTCTTCATTAAACCCATTCGTCATCTCGTGCCTCAACCCCAGACGCAGGGTGAGGTTCGTCTTCAGCTTGATTTCATCCTGCACGTACCAGGCTGCTTCCGTCTGGCGGTACCCGAGCGGCGCGACATTCGTGACTCCGTTGAACGCTGACGGGTTGTCCTGCAGCATGGCCGTCAAGGTCGGATAGCTGACGGCTCCGTCCCCAGCCGTGGGGACCGACCCAGGGTTGATCTGGTTGCGTTGGAACCATCCGCCAAAGACAAACGAATGGCGGCCCCTGCTGTAGGTTACATCATCCGCCATGGTGTATAAATTCTTCGCGCCCCAACTCTTTCGCCCGCCGCTGCTGGCTCGCGCGACGCTGGTGCCGCCGGAGATCAGCGATCCTCCAATCGAGATGGTGCCGCCACCAGAATCCGAGACAAACCACAAGTTTTTGGGAAACGGAACGGTCGCCAGCCCCACCGAAAACGTATAGGCACGGGAGTACCCGACCGTTGCGACGTTCAACAGCGTGGGAGAGAAGATCCGCGTTTCCTGGAGGCTGACCACTTTGGATTGGAGCGCGGAGATGCTTGCGTTATTTACCGATGCGCTGATCGAATTCGTTGACCCATCGTCGATCATGTAGGTCCCCGACAAGGAATCATTCGCGGAGATGTTATAGTCCAGGCGCATCTGTCCGTTGTCTTCTTGAACCGTATTCACGGGATTGTAGATGGCCAGCGCCGTTCCACCGCCCAGGTTCTGGCCATTCGGTTCCTTCCACAAAGCCATGTAGCCCAGCATCCCCCGTGCCAGATTCGGAACCTCAATCAAGCTGTTGTTCGGCCCGATCGGCAGGAAGCCTCGGCGAGCATTATCATCCGGAACCACGAACTGGCCGCTTCCCCCTAACCGCTGCCGGAACTCTTCAAAAGCTCCAAACAGGAAAATCTTGTCCTTCCTCACCGGCCCGCCCAGGGA
>Ga0207110_10302_pt1 | contig 11128 bp, 6 predicted proteins | sample Alteio_BWMinHeat_74_FD_153582 | JGI IMG/M metagenome (GOLD analysis project Ga0207110, IMG submission 153582) | Enriched cells from forest soil in Barre Woods Harvard Forest LTER site, Petersham, Massachusetts, United States -... | ecosystem: Environmental > Terrestrial > Soil > Temperate forest >...
GCTGGCTTCAAACTTGGACCTCCAACGCCGAATCCTGCAGGTACTGGAATTCGCACAGAACTAACACTTGGCAAACCTTCATTAGTCATAGCCGATGTATTCGATTCGACTGGAACCAGGGTCAAAACTATCATGGACAGCGAAATGGATACAGGCAAGCATTCTCTCGCTGTCGATACAACAAAACTATTGACTGGAAATTACATATTGCGTGTAACGACCTGCACAGGTTGTTCCTCATGTTCTTTTGTTATCCAGCGGTAGCCTGCGCCAGCAAGAAAAATTGCGAGTATTCCAAGTCCAACAAGGCTCGCTGTGCTGCCAGCAGTCTCGCTTTTCGATCGCTCTAATCTGAGCGCAATTTCGTACTGCCCTGCTGGAAGCAGCGATGTTGCAAGCCCGTTCGGGTCTGGCATCACGGTAATTTCTGTTGAATCCCGATACAGCTTCCAATATGGCCAATAAAATTGGTGGAAACGAACTTGCGTCTCGCGTGAGAGTCGTACTTTGAATCGCCACTCAGTTGGTGACTTCGAAATGAGGAATACACTATCGTCCGGCATTGTGAGTCCCAGCAGCACTGCTTGTACATCGCTCATTCGTCTCTGTGTGATCGCTATGACTTCGTTGGGGTCGTTCGATGCCCATTTGGGAGCATATTCAGGTGCATCCATTCGGTAAGCATTGATTGGGAGGGTGGGACGTGAGAAAATATTTCTGGAAAGAGTTAGTTCAGAAAGCAGAGTGATCAGCGCGAGGCCAATGATAATTGAATTTGACCAACTCGAATCGTTTTTTACATAAATTGCGGCAATAGCAAGTAGCAAAATCACATTCCATCGCCATGAAAATTGAACGAATGGCATTCCTGGAAATATATGCCATACCGGCGCACTGATAAATGGGATTTGCATGAATACAGCGAGAGCTATTAACCATACCCAACCATTTCGGGACCAACCACCTGCCCACTGCTTTTTCAAGAGTAGGAGCACTGCAGCAATAATTGTTGCGACGCTGAGTATCCTCAGCCAATCGAAGTGACCTTGAAATAAATCAAGTATGACAAATCCGAATTGGCACGTATGCATGGGGAGATCGAAGAGATGCCGCTGATGCACAAGGCCGCGAAATGCGAAAGCAGGAAATAAATAAACAGCGCTTGCGGCAATCGCGATCAATAGGGATATCCCTTGCAATGGTATTTCGCGGAAAGCACGGCGCGCTAAAAGGACGAAAGTGACTGAAATGACACAAATGTATGCAGTAGGTAAATTTGTCAAGAACAATCCCGTCCAGCCCAGAGCATATACCACAATTGAATGAAGCCGATCTGTGAATTGCATGAAAATGAGTGGGAGAAATGCTAATGCGGCATGTTCCGTGAGAGCATCTCGAATGTAAACATCGCAGAAACGGTAAGAAAGAAAACTGTAAACAAGCGCGCCGAGTAGCGATCGCATACGTGAGCCATCCATTTGACGCAACAGAATAAAACTGGTGAGTACACTCGCTAACGAAAATAATACCTGAGCAGCCTGATAAAGTAATGAAGGCGAGTGAATGCCAATAGAGTAAAACAAACTCGCAACCCAATAAACGAGAGGAGCATAGAAATAAAACGTCGGCGCGCCAAATCCGCCGAAAGAATCGGGAAGCCATCGGGGATACGAGACACCCTGCTCGCGAAGGCTCGAAAATTGGTCGAGCCAATTGAGATGGACATATGCATCATGTCCTACAACCGGATAATTAAGAATGCCGAATAAAATGCTGATGAGAGAAACGATGAAAACGAGCGCGAATGTCAGCCGCATCACAGACGACGAGGATTTCCATTCATCGATCATGGCTTTTATCATCCGAAAAGCCCAATAACTTCCTTTGCTGCTTTCTCGCAATCATCCATAGTTACATCGAGATGCGTAACTGCCCGAAGCAGACCCTGCGAGCCGAGCGAAAGCAGAACTCCTTTCTCTTTGATCATCCCGATCGCGTGTGCCAAATCAGAAATGCCGTCTATTTTGAGGAGAACAATGTTCGTTTCGAGACGTGAAAAGTCTATATGGATATTTTTGGAATATTCTTGAATGATGTCGGCAAAACGGCGGGCCTTCGAATGGTCTTCGACGAGCCGCTCACGATTATTTCGGAGCGCATAAAGGGCGCCTGCTGCGATAATACCCGCCTGCCTCATTCCCCCGCCCCAGATTTTTCTAAATCTTCGGGCCTTCGTTATCAGTTCTTTCGAACCGGCTATTGCGCTGCCGACCGGCGCGCCAAGCCCTTTCGAAAAGCAGACTGAAACTGTATCGAAATTATCTGCATAATCTTTTGGCGAAAGACCGGAAAAAGCACACGCATTCCAAAGCCGTGCGCCATCAAGATGCATGACGATTGAATTTGCCTTGGCGAGTTCGCTAACTTCTCTAAGTCGTTCGATGGGATAGACGGTCCCACCCGCCCGATTATGGGTATTCTCGATCGCGATCACACGCGTGATGGGCATGTAATAGGCTTTCTCACGGATTGCTGGCTTTATGTCGGAAGCGGAAAGAAGCCCGCGATCCGCAGCCTTCACAGGATAAAGCTGGACACGCGAAAGCAAACTTGCAGCGGTCGTTTCATAATTAAAGATATGGGCGTCGGCTTCGAGGAGCACTTCATCGCCTTCGGTTGTGTGAATGGCGATGGCGAGTTGATTCGCCATGCAGCCTGAAGGAGCATAGAGCGCGGCTTCTTTTCCAAGAATTCTCGCTGTTTCTTCCTGCAATTCTATCACGGTCGGGTCTTCTGCGAAAACATCGTCACCCACATTAGCATCGGCCATAGCTTTTCGCATGGCAACGCTCGGTTTAGTAACAGTATCGGAACGAAGGTCTATCACTTATCCACATTAATTAAATTAATACAAAGCGGCACTTGACTTTACTTTTGAAAGTTCGTAAATTTGCACCATAAACTATTGAATGGACAAATTAAAACCATCAGAGCGCAACAATCGTCCGAATATTCCGGCATTAGACATGCTCGGAATAGACACGACCGATCTTGCGCTTCTCGGACGGCTTCAATCGCAGGGGCGATTTAAACGAAATTCGCTCGCTGATGAAGTCGGCTTATCTATTCCCGCCGTTAGCGAGCGAATGCGAAAGCTCGAAGAGCGTGGAATTTTGATCGGCTTCCATGCGAAACTCGACCCGAAGCTGCTCGGCCTTGATGTGGCGGTTTTTATCACGGTTACGGTCGAGTCGAGCAGCAAGTATCCGGAATTTCTTAAAGCCGCGAACGATCATCCGGAAATTTTGGAAGTACATGCAATCACCGGCGACGGATCGCACCTAGTGAAAGCTCGAACGTGGAACACATCTACGCTCGAACGACTGCTGAGTCAAATCCAACGTTGGCCTGGAGTGAAGCAAACGAGGACGAACGTCGTACTCAATACATATAAGGAAACGATCGCGCTGCCAATAGAAGAATTAGTGAGTGGATGAGTAACGCGTAACGAGTAACACGCGATCATACTCGTTACCCGTTACTCGTTACTCGTTACCCGTTACCCGTTACACATTCTAATTAATCAAATTATGACCAAATCCGCAGTATTATCTCTTGCAAAAGAGCAAAAAGTAGAGTTTATCAATGTAATGTTCACCGATCTTCTCGGCGCGATGAAGGCGCTGACGATTCCTGTGTCGAAGCTCGAAGATGCGATCGATTCGAACGTATGGTTCGACGGTTCGTCGATCGAGGGATTCGCGAGAATTTCGGAATCGGACATGTACCTCAAACCCGATCTCGAAACGTTCACTGTGATTCCGTGGTCGAAAGGCACGCGCGCCGTCACGGCACTGATTATCGCGGACGTGTATATGCCAGATGGTAAGCCATTCGAAGGCGATCCACGCGGAATTTTAAAGCGTCAGCTAAAGCGCGCGGCGGATATGGGCTACCAGTTCAATACAGGGCCGGAACTTGAATTCTTTTTATTCAAACGCGGTGCCGATGGCTCACTGCAAGCTCTGCCACACGACACCGCAGGTTATTTCGATCAGACTACGGACATTGCCTCCGAAATTCGAAAAGAGATGAGCTTCGCGCTCTTCGAAATGGGAATTGATGTTGAGGCATTGCACCATGAGGTCGCGATAGGCCAGCATGAGATAGACTTCAAGTACGATAACGCTCTTCGTTGCGCGGACATAGTAATCATTATGAAGTATGCGCTAAAATCTATCGCAATGAAATACGATCTGCACTGCACCTTCATGCCTAAGCCAATTGCAGGAATCAACGGTTCGGGAATGCATGTCCATCAGTCGCTTTTTTCGCCTGATGGCAAGAAAAACCTTATGCAGGATCCAAATGGCGAGTACCAACTTTCGGCGCTTGCGAAGCATTATATAGCGGGTCAGCTTCAACACATTCGCGCTATGAATGCGATTCTCAATCCGACGGTAAATTCATACAAACGCCTTGTCGTTGGATATGAAGCGCCGGTTTACGTCGCATGGGGTCAACGCAATCGCTCGGCGCTCATTCGAATTCCCCGCATCACTAAGGGGCGCGAGAAAGCCGTTCGTGCCGAACTCCGCTGCCCAGATCCGAGCGCAAATCCGTATCTTGCTTTTGCTGTAATGCTCGCCGCCGGGCTTGACGGAATCGAGAAAAAGACTCCAGCGCCAGCACCAGTCGAAGAAAACATATTCGAATTCACCGACGAAACCGCCGCCGCGCGCGGAATCACGACAGTCGCGAAGAATCTGATGGAAGCCATTGAAGAGCTGCAAAAGGACAAAGTTATCTGCGAAGCATTAGGCAGCTATTGCGTCGAAAAGCTTGTCGAAGCGAAGACTGCGGAATGGGATTCATATCGAATGTCTGTTACACAGTGGGAGCTTGATCGTTATCTCGAAGTGTATTAATCAGAACCTGGATTACGCTGATTTAAGCGGATTACTCAGATGGATTTTATGAGATCGGTATTTTCGTAGGGGCCAACAGCGTTGGCCCGTTTAGAAGGACAAAAATGATATTTGTTAATCGACAATGGGCCAACGCCGTTGGCCCCTACAAATCATAAAATATCAATATCTGTAAACCTATCAAATCCTTGTAATCCCTGCTCTGTCTTTCACTCCGCTTATCCCACCTGCCGAATTATTCCGTGAAGAATAAAAAGATTCAGGAGGGCTTCCGCGTCAGGAAATTCACGAAGGGTTTCTCTAAATGAATTGCTTTTTTGAATAAATGCGATTATTTGTTTAACTCTTCGCCATCCGTCTGAAACAAGACAGGCTGGTCCGCGCTTACCTGAACGTATAATAATGCCTTTTGCGGTACGCTCAATATGCAATTTCTTATGAACGCGGAGATGATCTAACGCTGGAAACTTATCACGAATAATATGCTGCTGGATGCAAAGTAAGACCCCTTGTTTTACATCCTCGACACTCAGTAGCGGGCCATGTTTGTGTTTATTATCCCTGGTTTTTCTATAAACGATTATGGATTTTTTTCCTGACGGTCTCCAATAAGTTGGCGATGAGGGTCCAAAAATTGAAACAGTCGGTGTTTTAACGGCAGAAGCGAGGTGGCCAATTCCGGAATCATTGCCAATAATGAAATCCATTCTGGATAGAGCGCCGGCAACAAAATCGAGTGGCTGATCTATAACCGATTGCGTAATATTGTCCGGTAATTTTGACTCTACAGAGCGAATGGCTAACTCTTCATTTTTTGTTCCGAAGAAAAATAACCGAGCATCGAATGAACGATGGAGCCATGATGAGAGCCTTGTGAATTTTTTGATCGACCAGCATTTCCCCGATATTCGGCTTCCAACGTGAATTCCGATCCACATACCATTTTTCTTTCCGATACCTACTTCACGAAGCCACCGATTGACATTTGCTTTGACATTTGTGGATACAGCAAAATGTGGATCGATGATTCGAGGGACAGCTATTCCGAATGCAGGCAATCCATCGAGTAAATGGCGAACTATCGGACGACCTCGCGGCCCTGGAACAGCATTTATATGATTTACTTTGCCGGGCCGAAGCAATTGTTTTTGGCGATTCCCAGGCCCAAAATAATCTATATTAAATGCAAGATCGTACTTTTTCGCTATTTTTTCAAACCGGTCGAGGGGAACTGGGTCAACAAAAGAATCTGCATATATTTCACACAAGACTCTCTGGTACTCCTTGATCATCAGAGTTATCTCGGCGCGCGGATAATTCGCACGCAAGGCTTTCAGAATAGGAAGTGAAATTACTATATCGCCAAGATTATCGTCTCGCCGAACAATAATCCTCTGAACTCGTGAGGGCATCAATAGTAGAAGAAATTATCGTCGTCTATAATATACTCCTCGAAATAATTACCGAGATAATTCACGTTGGTATTGCCGGGATTCAGCGATGTATTCGAATTGCTGCATGCAAGTTGACTAAGCGAAATAACAGAGTAAGTAGATGTTATCGCCGCAAATGCAACCGATTGCTTGAGGAATGTACGCCTCGACGCTCGCTTCGTGGGTGAAGCGATCCTGTCATTCTTATTTTTGGACTTTTTCAAAATAATTATAACAAATTATTTACAGATTTTCAGTGCTACCCTGATATTTCGATTTGGCAAGCTGTTGTTCCGCAGCACATAAGATTCTATCTTTTTTCATCCCAAAAGCCAATCCACGTAATCACATTAAATCCGCGTAATCCATCTATTGTGGGCGCTGAGGGATTCGAACCCCCGACCTTCTCGGTGTAAACGAGACGCTCTAAACCAGCTGAGACTAAGCGCCCTAATGCTAATGTGCGCCTCTAACAGCGAGAGCGGGCAGAGGGGTTCGCGGCAAGTTGCAATATCCCGTTGCCTAAAAAATCATTCTGCCCCTCCTACGCATGGAGGGGCAGAAACACGATTAAAAACTAAATTTCAGTTGCATTATGCATTGTCGCCAACAATGATGAAGGTGTTGGAGAGAATAACTAAGAGAGAGCTGCAGTTTCTCGCCGCGAATGACGCCGTAGGTCATTGCACGACGGCCTGGTTCGCCGATAACGTGCACTGTGCGCTTTTCGGTATAGAGGACTGGCGTGAAGTCCTCTATGTGCTTGGCAGGGCCGGAGTGTAAGAGCAATCCGCCTATTATTTTGATCGCAACTGCAATACGTTGTTTCATGTAAGGTTTCTCTTTTTGTTTAGTGATTGGAATGGGTCCATCGTGAATATTGGTATTTGTCATGTGTTTGATTGGTTTGTTTTTGTGAATAAAAAAAAGGCCGGCAAAATTGCCGGCCTTCTTCAAATCGTTTAGAGCGTTTTACTTTAGGTACTCGTTCGATTAAGATCAGCCGGCGGAAAGGCACAGTAATGCATCACGCTCATAGCATGAAGAATGTGGCTCGACCAGCTGATGAATGAGTATTTCATAAAGTTCAGCTATGATAAGTGACTAAAGGCAAGAATTGTTCCTCGGTGATTATTACGAGATTATTACCTCGATCGAACTGCCGTTCCTGTAATACCATCAGTCACAATGCTTCCGTCCGGATTCTTGCCATTTATCACGACTCGGTATAGATAAGTGCCATTACCGACTTCATTCCCGCGCTCGTCGCGGCCATCCCACTCGACGATGTTGAGTCCGGCATGATTTGCGGCGGGAGTAAGTGTACGGATTTTCCGTCCGGCGATTGTATAGACGTATATCTTAATATCCGCAGGAGCGTCGGACATAAGCACATAAGTAAAATCGGTCTTGTCTTTGAATGGATTCGGATAATTCATTACATGCTGAATCCCGTTGACGTTGCTCACAGTGAAGCATTGCTCGATCGTATCTATATTTCCGCTTGCATCCTGAACGAAAGCGAAGATAGTCCAGCGGCCAGAAGTAAATGGCGTTTGCGGAGTAATGTTTAGCTGTGCCTGCAATTGCGATGGCGGCGGGTACGACTTGAAATCCACTAAGAAACCAGCGTGACTGCTATAGGAGACTGCATAAGTCGTGCTTGATCCTGTGCCCTGATATTGAATCAGCGCCGAAATGGAGTTCGTATCGGCACGAATAGGATTTGCGCTTGTCAGATTAATCGAGATCCCAGTCTTGCTCGAAACGAAACCGCAGTCCGGTATATGACGCCCAATTTGCTGCCCCGGATCGAGAAAAAGAATATCGCCAAATGGCTTAACAGTGTCTCGAATAACTGTATATGAGCCGTTGATCGAATTATTGAAAAGCAGCTGCTCGTTGATCGCCTCGTTGGGATTTACAATTGCATTGAGCGTAACTAAACCCAGCTCGCCGCCTGTCTGAATAGTATCGGAGAATGGGAGCGACGTTCGACCAACAAGAATTACATTTGGATGGGAAGCAGCAGTATCTGTTTGCCCCCGATAAAGCCTTAGCAGTTTCACAGGCACAGAGTCGGCTGGGGTGCATGTCAGAGTGGAAACAGAATACTTCGCCACAACGGTGTTGCCCTCGATGGTTTTATTTGGTACAACTGAGATAGAATCCGTCGAGAAGAACAATTCCGGCGCGGCATCATATTGAAGCTCGACGCCAGAAAGCGCGGGACTTCGTGTAGAATTTGCAGGCTTCGTAAAATTCATCTTCAACCCAAGCCTATCGTATATTCGCGCATTAATACTGGATAGATCGATTGACTTCCCTTGCGAAGCCATTACGGTATCGAGCACATCAATACCATTTCCATCCCAGCGCGAGCCGAGGACGGTAAATGCAATGTCGCTTCCTCCAGCTTGTACCGAATCAACAGCCCACGAGAGGGTACCATAATCTTTCGCTACTGCGGTAAAAGGTGTTTCGGCGGACCCGGAGTTGCCGGTGGTCATTGTCGTATCTGCAATATGTACACCATTCGTGAATGCAGGAGCAAATAGTTCTTTCGCTGTACCGGAAGCATCGCCTTTTACTCCGATCAGTGCGTAGCTCCCCCAGGTTTGCAATCCAGACATTCCATTTGAAGAACCCACCTTTTTGAGTGTATCATTGATGGAATTTATGAACCATCCCAAGGCCGGCTGCCCGACGGTCAGCACGATCACTTTTGTACCCGTCGCTATATTATTGATAACCGAGTCGAAAGCATGAGCTGCGGATACCTGTGTTGCCGAATCGCTTGCAAAAGACAAATCAAATTCATTTACCCTGTCTATCTGAGTGCCATCAGCGGATAGAACGACGATAGAATAGTTAGATTCTTTTCCCGGTGATACTGTGAAAGAATATGTAGGACGGTCGTTAACAATTACTTGTGACACTGGATGAAATGCGACGCCAATATCATTTATGCCATGAGCAACAGCATCGAACCGAACTGTATCGTGACTTGCAATATAAAGCCGGCCTTGCGCATCGAGAGAAAGACCGTTGATGATCGTCGAAGCCAATTGTTCTCGTGAGGAGTAACTAAACTCCGATCTGGGAGCAGCGGCAGTGCTGAATGTCGCGTATTGCCAGTCAGTGGTATCGTTAGTGCTTCGTACGACGCGAGTACGCCACCAATAAACTCCGGATTGTGGCACTGGCGAGCTTGGCAATGCTGCATCGAATGTTACATAATATGACGAGCTGATCGGAGTTTTGGTATCTGCGAGAATATCTGAAAATGCCTGCGTGGTATCGAGTTGAAGTTCGACCTTATCCGTCGGCAAAGAGCCAGATGGAGTAAGGACAATGAAATGTACATTGCTCGCGGCCACATCGCAGAACTGGCGGGAGCCTTCGTAGGGATAAAATGGCGTAGATGAAAGCCCGTTCACGATAATGCGAATGCTCGCAATGTTATCAGGCTTGTAAGTTTCGGGAAAGGAGTCATAGGGATCGACAAATACCGTAATTGTATGAGAGCCAATTGACTGCGCATTTATCACAAATTGAGCGGAAGCCGAATCGAGCTCGTTGAATGCCGGAACCGTGTCGTATTGCGAAAGCGGAAGACCCATCGGGCCGACATCCGTGATCTTTACGATCACCGGGCGATCTGACGAGTAGCCATAATTATGAATCAGAGCATGTATTGTCAGGAGGCTATCGCTCACGCTAAAGCCGGTCTTCGCAATTGTATCTATGCCTGCAAAAGCTTTAATCTGGTTTGCATAAACCGCGAACTCCGCTTGCGGCCTAAGCGCAAATCCGGTCGCGGCATCGCCGAGCATGGAATATTGCATTACAGAATTGTGACCGACCTGACTAAAAAACGGCGCCGCGAACAGTTTAGAAGCAGTCAGCATTTGCACAGGATTAGTCGTCTGCGGTCTTGTTGTGTCATGTGAGTTTCGGAAATCCCTCATAAACTGGAAGAATGTTGTAGAGACAATGTTGTCATCGTCAATATCGCCAAACCCTGTTGTACCATAAGCCTGAATCGCACCTCCCTCAGGCGTTCGCACATAAGACTCATTTACACCTTCGAGAGTTGGCTCCGCAAATGCGCCTGTCCGGCAGCTACCAGTCATAAGCAGGGGATACAATCCCTTGTTTCGCAACAGGGTTGCATCGGGAAGGAGTACATCGGATGTGAAAGTCGCTCCGTGACCGCTGAATAACATAATTGACTGGCCCGATTGGATCGAATCTGTTATAGTGCCAATAAGAGTGGCATCTAAATCTGGAAAAGTTCTTCTATCTATAATTGCGCCATGGATATTTGTCGGAGGCGAACTCAAGTCGGGGCCGTGAGTGTCATAAAGATAAGCTGAATCTTCATTATGAAACTCAGTGTGCTGGGGACCCTCGTCTCCACCTGCAATAAAAAGGAAATGACGATCCCATTCGGCTGGTGGCTCGTTCTCGTATTCGGAGAGTTTAGTTATGTAGGATTGCGCTTCGGTGGCGGAGGATACAGGTATTCTCGAGATCACCATTAGTGACCGGCTGCTGGCGGCACTATCTTCAGGAATAGTAAAATAAAAATCACTTACAGGATTACCGTAAGTCGGCACAAAAGACTGCTTTGTGCTGATGGGATTCGTAATAGTAAGCTTGGGATCCCACGAACCTTCTCCGAGAAGCGTGACAAGCCCTACGGGCGTACCACTATAATTATTGAAAGCATAAGTCAGGAAGCGGCGAAGCGCCTCTGGCTCG
>Ga0207110_10248_pt2 | contig 11122 bp, 8 predicted proteins | sample Alteio_BWMinHeat_74_FD_153582 | JGI IMG/M metagenome (GOLD analysis project Ga0207110, IMG submission 153582) | Enriched cells from forest soil in Barre Woods Harvard Forest LTER site, Petersham, Massachusetts, United States -... | ecosystem: Environmental > Terrestrial > Soil > Temperate forest >...
TTCCATCACCCGGTGTTGGGCTGGAAACCATCAGCATCCGCGGTTGTGCGGGATGATGGAGGATCTTCGTACGGAGGCGATTCAAGTAGCCGGCGGCTCTCCGATCTTGCCGTTCGATGGCACAGATTCGCGGGCAGCAGAACAATATCGAATCATCCGTACGAAGATCCTCCATCATCCCGCACAACCGCGGATGCTGATGGTTTCCAGCCCAACACCGGGTGATGGAAAAACGATAACCGCGATCAACGTCGCGGGAGCCTTGGCTCTCCAGGAGGGTGTCAACGTTCTGGTAGCAGACGCAGACTTCCGCCGCTCCTCGCTAGCTAAAGGAATGGGACTTCGTGTGTCTCCGGGATTAGCCGAGGTTTTGCATGGCACGGTCTCTCTGGAGGAGGCACTGATCCGGACTGATCAGATCCCTAACCTTTACGTATTACCAAGTGGCGAGGCATCGCCGAATCCCGCTGAACTTTTGGCGTCGGAGGGTTGGCGTGCATTAGTCGAAGTCTTCAAAAAACAGTTTGAATTCACCGTTTTTGATGCACCTCCGGTTGCAGCCGTGGCTGACTACGATTTGCTACAAGTTGCCTGTGATGGTGTTGTTTTGGTGGTTCGACCAGATCACACGAATCGCCGACTCTGTCAGCGTGCGTTGGAAACTGTCCCAAAGGCGAAGCAACTTGGGGTCGTTTTGAATTGTGTTGAGGACTGGTTCCTCTGGAGAACGCAGAGCTATTACTATCACTCGGGAGAAGCCAAGTAGTTTACTGTCTGACTCTTACAGAGAATCTATGCAAGCAGTGAAGGCATATGTATCCCAATCTTAAATTACATCTCTGGAAGACTGGTATCCGGCAAAATCGATTAGCACAAATGCTGGGAGTGGATGAAACTGCTCTTAGCAAAATTGCAAATGGGTTCCGCGAACCGACCGCCGAATTGCGCAGCCAAATCGCAGCCGTTCTAAATGCTGACGAAAGCTGGTTGTTTGAGCGACTTCGATCTTCTTCGGAGCCAGCCTCGCAGACGGGCCGAGCCCACAAACTGAGCGGGCCGTGATCACGTGATTCTGGTCCGGATCGCCATCCGTAATAGGGCCGAATCTATCGTCGAGCAGAAGCCTCAGCGCAGGCTTCAATTAGGCGCTCGGCAGCCGGCTTGGGCGCACGCACGCTAAAAAAGCGGGAGGTTGGGTTTTGCGTCACGGGCGTGAAGTGGCTTATGTATGCTCATGCGGCCTTCAGCCGGGCTTTTCGTTCTGCAAAGAGTCTCTTCTTCAATAGAGAAAGGAAGGAAAACGAGTACCGTCGCACAGGGGAGGGCAGGTACGCATAGGCGTGTTGCAGTAGAACCAACGGGAAGGCCAACGTGAACCCCGCATATGCTTCGCGGTGCCGCAAAACGATCCTTATTGCGGAGCGGGTGTTTCTCCTGTGTTGCTGATACGAGCCGCAACCGTCCCACATCGTGTAGTAAGCGAACACCTCGGGGAAATTGTAAAGCCTACCCAGGTGCCCCAGTTTCAGCCAGAGATCCCAGTCTTGAAAGCCAGCCAACGATTCATCGTAGCCACCCGCAGCTTCCCAATACGCTCTCCGGAACATACTGGTAGAGTGGTTCATCGGGTTGGCGGACAAGGCTTTGCCTCTGATGCTGGAATCCTCTTCGTGCTTCAGATAGGACATTAATGCGTTGCCGTCGGGATCGACTATGGTCAACCCACCTCCGCAGCCGGCGTATTCAGGCTGCTTCGCGAGAAACGCTACCTGTTTTTCGAGCTTGTCGGGCCTCGCCCAGTAGTCATCATCGTCGAGGATGGCAATATACTCACCTCGCGCGCGCGCAATGCCATAATTGCATGCGTTGGCGATGTTGCCTAACTGAAGGCGATGGAAATAACGAATGCGGTTATCGCGTGCAGTCCATTCGTTCATGATCGCTTCGGTTGGCCCGTTCAGACCGTCGTGTACGACGATGAGTTCCCATTCCTGAAATCGTTGGCATAGAATACTCTCGATCGCACGGCTAATATACTGAGCCCTGTTGCAGGTAAGCATCAAGATGCTCACGTGTGGGCTAGCTTTATGCTCGTTAGCAGGCATACTTCGATGCTTAGATCGCTCCCTGAGGCTATTGCAACCCGTCCGCCTAGCGAAGTACCTGTATTTGCAGCATAAACTGCGTCCGTAAATCGAAATGGTTCTTGAAGTTTGTCGTTACGGGAAAGGATTTTGGATTCCTCACGCCACGTTGAGTGCTGGCCACTCCTGTAGGAACTCCAGGGTTCTGACCACGGACTCCTGGATCGAGAGCTTCGGGCGCCATCCGAGAGCTCGCACGCGGCTGCAATCCAATAGAATGAGGGGGCTGTCGCCAATCCAGCCGCGCTCACCACCGCTGTACGAGATTGCGGGATGAATGCCCAGATATTGGCAAATCCAGCCAATCGAATCGTTGACCTCGCAACTTTCGTCGGTCCCCAAATTGAAGATATTCAACTTGTTCCGCGACTTCTCAACAGCCAACAGGATGGCGTCGATGCAATCTTCGATATACAGATATGATTTTCGCTGATGACCGTTGCCGAGGACATCGAGACGGTCCGGGTGCGCCTGCAGTTGGCGGTAGAAATCGATGATGTGTCCGTGAGTGTATCGGGGACCCAACAGCGAAACAAACCGAAAGATGTGTGCCTCCATCCCGAACCCTTCGGCGTAGGCTTCAATTAGGCCTTCGGCAGCAAGCTTGGAAGCTGCATACAGCGATGTTTGTTCCGGAAACGGGCAATGTTCGGGAGTAGGAAAGATCTTGGGCTCGCCGTAGACCGAGCCGGTTGAGGCGAACGCAATGCGTCGGACGCCCTGAGTGCGCATCGCTTCGAGCACATTCCACGCGCCGATCGTATTCTGTTCGAGATCCCTGCGCGGATGCTGCGTCCCAAAACGAACGTCAGCGTTAGCAGCCATGTGGAACACGAATTCAGCGCCTTCTATGGCGCTGGTCAAGGCAGGCAGGTCCAGTATGTCGCCTCGACAGAGGCAAAAAGCGGGATGTTGTGCCGCGGGTTTGAGAAATTCCTCCCTGCCAGTAGAGAAATTATCGAAGCCGATAACCTGGTGTCCGGCTGCAAGCAGTCGATCCACCAAGTGGCTGCCCACAAAGCCTGCCGCCCCGGTGACGAATGCTCTCAAGATCAGACCCCCAACGCCTTTGGTCGGAGAAGGTGTTGTTTCTGTGGACTAAGTTCCTCGAACAGTTCGCGGTACTGACGCCAAGTCTCCTGGATTCCGAACTTCCGAGCCACCTGGCGGGCAGTTTCGCCGATCGTCGCGAGGTCCGAGCGGCGCGCCATCTTCAGCATGAGTTCCGCGAGAACGTCCGGTTGTCCGGAGGGGCAATACCAAGCGACCTCGTTTTCAGGAGCCACCTCGGGCAGACCAGCGAGGCGAACGGAAGCGATCGGTAGGCCTGCAGCCATGGCTTCGATGAGCGCAATCGGCATACCTTCATGGAGAGACGAAAGCACAAACAGATCGAGTTTCGAGAGGAAACCGGCAACGTCAAGGCCGGCACCGTGTAGAATCACACGATTCGCGATACCGAGCGAGGCCGCGACTTGTTCAATGTGTGGCCGGCACGGGCCTTCTCCTAGAATGTGCAGTTCCGATCCTGGCAACTCCTTGGAGACTATCGCAAATGCCTGGGTGAGTGCGACATGGTTCTTGACGGGCCAGAGTCGGCCCACAGTGCCGAAGCGGAAATGGGCAGGGTCATTACCCGGTAGAAGGGGACGTCCGGTGAAGTTCTCCAGATCGATGCCGTTATAGATCACTCGCGCGTTGCGCTGCGAAATTCCGGATCTGCCAAGGAAATGGTCGCGGGTTCTTTCCGACATGAACACGACAGCGTGTGCCCGCCGCGCCATTCGGCTCCACAACCACTCAAGCTTCGGGTCCGCATCGAGGTTGCTGCTGTGTTGCGTATTGACTACTACCGGCACTCTCGCCAGGCGCGCGGCGGCGATCCCGTAATGCAGAACCAACGCATTGTGAGTATGGAGCACGTCGGGCCGGTCCTCTCTCAGCCTTCTAACAAGCTGGGAGATGAGGCGCGGCGAGAAGCCGTCTGTCTTACCAAATACGTGTACGGGGATACCGGCGGCCTCCGCCTGCCGCGCGAGCAGGCCGGAGTGCAGTGTGCAATAGAGCGAGGGTTCGTCGCCGTCGATCTTCTGTCGCAACGCCAAATCGATCGCGAGGCGTTCCAACCCCCCAATATCCAGCGTCTGCACGAGCTGAACGATCTTCATGTGTTGATCCTGTGTTGGCCCGTTACCCTACACACACGAGTTATCGAACAGAAGACGGCCTCTTCGTTCCAGAGTAACAGGCAGCGATGGGCATGCCTTTAGGCATGTTCCCCGACAACACGGTTTACCGTATTGAGAGCATCCAAGCACAGCTGATACGTATCGTCCGCAACTTGATCCCAGCCGCGCGCGACTGCCTTGGCGATTCCGGCTTCATCCCACCGGCGCGCAAGAGCACTTCGCAACGCCTCGGCAAGAGCTCCCGATTCTCGCGGAGGAACGAGAATTCCGTTGTTGGCGTTCACTAACTCCGGAATGCCGCCGACCGATGTCGCAACAACCGGACGTCCGCACGAAAGAGCCTCAATGAGTGCGTTAGGACTCCCCTCGGCATAGCTGGGCAAACAAAAGACATCCGACGCTGCCAACCACTGTGCCACTTGAAGAGAGCTGCCGGGACCAGGGAAGCAAAGATTGCGAGCGAAGCCTTCGCGAGCTGCTCGCGCCTCTAATTCGGGGCGAAGATGACCCTCTCCGATGCAGAAAAGCTGCAAATTCGGGTGCGATGGAATCAAGCTAATTACCGCGTCGACCAGTTCACGAAGACCTTTGGTTGGGGAAAGCCAGCCTACGAAAACTATGATGGAGGATCCCGGGTCGAGCCCGAGTTCGGCGCGGGCAGCGGGGCGGTCCGCCAAGTGAAAAATCGAGGTATCACATCCGTTCCTGACTGTGCGGGTTAGCTCGGGCGACGCGCCGAGGCGGATCGCCTCGAGTCGCAGATGGTCGCTGACCGTTAGCACAAACGACGCCTCCCGCAGGGCCTTTTGTGTGAGCCAGCGCGTTGGCCAATCCGGAATGCGATTGACATCTGAGCCGATTGCACCGAGGATGACAGGCACTCCGAGTGTTTTGCCGATCAAGAGGGCGGCGTAACCTTCAGGATATATAAAGTAATTGAGAATCAAATGGGGCTTGAAACGTTCCACTTGCTGCGACAGGTGCCGCCCGCATACGAGACCGTTGAACGGGCGACTTAGCAGGGGCAACGCCGGGTATTCAATATACTGAGTATGAATCTCAGCAGGAGAATAGTTGACATCGGACCGCAAGTAAGGGAAGTTCTTTGGTCGAAGCCAGCGCGGGTAAACGGCGAGAGGATAAAACACTTCTATCTCCATACGCGCTCTCAGCTTCTGTAGCGTTTGATACGCGGAGTGCCCGCGATACGGTTGTTCGCGAATGGGGAAGTATGAGGTTATGACCGCGAGTCGATGCATACCCCTAGGTCCTTGTTTTGCTTTTTCAACATTCCCGACTCCACAATTTGCAAGACGTCCGCGATGCGGGCCTCCCAAGTGGATCCCATCACTTCCTGTGTTCGAGCACGCTTTTGAGCTTCAGAGTCGTTGGTAAGGGCTTCTTTAATTCTCTCCAGGAATTCCTCTTGATTACGAGCGATGTGGACGCAACCGGCGAACTTCTCGACCTCAGGCAAGGATGAAGACACCACGGGTTTGCCTGTCGCTAGGTACTCGCGCAACTTGAGGGGGTTGGAGCTGACGGTTAATTGGTTCACGCGGAACGGCAGGACTGCAACATCGAAGGCAGCTGCCCACTCCGGCAGTTTCTCATAAGGCTGCGGGCCAGTAAGTATGATGTTGCTGCACGTTCGCAACTCACTCACGTCTACGGTTGCCATGCCGATGAGTAGAAACGTCCAGTCCGATCGGGCTTTCGCGAGATAGAGTAACAGATCGGTATCGACCCATTCGGCGATGGTTCCAAAGTAGCCAATAATCGGCCGTCGAAGCTTTCTGGCGCTTTCCGGCGGGATTACGGAAGGATCCGAGGCCTTATGGAAATGCTCAAAATCCACGCCGTGCGGAGCATACTCGGTGGTCGGATTGAGTTTCTTCCGGCTGTCCATCAGCGTCATCGCCGTCACGAAGACCTGATCGGCACCACGTGCGACCTGGTCCTCCAGGCGTTCGATTTCTTCGCGGTCTACTCCAGGGAGATCGGAGTAATCGTCAGTGCAGTAATATACGCTAAACAGTTCTCCGAGTTGCCCTTGAAGCGCAGCGGGATGCGGGACGACGAACCACAGGATCACCTTACGGAACCCAAGGCGCCGCATGGCGCTCCTGATCAGGTAACGTCCGAACCATTGGTTGAGCGTGCGAACGAATGGCCAGCGGCGAAATGGAATCTGCGGCATCGTCGTGACCCACACATGATCCTGGACCGATTGGGGCGGTTGCGCGGACCGTCGCAGCTTGCGCCACAGCTTCTTGAGATCCCGCTTGGTAGCCTTGGGCGTTCGAATTCCGGGCGTTTCGACATACAGCAACGGAAAACGCTCGCCGAGCAATCGGGCGATATGATGACTACTGGTCCGGTTTTCAGCGAACCAATCATTGCCAAAATAGACAATGGAAAAACCGTCTAGTATCATACGAAACAGTGCAGCCTGACTGCGGCGAGAAGTTGCGAATTGGCTGAGAAGCTCATGTATCGCATCGCATAAACAACTCATGCCAGCCGCTGGCCGGCGCGGTGGCCACGGCTTAGAGACTTCGGGGATAGCGCTTAATCAAGATTTACGGCCCAAGCTTGCAGCTCAGCCCTATCACCGCGTTCACGACTCGCTGAACATCAAGGAGGTTGCAAACGCCATCCTGTGTCAAATCAAAATTGGCGACGCAACTTACCAGGCCCAACGCTGCGTTGACCGAGAGGGCCACATCGGCGACATTCACAGCACCATCTCCATTCAAGTCGCAACTGAGTGTTGGACCGCCTGTTGTCGCGACGATGCTGACAGCGCCACTGGTGGATTCGAAGTACAACGTATTGTCTCCCGCGGAGACGGTCAGATTCGATAGCAGCGGAGACCCATTGAGAACGACAGTGTACGTTCCAGGCGCCAGACCTGCGATCAAGTATTGTGCGATACCGGAATGTGAGGAGACAAAGCTAGCGGTCGAGTATGTGTTACCACCTGTAGCGAACGCTGCCACCTTCGCACCCGCCGGGTCATCCGCCTGGACGACGCGAAAGTTGGCAGCCGAGAGTTGAGTCAGAGCCGGCGTCGATGACGCGCTAGCAGCAGGTTTGTGAACCACGATCCATTCCGCGGTAAGGTTACTTGGGTCGCATGTCGTGGGCGCAGCTAGTGTGGCCGCGCAAACTTTCACGCCGTAGGCATCCGGACCTGACCAGCTTGTCTCAGTTATGAAATTGGTCTGCGTGCCGGGTGTGAGTACGACGGATGCCATCCATGCTGTAGACTGCGCGCTCGTGATCGTCGCACCGGTTCGCGAGACACCGCCAGGGTACGGATTGGGATGAGTTGGCCACGGATTGTTGATGTTGAAGTGAAGATAAGTGGCCTTGGCCAATCCGCTCGAGGTTGCCAGATCGTCATAAACAATGATGTACTCCTGAGTTGCAGCCTTCTTGAAATGTGCAATGTGCCGTAGTGCTCGAGTGATATTAGCGGAAGATTGATATTGTCCACTCAAGTCCATCAGGCCGTAACTGTAGCGGCTCTGCGAGTCACCGGTTGGATCAATCCCGGACCATCGGGGGATCAGCGTGGTAAAGTAAGCGGCATTCTGTATTTTCCATGTCGCCAAATTACCGCCGAATTCCAAAGTTGAACTGTCCTGGCCACCATGAGTGCAGCCGATAGCATCACAGTTGTTGGCGGTTGGAATTGTGTTCGAACCGAACAGCGCCACATTGTTCTTCACGATTTGGTAACTTCCACTTTGCTGAGGCGATGAGTGATCCCCGAACCAAAAATCCTGAGCATTCACGGCCAGCAACGTGGCCGAAGCTGCCGTGTTGTCCGTGCGTGAGGCCCAGCCTCCCATTTTTCTGGTCGCGTCGCAAGTGAAGTTGTATGCCGCGCACTCCGCTTGATCCGTTTTGCGAAACAAGTACTGCTTCGGCGCACTGGAGATCGAAGTCTGCGTGGCGTTCGGATCGTTGAAGATAAAGGCGGGCACCAGCGCGTACCCGTTATTGCCGCTCCAGACGAATGCGTTGTTATACGCATTAAGGGCGGAAGGGTCGCGGTACCACCAATTCAGATATGCAGTCTCGGGTGCGCTGGGGTACATGTAAGAAACCACGCCAAACCATTGCGTGTGAAGAATGTCCCAAAACACGTAGTCCGGGTCGCCCCAGACGGCGCCGGAGATCGTATTCGGTCCTGAAGTTCCTGGGCGGTAAAGCATATAGGCTTGCGGCATTCCTCGAAGAAAGGAGCAGCAGTCGGTAGTGTAGTAATCCGGACCGTTTATGACTCCATTCTTAAGGGCCACGGCGGCCAAAGCGATGAAGTAAAGGGTGCGGTCGTTATAATAGTTTGTGTTTGTCCACGATTGGCCGGTCCAGAGTTGCTTGGTTAGGACAAGAATTTGGTCGTAATAAAAAGCTGACAATTCGGCCAAAAGCTCAACGGCGCGGGGATCGTCGTCGGCGAGCGCCAGGGCCATCAGCATCCAGCCGGTTGTTGGTGTCACAGTAATGTTGTACTCTCCCGCCGGAAAGTTCATATGCTGTGCATAGTTAGGATAATTCGTATCCTCGGCGAGCGGAGCGCTTCCCAGGTGTTTTTGGTACCACAGAATCCCGCAATTAGCTGTGGTCCACTTCGCTGCGTGCATGAACTTGATATTCGTCAAGGTGCCGCTCGCTACGTATGGTGTATAGAATGTTAAATGCGTGTTGTCCGTGATGGAGGCTATAATGTTCTCGGCGCTTTCTAGGCCAGTGGCATTACTCGGATCGTTTGCGTAAATCATGTCTCCAGGCGAGTAGCTTGTGAAGGTCGTTCCAACTCCCACCAGGGCCGTGCTTCCATTCGTAAATGTAGCTGTGCCTGTTTCTGCGGTGGAGTAAGGGATTTTGGTGCAATCTGTATCGGTTCCTTGCGAGCCCAAGCCGTTATGCGCATGACTGAGATCATTCAGAAACTTGTTCGCATAAGTCTGCCGCTGCCCGCTAGTAAGCTGGCTACGCATGATCGAGTACGTCAGTGCCGCGCCACCCATATACCAAGGAGCAGTTGCGAAGTCCATTCCGAAGTGCCGATAGCCGCAGTCAAATCCGAAGGGCTGTGTAAGCGTGAAGTCCTAATAACAGGCTGTAGAGCCCCAAGGGACATTAATGTCAAATAAATTGATAGCATTGAGGGCTTTGGTCCGCGCAGCGCTGTCTCCGGTGGCCCAATATGACAGCGCAGCTTGAGCCTCAATCTCACCTGTATCTCCGCCCGCTGCTGCTGCTGCTATCGGAGTGGCGGATGAAGTCCAGTTAGTCACTTGGGTCGTTAGTTTGGAGTAGACAAAATTGCTGGAGTTGGCTTTGCCCGTCCCAGACGCGTCCTGAAGTGACAAAGAAAGTGCTCCTGTGGGTCCATCGAACCCAAACGTGCGAGGGTGAGCCCGAGTGGTGTACGCTGTCATCTGCACGGCGCGGCAACCAGTAGGATGAACCAAACTACCGGGTGAAACGTTGGTGGCGCAGGCCCAACTCGCAGGACCAGCTATATTCGTGTTGTTGATGTCGGAGATAGTAAAATTGTTGCTGTCCACTACTGCGACGACTTTTCGAAGCCCGTTGACAATGAATCCCGCCTTTTGAGTTCCATTGTCATTGGTGATGACGATGACATTACCCGCGCTGAAGCCGTGGCTATTGCAAGTGATCTGGCTGGGTGTCGCGCTGGAAGCCGCTGTCACCGTGCAAGATCTGGCGCCTACGGCCGGCAGATACACGGTTGTTTGAGCGAGGCCGGCTGTGGCGGCTGCCAACAGAAGCACAATATTCTTGACCATCGCTCTACCACTCCGCCTTTCGGACGGATGCCATTCCAGCCGCCCCAAAACCCTCGCTCCGGCCGCAACGGGGACTGCCAAAGTGCGTCCCCCGGGGAGAACTCTTATTCCGCTTCATTTAGATACACTCTCCGCTTGAAACTACTAAGCTGTCCCGCCAGATCGTTACATCAGGTTTCGAGCGAGGCGCTCGATTCTGTCTGCTTTCAGACGCTGGCGCGACCCGCCATTTATCCTCAGGGCTAACGAAATCGCCGGGACATCTTACTAGCAAGGGACTAAGAAGCACCCCTGCAAGTCTTTCTTCGGCCGTTAGTACCGTCGCCAAGAGAGTACGGTAGTACTATAGAGTGTCCTGGGTACCCGTTTACGCATGATTGAAACTCGCTGATGTCCAGGACCGCATCCACCACGGGGGACAAACAGAATGCGAAGCTTTCAGTCCGCGGCCTTCCTCAAGACCAAAATCAGTACACCCGCGAAATGCCGCAGCGGTGGCACAAGCGCCAGCAAGGCGTGGTCAACTCGCACTGCCCAGTTCCGGCCAAAGACTGGAACCGGACGCCGCAGCCTGTATAGGAGGCACATTGGGTAGAGGGCGACGTTAAAGCGATCCTGTAACGCCACACAGTCATTCCATGTCAATGGACGCTCATGCTCAGAATGCCCGGTGCCGCCCCTATTGTAGAGGCTCCGGAAACAATCCACAAAACTGCTGTTGCTCATATGCTCGGAAAACACTGCTCGTCCGCCGGCCTTAAGCAGCCTGTGAGCCTCACGGATGCCGGCCTCCAGGCCGATATGATGCAGAATCCCAAGTCCGTGGATCAGGTCGAAACTGGCATCAGGTAGGCCGGTGTCCGTCACATCCCCAACCCGGGCGTCCACGGTCAGTCCGTTGTACCGCGCTCGGGCTATCGTTTGTTCGACGCCGACGGGCGAAATATCCATAGCGGTA
>Ga0207110_10275_pt1 | contig 11116 bp, 12 predicted proteins | sample Alteio_BWMinHeat_74_FD_153582 | JGI IMG/M metagenome (GOLD analysis project Ga0207110, IMG submission 153582) | Enriched cells from forest soil in Barre Woods Harvard Forest LTER site, Petersham, Massachusetts, United States -... | ecosystem: Environmental > Terrestrial > Soil > Temperate forest >...
AGAGCGCCGGATTGCCTGGATTGGCGGAATACACCACCAGCAGATGATGCGCCTGCGAGCCGACATAACTCAAGCTCAACAGGGTGTCCATGCCAAACTGGCGCTCGATCGAAAGGAAATAATTCTCGTTGTACGGATAGGTATTGGAAGGCGGAGGCGCGGTCATGCCGGCCTGGGGGAGAAACGGAGCGTAGTTGATGTTCGGGTTTGGATTCGTAACCGTTGCATTGAGCGGAGGAAACGTGAGTGGAAACGGATTGACGTGGGTTGCGCCGTCCGACGCGCTGATGAACGGGGTAGCGAACAAGGGCCGTCCTGAACTCGTGTAGCTCAGGCCGTACGGTGGCTGAGGTTCGTCGACCCCGATAGTGTTGCCTTCAATCACCGAATAGAAAAGCCCGTATCCCGCGCGAATGCTGGTTTTCCCAGGTCCGCCGATAATTTTTCCAAGCAGGCCGGTAGAGTTGCTGGGCGAGTACGCCAACCCGAGCCGCGGAGCAAAGCGGTTCGCCTGTGGAACAAGCGTCGGAGGGACGCCGGCATCAGTCGGATACACCAGGCCCAACGGCGCGGTCGGGTAGACTTTCGATTGCTGTCCCAGCACGAAGGTCGGAATCTGGTTATACTTCTCCGACCAATACTGCATCAGGTCCCAGCGGACGCCATAGTTCAGAGTCAGGCCCGGTTTCACACGCCAGCTGTCTTGCACGAACGCAGCCGCGTATTTGTGGCGTCCGTAGTAAGCTTCGGAATCCGCTTGGTTGTAGTTGCTCGCGACGCCGATTAGATAGTCCGCGAAGTCCGAACCGGTCTCCGATCCCGTGAACAAAAACGATCCGTTGAAGGTGGCATTGGGGTTGACGTTGACCTGTTCATAACTGAGTTGAATCCCCGCTTTGGCGTTATGCGCGCCGAGCACTTTGGAGAACGTATCCGCCGCCGAAAACGTGTTATTGGCCTGCTTCAAATTGGTGATCGGCGTGCCTATTACGAACGAATTGAACACCACGTTCTCAATTCCTTCGATGGACGGATCAAGCGGCACAATTCCCGGTGTCCCCACACCCGTGACAAAGCCCTGAGAAGCCAGGGAGGGACCTACACCGCCCGAAGGCTGGCCTACATTATTAGAATTCCGCATGACGCTCAAGCGAAGCTCGTTTACCGCCGTAGGACCGAAGGTCTTGGTCTGAGCCAGACTGAAAAGCTGGCCGCGTCCCAGATTCAAAGCACTGAACCCCGGTACGCTGGCGCCGCCCTGGTCCCTGGGATACGGATTGTTCAGGTTGTAATCGTCAAGGTAGTAATAACCCGAAATCAATCCAAAACGCTGACTGCTTCCATCGATGCGAAAACTTCCCTTGTCATCGCGCAGGGTTTTGCCTTCCGAGGCCGTGGTGAACGCGTTGCCGCCGAGGTTCGGTGCGGGGATGTACTGCAGCAGGTGTTTAGACGGTTCCGCCCAGGCCCTTTGAGGAATGATCCCGCCGGGAAAAACGCATTGCGCCGGTGAGGCGCAGCCTGGCGTGTAGTAGGGCTCATTGTTCGAAACGCCGTAACCAAGCTTCCCCGTGAGAAGGCTTGCCAGATACGGGCCGCTCACCGAGCCTGTGAGCGAATCTGCCTGATCGCTTAGATTCCCTGCGCGGTTGGCCAGCGACGGCACCGGAATCAACCCCGTATCGATGCCCTGCTTAGTGCGGGTGGCTTGGTAATCGCCGAAAACGAATACTTTATTCTTTCGGATCGGAGCGCCAATGGTGCCGCCGAACTGATTCTGCCGGTAGAAACTGCGCTCGGGAGAGAAGAAGTTGCGTGCGTCCAGAGCGGTGTTCCGCAAGAACTCGAAGCCGCTACCGTGCAGATCATTGCCCCCGGCTTTGGTCACGACGTTGATCACGCCGCCGCTGTAATTGCCGTACTCGGCGTCGAAGTTGTTGGTCAGAATCCGGAATTCGGCGATGGAATCGAGGTTGGGTACCACCAGCGTGCCGCCGTTCATGAGTTCCTTCACGTCGCTCCCGTTGACCATGAACCCGTTGGCGTCTTCGCGCTGGCCGCTGATGGATTGATTCCCCGCGTTCAGCACGCCCGAAGGAGCAATCGCCACTGTAACGCCGGCCATGACGATCGAATCTGGCTGTTGGGTCGTGGAGGGAACGATGCCTGGCTGAAGGGCCAGCAGATCCGTGAAACTCCGGCCGTTGAGAGCAACCGTGGTCATCTGCCTGCCCGAGACCACCTCGCCAAGTTGCGTGCTCGCGGTTTCCACATGAATCTCCGAAACGGTGTCGGTAACGGTGACCTCCTCGGATCGCTGCGCCAATTGAAGCGACATGTTCTGTTCCACGGCGGCGTTGGCGTCGATGACCAGGCCGGTACGCTTCTCGGCCCGGAACCCTTGAGCTTCGGCCAGTACATCGTACTTGCCGACGGGCACGGTCGGGAAGGTATATTCGCCCTTGGCATCGGTCGTAGTCTTGGTCTCAATCCCCTGCGCTGTATTTGTGATGGTCACCATGGCCCCGGGGATCGCGGCCCCGGTCTGGTCCCGCAGGGTGCCGGTGATGCTCCCGGTCACGGCTCCGGAGGCAACCACACAAGATATTAAGAAGCTTAAAAGGACTAGAGAAGTCCTCGACCTCAAGCCGACTAGCGTGAGATTTTCTCTCGCTAAGACGCAAAGCTCGCAAAGCGGTTTCTTGGCGGCCTTGGCGACTTTGCGAGCCATTATCTTTGTTCCGGGTACTGACATACCTTGAGACACACGTAGTGCGTGCTTCATCCCACTCCTCACTAATCTTGTTATTAGTCTTTACTTCGTATGAAGAAACTGCAGGGACACTACCTCGCTTACGCGGTCTTTGTCCTTGGGCTCGTAATACCCGATCCACCTGCCGGAAGACACAACTCCGGTCCACAAAACCAATGACAGGATGGCCGCAAGCTTAGCCCTCCCGGGCACTACAGCAGTTCGGTCAAATTCTTCCACCTTGGAATATACGCTGCCTCGAAAAACTAAGGCGTGAATCAGGATCAACCCGAAAAACGACATCTTCATCCAAAAATACGGGTTGCCGGCGTATTTGTCTGCCTCCGACCACGCCAGCGCGATTCCGCAACTAGCGGTCCACGTAAGACCTGCGTGCTTCCAGGGACGCAGACCCTTGACGACATCCGCGATGGGGTACTTCTTCAACCCCAGGCCGAGAATTCGCATGTCGGTCATCACGATCATGCCGCCGAACAGCGCCATGCCGGCGAGGTGGCCCATCATAACCACGGGATAAACTAAGGCGGATTCCCGCAGTTCCGTGGCCCAGCCCATGCTCTGAAGTGAATGTGCAATGGTAAGCAGCATAAGATCCATTAGATGCGTTATACGAACGCGATGAAAATTCCGCCTCCGACGACCGATATCCACAGCGCCAGCGAAAGCAATCCCACGATCTTGCCGGTGGCTGGGGAAGGATTGGATAGGATCACCTTGCGATGCACGGTGTAGTTGTAAAGGATGGCAAGCAGCAGGGCGCCCATCTTGAATCGGAACCCCCCGTTATAGAGGTAGATGATCGGCATGGAGAAAAAAATCAACGGACCCGACATCAAAACCACGATCAGCCCCCCGAGCGTCCACGGCGCGAGGTCCTTCATTAGTTGTGCGGGCGAGTATCGCTTGAGTCCTAAACCCAACAAACGAAAGTCCACGATAGCAATGGTCGAGATCAAGACGGCGAAACTGATGATGTGGATGATCTCCACCAGCGGGAACGACCATTCATTGTTGTTCAGCGGGTATGATGCCGCGTCAAACTGCAGAAATGCCATCAAGCTTCTCCTAATCAGTGGGGCAGACCATCGCTTTTTGTAGTCTGCCAAGCGACGGGTCCACCGGCAGACGACGCAAACCGATCATCCGCTCCACATCCTTGAACTAACGCGCTTCCGGTCCACCGTCACCGGCAGGAGCCGCGTTCACTTTCCGTCCATCCGGCAGCACCACGGCTCGCGCGGCCGCCACTTTCGCGCCGCCTCTGGCACAGTAGCCTAGCACCGTGATCTTGTCGCCGACTTTGAGGGAATCCTTATTCCAGCCGCGTTTCAGCAGAGTCTGCGGCCCGGCGCTCTCCAAGGCCCAGTTGATCAGTCTGCCGCTTTCATCCTTCACATTTACATAAAAATAGGTGTGCGGATTCTGCCATTCTACTTTCGTAACCACCCCGTTGAGCGTGACCGGCTTCTTGCCGTCGAACTCAGCCGCAAACGAGTGATGAGCAAGGAGAGGCGCGCCGGCCAGCAACAGTCCCAGGATCGGCCAAAGAGCATACCTTACCATGTTTGCAAGACTACCATGGGATTCCGCCGAATGGTTGAAAACGAAGGTCAAGTCCCGGTCAGTGACCGGTCACAGACCCCAACATGGCTGTGCCGCGCCCGCCGCCATGATAGGCTGTAATGGCTCACGAACCGGCCATGCTGATTTCGAACCCGCTCAACGAGTCGCCGCTCACTTTTCCGATCCTGGAATGTTTTCACCTGGCCGGTATGGCCTTGCTGGTGGGGACGGTTGCGATCGGTGACTTTCGAGTCTTTGGATGGGGGATGCGCCGCCAGGGAGTCACGGAGCTCGCGAAGAGTCTGGCCCCATGGACCCTGGTCGGACTGGTGCTGGTGCTGCTCTCCGGCCCCATGATGTTCTCTTCGGATCCGGACATGTACTATCTCAACTGGGTCTTCGTATCGAAGATGGTGATCCTGGCGCTCGCCATCACTTTCAACTACACCATCCGCAGGAAGACGCTGAAATCCGGGTCCTCCCCGGCGCGCGCCAAAGTAGTGGCCGGCATCTCTCTTGCCTTATGGGTTCTAGTCATCGGGGGCGGAATCTTCATCGCTTTCGTTTGAAACTATGTCTCTGCTCTCGTTCGCGCAATGGGTTCAATTCACGGGCCTCTTCACGGCCCTCCGACAGTCCCATCAGGCATACCCGATCGTCTTAACGTTGCACATGACCGGCCTCGCCATGTTCGGGGCCATGGTCCTGGTCACGGACCTCCGTCTGCTGGGCGTATTCATGAGGAATATTCCCGTCTCTGAGGTGGTGAACCAGTTGCGGGTCCCCAAGCGGGTAGGGCTGGTGTTCATCGCCACGTGCGGGATTCTGCTGGCGGGTTCGAAAGCAGAGGAATACTATTACAATGCTTTCTTTCGGACCAAACTGATCCTGTTTGCGCTGTTAGTCGTGCATGCGCTCGTATTTCGCCGGGTGTACGCAGACCCTTCAAAGCTTGATACTGCTCGCGAAACACCGCTCTCAGCCAAACTCGCAGGCTCCCTTTCGCTGCTGTTGTGGACCTGCGTGCTCATCGCGGGGAGAGGGATTGGATATATCGATCCCAACCTGGATCTGATTCATGCGCGGTGGGACAGGCCATCGCCTGGTGTTTTCTGTCGAGGTGTTGTCTGTCGAGGTGTGGCCTGTCGAGCGCAAGTGACAGACGACAAGAACCGATCGTCTGTCCTATTCTGAATATGCGCCGCGCCACCATTTTCTTATTCGCGCTGATATTGATCTGCGGAGTGCTCTTCCCTAATGCTGCTTCCGCGCATAACGTCTCCAAGCGTGATGCTTCTTTCGTGCAATCCAACAACGGGACGGCCATTGCTCCGTTCCTCTACCTGGGAGCGAAACACATGGTGACTGGATACGATCACCTGGCGTTCCTGGTGGGGGTCATCTTCTTTCTCTACCGGCTTAAGGACGTGGTGCTCTATGTCAGCCTGTTCACGCTGGGACACAGCCTCACGTTGCTGGCCGGGGTGTTGGGAGGCATACATGCCAACCCCTATGTGATCGACGCGATCATCGGATTCTCCGTAGTTTACAAAGCGTTCGACAACATGGATGGGTTCAAACGGTTGCTCGGCTTCGAGCCCAATACCAAGGCCGCCGTCCTGATCTTCGGCCTGTTCCACGGCTTTGGACTGGCGACCAAACTTCAGGAACTCAACCTCTCCAAGAACGGGCTGCTTACGAATATCGTCAGCTTCAATGTGGGAGTTGAAATTGGACAGGTGCTCGCGCTCACGGCCGTGCTGATCGCGCTCAGCTTCTGGCGGACCCGCAGCGGTTTCCTTCAGCACGCCTTTGCGACCAACACCGCGCTAATGGCGGTGGGGTTTGTTCTCACGGGATACCAGATCGCCGGCTACTATCTCGGATCGTAAGCGGAACAGCACGATGGAAAATCAAAGTCAATCAAAGATCGAAGCACCTTCGAGCCGCGCGCTGGCCAAGGCCACCGGTATTGCTCTGCTCATCGCACTGATTCTTCTGTTCACAGCGGTCCTACCCGCGGAATATGGCTTCGATCCTCTCAAGACCGGCAAGGCTTTGGGGCTGACCGGGATTTCGCAGACCGAGGTCAAAATTAAAGGCGCCACGCCGGCGCCGGCGCCTGGACAGACCGGAGTCTACACACCCCAGCCCAAGATTTATAAGGTGGACTCAGAAGACTTCCAGTTGCGGCCCGGCGAAGGTGTGGAGATGAAGTATCACATGCAGAAGGGCGCGGGCATGGTCTACGGATGGAAAGCCAACGGCAAGCTCACCTTCGAATTCCATGGCGAACCGGACCAAAAGCCCAACAAAGACTACTTTGAGAGCTACGAACTGGACGACAAGATCGGGAAGGATTCCTCCTACGGCTCATTCACGGCTCCTTCAACCGGCATTCACGGTTGGTTCTGGAAGAACAGTGGAGACAAAGAAGTCATGTTCCACCTGACCGTGGCCGGCTTTTTCGACTCCGCCAAGATGTTCGCCGGCGGTCCACCCGACGATGTCCCGATCGAGGACGCGAAATAATCCATATCGGGCTCTAGATTTGATACATGGCCCAGATGATCATCGCGGTCAAGAAGTTCGCGATCTTGTGCCACCGCTGGATGGGCGTGACCTTCTGCGTCCTGTTCGCCTGGTGGTTCTGGTCGGGAATTTTCATGATGTATTGGGACTACCCGAGTGTTTCCCAATCCGACCGCCTCGAACGAGCGCTCTCCCTTGATGCGTCGAAGATCCAGCTTTCCCCGGCGGATGCATGGACGCGATCGGGCCAAGACGGATCGCCCGGCGGCGTCACACTAACAGTTTTCGACGGACGACCCGTGTATCGATTCGCCGCGGGGGGGAGGGATGGTCGAAGACGCGGCGGCTCAATGATAGTCTATGCCGACGACGGCACGATACAGAGCGGCTATCGGGATGACCTTTTGCTCCGCATGGCGGCGGCCTGGACCAGACAACCGCCGTCCGCCGCGAAAATCGAGGAGGTCACTGAGGCCGACCAATGGACTATCGAGATGCGCAACCGTTTGCCCCTCACAAAATACTCGTTTCCTGATGGGCAGCAGGTATACATGTCGAAGCCTACTGGAGAAATCCTTCAGTACACGACCACTGGTTCGCGGATCGGAGCGTATCTTGGTCCCATTCCCCACTGGATCTATTACACGCCGCTGCGGGTCCAGCAAGAACTGTGGAGCAACCTGATTATTTACGCTTCCGGAATCGGCACGATCGTGGCGCTGCTTGGGCTCGTGGTGGGGATCTGGATGTATTCGCCTTCCAAGAAATACCGGTTTGAGGGAAGCCCCACCAGCATCCCTTATTCCGGCCAGAAGCGCCTGCACATGATTCTGGGTCTCTTCTTCGGCATCATTACCTGCACGTGGGCGTTCAGCGGGATGTTGTCCATGGATCCACCATTTCTTACCGAACGACGGCCTCCTCCCGCACCGGGCGGCGCACGCGAGCGGGGAGGAGGTTCAGTGGCCGCCAAGATTCAAGGCGCACTTCGGCCGTCAAGCCTTGACCTGTCCGCCTATGAAGCGAAACCGCCGCAAGCGGCCCTCGCTCAGCTCGGCGCGTTGCCAGTGAAGGAACTGGAACTGACATCCTTTGACGGGGAGCCGGTTTACTCAGCCGCGGTTGGCTCCCCGGGAAACACAAATCATTCCCGTGCATGGGGATCCCAAGCCGGCCTATGACGTGAATCGGATCTTCGACATAGTCGCTCAGGCCGCTCAACCTGTCGAAGTCGCGGAGAAAAAGCTGCTCACCGAGTATGACGCCTACTATCTAGACCGTCATCATGAGCACCCGCTACCGGTACTCGTGGTGAAAGTTAACGACGGGGAGCATTCGCAGTTCTACATCGATCCGCGGACAGCGCGGGTGGTGGGACAGCACTCCGATAATTCATCCTTCATGACGCGCTGGCTATATCACGGCCTCCACTCGATGGACTTTCCGTGGCTCTACAACCACCGGCCCGCATGGGACATCGTGGTGCTCACTCTGATGATCGGCGGCCTTTCTCTTTGCATCACCTCGATCATCATCGGATGGCAACTACTGCGGCGTAAGTTCACGCCGAGCCAGAAACCGGCAATCGCGGCCGGTGATTGAAACCAGGAGAATATGATTATGCAAAGCCGTAGAATCCTTTTTGTGTTGCTTGGCTGCAGCGTGCTTTCGGTGGCGCAGCAATCGCCTCCGAAGCCGGCTGCGCCTGCCGCCGCCAAGGGTGTAGCCGCCACTTCACCCACTACCCAGGTTCATGCGACACTCGCGCAGCTGATGAAGGGCATTTTGTATCCGAGCGCGAATGTGATTTTCGCGGCGCAAGGCCAGAATCCCGCCGATGTCCCTCCGGACAAGGATCCGTCGATGGCCACGAATCCGCTAGCCAGCGCGTATGGAAAATGGGAAGCCGTGGAGAACAGCGGATTGGCGATCGCCGAGGCCGCCAACCTTCTTACCATTTCCGGACGCAAGTGCTCCAGCGGCATCGCTGTTCCCATTCGCAATGCGGACTGGCCGAAGCTGGTTCAGGGGCTCCGGGATGCTGGCATGGCGGCTTACAGGGCAGCAAAGGCCAAGAATCAAGACGACATTCTGAACGCCGCCGATGCGATGACGACGGCCTGCGCCAATTGCCACGACAAGTATCGCGAGAAGCCAAATCTCGCGGATCGTTGTAAGTAATCCCCGCCATGACTGGCGGGGCTGAACCGGGTTCGCGCCACTACTGGGGACGCCCCATCGGTCAGCCCCATCCGTCAGGATGGGGATTCGCAGGGCATGGCCCTGCGCGGGCACTCCAACGGAGTGCGCGTCTATACGAATCCGATCGCCCGTCCGGCAGCTCCCACGCCGAACCATAAAACCAGGGACAGAAGCGCGACGGCTTTGGTCCACAGCGGTCGGGACGGCGAATCGACAGATACAGCCTTCCGGAACAGCGTGAACTGGAGAATGATCGCCAAGGCCAGCATGATCATCTTGGGGGCAAACGCATCATTGTCTTCGCACTTCTTGGCTTCGGACATGAACAGCAACCAGCCGGTGAAGAGGATTGTGATGAGTCCCCACTTCATGTACTTACGAAACTCCTGGTTCATGCGATAGGCAGTGAATTTTGGCAGTCCCATTCCGAGCAGGCGCAGATCGATCAGGAACACCGCTCCGACTAGAATCGTGAGGGCCATGATATGCACGGTCTCAATGAAGGGGAACATATACGTGTTCCCACGAATCAATTGTCCGAGCCAACTTGCATCACACCACTCAAAGAAAGGGAAAAGTACGGGAGGTACCCTGGGCAGCATCACAAGCTCCTATTGATAACGCTATAAATTGTACGCGGTGTAACGCCCCGCCAGCACCACGAACAGCCACAGAACGATCGATGCGTAGCCGGCCATGCGAGCACGCGTCGGAGGGCTCCCGATGACGTCCCAAGTGGCGACTGTCTTGAAATAGCCGAAGTGGAATATGCCGGCATTCAGCGAAGCGACAATCAGCGCGATTACCTTCAGCCGGAAATACGTGCTGTTGTAACACTTGACCGGCTCGGACCAGAACAGGATGATGCCCGTGATCACCATGAGCGCGGCGCCGGCATTAGTCAGGGGCAGGAAACTCTTGTAGATCTTTGAAACGGGTTGATCGCGCCACGCCAGCCCGGAGAGGCGCAGGTCAAACGCGAAGGTTGGTCCCAGCATGAAAGTGAGGCCGAGCAAGTGGGTGCCTTCGAGCACAGGGAAGGCGAGAGTGGACTCGCGCACGGCAGTACCAAACTGCGTGTTCTGGAGCCACGTGCACAACTCAAGAATCGACATCATGTTCTAAAGAGTCCTCTGCTGCCATGCCACACGGAGACTAGGACGTTCGCGCGATCCCAATCGATACGCGCGGCAGGAGAGATTTGAACCTATCTTTCGTATAACTCCCTGGGTTCGGCAGGGCCTGCTTGCCGCGTACTCCGCAAGTCTGTAATTCGGCTTGACTTGCCACTATCTCACACACCCGGACGCCGCGTCAAGGCAAAGTGTTGTCTGGGGTGCGCTACCTATTAAAGAAGTTACAGCAGCTGACATGGGTAGGGCGGACCCCTCTGGTCCGCAGCCGGCGGCTCGCAGCGAAGATCAGCTATCCTCGGTAAGAGTCCAAGCCTGCATGAACGTTCCCCTCATTACCGAACTCATCCGATTGCGCTACAAACTGCTCTGGGCCAAGACCCGCTCGCGCAACGGCCGCATCGCGCTGTTCCTGTCCGGGTACCTGCTTTTCGTCATGGTAATCGCGCTGCTTGCCAGCGGCGGGTTCGCCGCCGCACTGGTCGCGGTCCGCGCCGGCAGGGCAGAAAACATTGCGCGGGCAGCGCTCTTCGCCCTCTCCATTCAGTCTGTGATCGCAGCGAACCTTCTCGGCTTTGGCATGAACGCGGTTTTCAGCGATAGCGAGCTTCGCCGTTTCCCGCTGGCTGCCGTGGACCGCTGGCTGGCTCGTCACGTCACGGGAATCCTCGACCCCTTCTGGTTTCTTTTTCTTGCCCTGCAACTAGGTCTCGGCATTGGGCTGTATGTCATGGGCGCGGGCAGCTTCTGGTTCGGGATTGTCGCCGTACTCCTCCTGCTACTTTGCAACTACCTGGTGGCTCGTGTCGTCGCCCTCGTCATTGACCAACTACTGAAGCGCAAAGGCGGCGCAGCGATCTTGGTTGCCTTCATCATGGTGATCGGCATCGGGCCTTCCGCGGCCGGTCCAATG
>Ga0207110_10303_pt1 | contig 11023 bp, 6 predicted proteins | sample Alteio_BWMinHeat_74_FD_153582 | JGI IMG/M metagenome (GOLD analysis project Ga0207110, IMG submission 153582) | Enriched cells from forest soil in Barre Woods Harvard Forest LTER site, Petersham, Massachusetts, United States -... | ecosystem: Environmental > Terrestrial > Soil > Temperate forest >...
CCGCCTGAGAAGCCAGCAAGTCCGTTGCCGGTCGGGACGTTTAGCTGGTGTCGCAGTTCGTTCTCATAGCCAAATCGTAAACGGATTGCCTTGCCGAGCACAAACTCGCCGCCAACTGAAAAATCGTCAAGTGCGTAAAATAAGCTTCGCCCTTCCCGGTCGCGTGTTAGATTATGGAAAGCCATGAGGAGCGTAACCGGCAAATGCGCGGGGCGAATAGACGCACCAAACTGCATATTCGGCCCTACTGGATCCTGCACACCGGCATAGGTAGAGGGTTCTATTCCTATATTTTGAACTGAAAATCCAAAAGTCATTCTTTGCGCGGCCCATTCGTAATATAGGCCCAGGTCTGCCGCCAGCCATGTCGCGCTGTAATTCTGTATGGAAGAGCCTGAAACGAGGCTCGAACTTACGACCTTCGCGCCAATCCCATAATGAAGCCCATTCGAAGCTGTGCTCGAATAAGCCAGCGAAAGTGCAACGTCCCCGGTGTGGAAAGTGCCAAGTGGCTCCCCGGTCGCACTTGTTTCGTTGGATGTACCGCCAGAGAAATACTGCACACCGGCGGTGAAATTTCCGGCAAATAGAATGCCTTCTGGCACCGGATGCTCATAGACGACGGCACCTTCGTTAATATCCAGAACGTAATGCGAATAGCTGAAAGACACCTCGTTCAGCTTGTTGGAATCCTGAATACGGATGCTGGATATTGCTGCCGGGTTGCTAAAGAGAGTATTTGGGTCGTCCGGCATAGCAACGAATGAATTCCCGAGCGCTGCTGCGCGCGGACTTAGCGGTTTGTTCAGAATATCGGATAACTGTGCCCTGCCCGAAACATCGACATTCTGGGCAAACACCCTCGCTGCCGGCGAGAGCGCGATCAAAAGGAATAGTAACGGAGTTATTCGGCGCATTAATTGAGCGTAATTAGAACATTCTATTACAGCAAGGTGCAAAGTGAAGTTTCAATAATCTTTAGGCATTTCTCAGTACCCGAATCGGGGGTGCGGAAGACCCACCCTGCGATACAGCATTAATGAGTCCGGCGGAGCGCATACTATCGCGGTGTCAAGCACAAAGTCGGCAAGCATATTGCGGTCTATTAGAGACCGATACCCCCCTATATCGCCCTGAAAATCGAGGAAATAATCGACAGAGTCATTCTGGAAATATGCTCTAAGATTTCCGCGGCTGATATACTCTACTGCGCCTGGACTGACCACGCCGTCAATATCCACAACGCTTCCTGGCCGGCTGGCAAAATAGCTGTAATAGCCGGAGTTTAGCGCGCCAACTTTGGAGTCGCGAGTCAATTGCTGTACGATCGGCAACCCCGAATACACAACTGCCTCCTGTGATTTATATTGCTTTCCGCTGAACCAGAAACATTGCACAATAATAATAACCGCAGCAAGCAGCCATCGCCCAATCGGTCGTGAAGAATTTTGTCCGGCATTCATTCCGATGCTCACACCATATCCGATCAGAAAAAGCGGAATAAGCCCAAGCACATACCACTCGCGAATGAACCCGCGTGTTAGAGTATGTACTACAAGCAGGAACATTCCTCCCATGAGCATAAGATAAATGGCGAGTTCAGCAGGCTCGATCTTTCTTTTCTTGTTTACGATCCGATAGCCGATCGTGATTAACGATAGTCCAAAAGTCGAATACCAAAATGGTTTTAGAGAATTTTTTAGTGCGTCAAGTGAGAGGTGAAGGTCTTTCATAAATGCAGTGCCATACATCACATGATATTTCTTCATAGCCATAATGGGAACAGCTTGGGCACTCGATTGCAGCAACGATCCGAACTCCGACAGGTTCCACCAAAACCAGGGCGCGACGATAATGGCAAAAGCAATTACCGAGATAGCGATTCCGGCAAAACTCCTATTTCTGTCATATAAAAACAAAAATATTGCAGAAGGAATTAGCAGGATAAAGCTGTCAGTTCGAGCGAGAAGAAGGAATCCTGTGGTAAGCCCAAGTAAAAGCCATTCGAGAGAATTTTTTTTCGAGATCCCGGAATTCAATTTGACAAAACGTCTGAGCCAAAGCACGGCCAGCAAACTCACAAGAGTTGTTTCCAGACCATTGATGCTCCGAATAATGACAAGCGGACTTAGCGCATACAGGATCGCTGCGGAGGATGCCGCTGTTCGACGATTCGTTTCGTGAGCGTTTGGAAGAACATCATAGACTGTTCTTCCGATAAGCCAGATCACCAAAAGATCGAGAAGGCTCTGAAAAAGAAAGATCGCGTGGATCGCTCCCCACTTAGTAAGTCCAAGAAAAAAAACCGGCGTGATAATAAATAGCCAAAGAGGGTGCATTCCATTAGTTGCATGGATCGTATCGAATGTCATTCCTAAGCCCTTTGCGAGATTGCGAGCAATGGTGAAATAGTACAGCGCGTCGTCAGGCAATCGGTATGTAGCAAATGCAGCGATGTGAGTATAAAAATATCCCCAAGCGGCGGCTCTCGCGGCAAATCCCACAAGGACGATCCAAAGCAGCCATTTGAATTCTCGTAGTTTCATCCGCGTGGGTGGAATGTCCGGTGTACTTCCTGCAAGTATGACCGGTCTACGTGAGTGTAGATCTCTGTTGTGGAAATATCCGCATGGCCGAGCATTTCCTGAACGATGCGGAGATCGGCGCCGCCTTCGATAAGGTGCGTGGCAAACGAATGCCGAAAAGTATGAGGCGAGAGCCGCTTCTCGATCTTCGCCTGAGCCGCATATTCACGGACTATGTTCCATACACTCATCCGCGATAACGGCGTTCCCCGTTCCTGATTCAGGAAAACTGCATCTGTTCGCTTTCCAGTGCGGAGAAAGAGCGGACGGACTTTCGAAAGATATGTGTCCATTGCATCGCGCGCCATGCCACCTATCGGTACAACCCTCTCTTTTTTTCCTTTGCCGAATAATTTTACAAGGCCATCCGCAAAAAACAACTGCGAAAGCCGAAGGCCCGTTGCCTCTGAAACTCTCGCGCCGGAAGCATAGAGAAATTCGAGAATCGCGCGGTCGCGCACTCCTTTCGATGTATTAAGGTCAGGCTGAGTGATGATCGATTCCACTTCTTCGATCGTCAGCACATCGGGCAGATTTCGTTTCAGCGATTTCACATCGAGATTCTCTGTCGGATCTGTGCGAACTATTTTTTCTGTAAGCAGAAATTTGTAAAAGCCACGGAGGCCGCTCATGATGCGTACGACGCTTGCTCTTGCAAGCCCGGCCTCGCCCAGCGCACGAAGAAATTTTTGAAGCTCGGCGGATGAAACACGAGTAATATCCGGGCGAGCTCCTTTACCAGAGCCGGTCAGGTATAATTCAAGTTTTTGTATATCGCGCCCATAAGCTTCGAGGGAATTGGTCGAAAGTCCGCGTTCGATACGAAGATAATTCATGTACAGGTCGATAGGCTTTCGTGGTATCGAGGCATTCCCGTCATGTTTGGAGCCATTAATAGCGTCCGCTCGGACGAGACTATCGAGCGTGCGTTTCGAGCGTTTAGGACGAGCTATGACTGTTGGCACGGCGCTTTAAGTTGAAGCAAGAGCCGGTTCGCGGCTCACATTTTCTTGAGACGTTGGATATTGAACGCGCGGATGATGAAGCCCCGAAAGAAGCCGGGCAAATACCGAGCGGATCATCGCGAGGTCTCGCGCGGTAATATCGCACCGGTCGAACTGCCCCTGCTCGAATCTCGTGCGAATTAGCTGCTCAACAGCCAACTCTACAGACTCTGTGCTCATTTCGCCTCCGCTCTGAGCAAGCGAGCGCGATATTGCTTCCGAAGCATCCGCGAGCATCAGGACCGCAGTCTCTTTCGAATTCGGTATCGGGCCGGGGTAACGAAAATCCTTTTCATCTATAACTTCTCCGGGCTTTGCCTCAGCCAATGCAAGTTGATAAAAGAATGAGATAGGCAAAGTTCCATGGTGCATGGGAATGAAGTCGATCACTCGCTCCGGCAAGCCGTGCGCGCGCGCAAGATCAATACCCTGCTGGACATGACTCATCACTCTTTCGGCGCTCTCGCGGGCCGTCAGATTTTCATGGACATTCCCCGATTCAGTCGATTGATTTTCTACAAAGCTCAACGGGTATGTGAGCTTTCCAACATCGTGAAAATATGCGCCTGCCTTGACAAGCCCTGCGTTCGCTCCGATAGCAATTGCCGCATTCTCCGAAAGCTGTGCAACCATCATTGTGTGCTGATATGTGCCAGGAGCGCGGAGAGCGAGTTCGCGGAGCAGCGGATGATTGATATTGTCAAACTCCGCAAGACGCAGATCGCTAACATTCTCGAAAAACAATTCGAATACATAGAGCAATGCGAGAGTGATCGCAGGAGAAACAAGAGCATTGCCAAGCGAGGAGACAAGCTCGAAACCTACTTCTCGCATTGGCGTGCCGTCTTCCAGGGAAAGCGCGGCGATCGCAATCAGGTATCCGATGAAAATATACCAAATACTCGTAAAAAGCTGAGCGCGGTTGCGAAGATCGCGAACAGTATACGCTGCGAACGACCCTGCGCACAAACCCGCCAGCGCAATAGAGTAATCGTTGCCGCGAATTCCGGCTACGATCAGAGATGCGACGACTGTGCCGTAAAATCCAGTCCGGCTGTCAAAAAGGACTGTCAGAAGCATCGCTGAAACTGGCACAAGAATAAAATATTGGAGTGGAAAATCCACCTGAACCCGGACCGACAAATACGCTAAGACAGCGGGAAAAAGCAAAACAAGAGAGATTAGCAATAGCTGCGCGTTGTCATTGTATATTCGGCGACGAATAAACTTTAGATAAAGTACGAGAAGCAAGATTAGAAGACCTGCATGACCCACTGTACCTGCAAAGCGTGCGAGTTCGGCCACCATGCCGCCACGCTCCAATCGCGCTCTCGAAAGGCTCTCTAATTCTGACTGTGCTTTCGGCGTGATGATCTCGCCTTTCGAGATAATCTTCTGGCCCTCGATTGCGATCCCATCTGTGCGGGGGACGCGGTCTATTATTGCCTGACGGCTTTCCTGAGTGAGGCTGTCGTTAAATATGACCGATGGCAATAGCACGGATTGGGCAAGTTTTGAGATCGGGTGTAATAGAGTTGCATCGTGTTTCAGCCTATCGGCAAGCGCGGAATATAGCATATTCCCCGCAGCGTCAATAGTTAATAGAGAATCGCGTGAGACGAGAACCTCCTCATTCGTGTGTAGTCTGAGGGCAAAGAACCTCGAAGAGCCAGGCGAGGCTCCCTCTTTTCCATCCAGAGTAATTAACGATCTCGATTCTATTTCTCCAATACGCTTGACTAAGAATGCTTCTGTTTCGGCCAAACCTTTTTCGCTGCGGTCGAACTGCCAATCGTTCTTGGACTGAGCAAATTCTGAGAGCGAGTTCCAGTCATCCTTATTCAGTCCAAGCTCTTTCGCCGAATCGAGGAGGGAGAGCGAAGCTAACGAATCCCGGCGGGAGAGTTCGAGGATAGAAACCATACGATCCCACACGCCGCGAAAATGCAGTACACTTATATTGTCCGCATTCGTATCGGGCAAATAAACAGGATATAGCTCTTCGAGGGATTTGCGAATGTCTTGTCCATAACGAGAGGATTCCTTATAGACTGGGAAAGTGAAGGGTGCAACAACATCTTCGCTCGTCCAGAGCGAACCAACAGAATATCCCGAAAGAGCTATCGTCCGGGCGCTCGGAAACAGAGCCGCGACGGCAAGCGTGAGGCAGATGCCGATAGTCCAGCGAGCTGGTTTGGAGCGGCGCCATCCGGGATGGGCTACTGCCCCGCGAAGTGACTGAATTAAACCCTTTGCCCTGTCTTTCATGGGCTGATGTTAATCATGAATGATAAATTATGAAACAGATGAACGTTCAGTAAAGAACATTCATCCTTCATAATTCATAGTCATGAACGAAATTAGAAATCGTCGTCTTCGTCATCCAATTCCTCATCGTCCCAATCGTCATCCTCGAAGTCATCTTCGATCAGATCTTCAGGCTCGACTTCCTTGACTTCATCGGCTTCGGGTTCTGCTTCTTCTTCGACATCGTCTTCTTCGTCAAGATCTTCTTCTTCATCATCGAAGTCGTCGTCAAGATCGTCGAAGTCATCGTCCTCTTCGTCTTCGTCGTCTATGGCTTCCTCATCGCCAAAGGCGAGGAGATCCACGCGTTCCAGGTCTTCGTCGTAAGGTGTCATCATAATTTGTGTTAAAGCTGCAGCACCGAGCAAACCGCCTGCGGCTATCGCACCTGCGCGAATTGCTTTCGTGCTTGGCGCTTCAGGCACAGGTGATCCGCTGAAACGCCCGCCGGCTCGTTTTGCTTCCTCGGGAATGAGTTCTTCTTCGAATACATCCCCATTGGAGCGTTCGGCTGCAAGCGCTTCTTTTACAGTGTTAAAAACAGGTAAAATTCTATCGAGTTGAGTCATGGCAAGGATCGAACGGACACTATCGTTGAGTCCGACAAGCCGAAGCTCGCCATCGTGAATTCTCATTTGGCGCTGGGCCAGCAACAGCGCAGAAAGCCCCGCGCTATCTATATGGCCAACGTCGGTCAGATCGACAATTAACGTGTCGATGTCTGGCTGCGCCAGAATAAGGAACTCAGCTTTGAGCTGGCCCGCATTACGCGAGTCGAGCCGCTCCTCCTTCAGGCGGAATATAGTGGTTGCGTCTTCCTGCTCGGTCAAAAAATGCATTGTATTATTTCCGGAAATGAAGACCTTTTAAGGGTCTTTGATGAAAGTAGAAAGGCAAAAGATGAGTTCATTTTTTCTTATTTATTCATATCTCATCGTATTCCCTGCTGCGAAACTAATAAATTTTTTGAGGCTCCCCGCGAAATTGGCTTTTTTCGAAATATGAAACGCAGGGCATAAGGTGTTCGGTTTATGATATTATTGTAAATTTCTTGCTGAATAAAATCCAGTTAACTCCATAACATGAACGTTTCGGAAGATATTCTCAAAAAATGGCGAAAAAGCCCCACTTCTCCAGTTTGGGTATTTCACGGAGAAGAAGATTTCCTTCGAGGCGAGCTTCTGCGCGAGGCTCCTGTGATTTTTGTGCCGGACGAATCCACACGCCCATTTAACTCCGATAAATTATATGGCCCTGAAACAACAATAGATCAAATAATCTCCCTCGCGCGGTCGTTCCCGATGATGGCAGAGCGGCGGCTTATCGTCGTCCGCGAAGCCGAAAGGGTTCTTCGTGCAAAGCCAGAAGGTACTGCCGGCAAAAGCCGCAAAAAGCAAAACGACGATCCACTGCTTCAATATCTCGACAATCCTAATCCTGATACCATACTCATTTTCGACTTGGATAAATTCGGCGCGCGAAATCAATCGCCGTTTAAAGAACTTGTAGCGAAGGCTCAGGTAGTCGAGTTTCCGGTTATGAAAGAAAACGAGGTCGTAGATTGGATCAGAGCGAGAGCTACTGCGTCTGGACGAACAATAAGCGCAGAGGCTGCCCGAATGATGACTACATATCTGGGCATTTCGCTGAGGGCACATGCAAATGAATTGGAGAAATTGCTCAGTTTCTCTACCGGCAAAGAGATCGGCGTGAAGGATGTCGAGCAGGTAGTTGGCGCATCACGCGAGAACAATGTATTCGAACTGACGAAAGCTATAGGATCGGGCAACAAACCGCTTGCAGTATCAATAGCCTTGCATCTTCTGGATCAAGGCAAGGATCAGCGGCAATTTATTTTCGTGATGCTATCGCGATTTATCGAGCAGCTAATAATCGCCCGCGAAATGAGTGGCAAGAACGAGAACGAAAAAAACATCGCCGAAGCAATAGGACTATACGGCGGCGCGGCTTATTTTGTGAAGGAGATCGTCCAGCAAGCCCGCCGGTATTCGCGCGAAAGATTAGACCGGGCAATGAAAGCAATTGTCGAAGCTGAGGCCCAGACCCGGCGAGTCAGTACGAATGATGAATTATTGATCGAGACGCTGGTATTAAATCTTATCCCATCATAACTTGGATGGATAAAATCAGAATGCCGGGAAGAAAAGCTTGGAAATGGAAGTATTGGGTTTGGAATCCTACTGCTCTCCCACTATGGGTTCTAGCTTTGCTTACAGCATTATATGCTCTTTTTACACACATGCAATGGGAGACTCAAAAGGCTGCAAACGATAACTCAGAGAAGCAATTTCGGGAAGGTCAAGACTCTACATATAGCCGTTTCCGTGCAGATCGAGATTCAACCTATAAACATTTCCGCGAGGCTCTCGACACGGAGAGAAGTCATTTTGTAACAACACAGAATGGGCAACTTTCTCAGTTCAAAACTCTTAACGAGGCTCATCTCGTAATACTCGCGCCCTCGGCATCGGATTCTGATTTCCAATTCAAGCTACGGAATGTTGGTAAAACACTGGCGTTCCTTATTCAGGTAGATTGTCATTACAGCAGCGACCCGAGCGGGCGAAAAGACAGTGTGACTGCTCATGATACCGAAAATGTAAATATGCCTGCCGATTCACCTGCAGCGCTTGCTTTGACGTTTCGGAGGGCCACTATCGTTTCCCTAATATCGGATCAGTGGTTCATTAAAGTTGATGCTTATTATCGCGATGCCTTCGGAACAACGCTCCGCGAAGAAGGTACCTTCTGCTATGACCGGACGCTCAGGAGTACCCGAATGTTTAGTGAATCAAGTACGAATGTCAGCCTCATGGGAAGTAATTCTCACAAATAATATCAGTTATTGTTTACAATAGCTCCAAGCTCGCTTAAAAAAAGAATGTATTTCTACAAAAGCCATAGTTAGGATTCAGCCTATCTTACCACGCTCGCCCTCTTCGCGCTTTTCTCCTGCCGGTTTCCGAGAACGATGAAATAATCTCCCCCTGATTGCGGGATAGGCACACTCAGATGGTGCTCGCCAATAGACGCCGGCAGATTATCGAGATGGCTTACAACTATGCCCGCTTCATCATAAACGTCTAAGCCGATGCCGGGTGGCTGTGCATTGACGATATAGTCAACATCCCACACCGGCTCCTTTCCAGCCGGGTTTGGCGCAACAGAGATAAAGCTGATGGTAATAGTCCCAGTCCTCAGTAATTCGGTAAGAAGTGGATCGCCGCATCTCGGATCGAGTTGGAATGGTTGTGCGGGATAAGTGCAAAGCGGTAGCCTGGTCTGTCGGGTAGTAACGTCGGTTATGAAGGTATCTAAGATCACTTGTGTGATGGTGTCCTTCGTCAGATATACATTGGAGACGACATAGACCAAAGGCAAATTAAGCTGAGAAGAATTCGTGATCGTGCCAGACATCGTGACAGTGCCAGACACACCACTGCCCGGCTGGTTTGTAAAACTCGATGATACGACATTTTGCGAGCATGTCCCGCCAAAAACCAGCGTCTGAGGTGTAAGCATGTCCGTATTGAATGACAAATGAAAATGATATGTTCGGATCGAGAAGGTATCGGTCGTAGGTTCGAGCATGATAGGAATGCTGAGCAAACTACCTGCGATCTTCTTTGGCAAAAGCTGGAGATAAGGCACGGGCGCAGTGAGGTTTTTCCCAACAATGCTCAAGATCGTGTCGAACGATTTTCCGCCCGCAGAGCAATAAAGTTTAACTTTCACTTCCCTTTCGCCAGCGGTATCTGGTGTAAATATTGCCTGCCCGTAATCTGTTTTCTGCGATTGTATGTCGTTGTCAAGTCCATGCAGAGCAAATTCATTGCGATTATCTCCTATAACAATCACAGAGTCTATCTTCATGTCAGGACATCCGTAATTGCTTACTGTTATCGGAAGAGATACGGGTTGGCAATACATCGTAAAAAGATAAATAGAATCAGTCGAAAGCTGGAGCGGTTGCGCGGGAATGGAATTGGAGAGATTGAGAGTAATCGTCGAATCAATTTTCCGCAACGGAGTGTGCATATATAAGTATATCGGAATTGTTTTTGAAATTCCGTCCGACGGAGAGAAGGCAATCTGCATTACGAGAGAGTCATTGCCGGTCATCTTATAAAACTGTTTATCATAACTCAAAGCGATTTCGGAATCTCCCACGATTACCGAGTCCAAATAAAGCGAATCGCAGCCCTGATCTGAAATAAGAAGTGTATCGGACAAACTCTGACATGCCCTGGCTGCTAAATTAATGGATGTGCGAGATATAGTAAGCGCCTGTGGCAGCGCATAGTTCGAACCAGTAACGCTGATAGTTGTATCGAAATGTCGTGCCCTGTCATGAGCAAACATTCGTATAGTCCCTGCACTGAAACCTGCGGAATCAGGATTGAATTTGACAACAAGGCTATCTTTCGATCCCGGAGTGACGATCGAATCTATAGGTTGAATTACAAAATTCGAATTCGAACAAAGGATAGAATCTATTACGGAAGGAAAACATCCCGTTGTCGTAAAGTTAAGAACCGAGGCAAGTGGCGCGCAATATCTCGTCCCGAATAATATCGAGGTGCTATCGAGCAAGAAAACAGTCGGCGCCAAAGTAGATTGAGCAATGACCGCGATAGTCGTATCGTATTGGCGCCGGCCAATGTGGGCATATACATATGCGATGAGGCTATGATCGCCCGCTGAGTCAGGCTTAAATAATATCCCCAATGGGAAAGAATTATTGTCTGGAATAGGCGCAGGAAGATGGGTAGATATGGATACTTCACCTTTAGGAAGTGTAACTGAATCGAGTATCATCCCAGAACAACCAAGATTGGCAAGATAAACTGTATCCTGCACCCCGCCGCAGGTACCGGCTGCAAGTCTGCATGTGTCTGTCGATACAAAAATGTTGTCGGGAAGGCTGTTATATGTATTAATTATCACATCGTGGGTTTGGGCCAGCTCGCCTGCGTGGCCATAGACTCGCACAACCGATGTTCTTTGCCCACCAATGGTGGGAGAATATAGCAACATGATTTGTGCGCTGTCGATATTGGTGACATCGTGAGGCAATGCCCCATCGTTAGGCAATCTTAGGAACTC
>Ga0207110_10304_pt1 | contig 11007 bp, 10 predicted proteins | sample Alteio_BWMinHeat_74_FD_153582 | JGI IMG/M metagenome (GOLD analysis project Ga0207110, IMG submission 153582) | Enriched cells from forest soil in Barre Woods Harvard Forest LTER site, Petersham, Massachusetts, United States -... | ecosystem: Environmental > Terrestrial > Soil > Temperate forest >...
TGATTTACCAATACCCGGATCACCGCCGATTAATACAACAGAACCGGCCATCACACCACCACCAAGTACGCGATCTAATTCAGCCAATCCCGAATGCATGCGTGCTTCGTTTTCGGTGAGTTTCACATCCACCAAGCGAGTTACGGCAGACGCATCCACGCCGGCGTAACCACTGCGGCGCGATATGGGAGACACCGCAACATCTTGTATCATGCTGTTCCATGCACCGCAGCCGCTGCATTGGCCTGCCCATTGCGCGAATTGCATGCCGCATTGTGTGCAGTTGTAGATTACTTTTTGCTTTGCCATAACTCTCCACTGTCATCCCGGAATTTAGTGCAACTTAGCGAGCTTGCGAGCATAGTTGCACTTAATATCCGGGATCCAGGAAAAATATAAAAATGCCTTTTGGACTGGATGCCAGCCTTCGCTGGCATGACAGTCTAATACTGATTCGACGCAAGATTTTCAAAACGTGTAAATTGCCCCAAGAACGTTAAACTTGTTGTCCCCGTTTCACCATCACGTTGTTTCGCAATAATAATTTCTGCTTTGCCTTTATCGGGGCTTTCTGGGTTATAGACTTCATCACGATAAATAAACATAATCAAATCTGCGTCTTGCTCAATCGCGCCCGAATCACGCAGATCTGACATCACGGGTCGTTTGTTTGGACGTTGTTCCAAACCACGATTCAGCTGAGATAACGCCATCACAGGTACTTTTAATTCTTTGGCTAAAATTTTTAATGAGCGTGATATTTCAGAAATTTCTGCAACGCGATTTTCTCGGAGTCCCGGAATCTGCATGAGTTGTAAATAATCGATGACAATTAATCCCAACTGACCATGTTCTTTGGCTAATCGTCGCGCACGTGCACGCATTTCATTAGGCGTTAACGCAGGGGTGTCATCAATAAATAAGCGCGCATCCGCCAATAAAGTACTTGCACTTGCAATACGCGGCCAATCTTCATCTGTTAACTGACCCGTGCGCAATTTACCTAAATTAACACGACCTAATGAAGAATACATACGCATTGCCAACGATTCAGCTGACATTTCCATACTGAAAAATAATACGAGTTTCTTCTCACTGATCGCCACATGTTCTGCGATATTAAGGCATATAGCCGTTTTCCCCATCGATGGCCGCGCTGCAACAATAATTAATTCTGAAGGCTGTAACCCTGCTGTTCGTTTATCGAGATCAATAAAAGACGTTGATACACCTGTTAAAGCTTGCCCAGACTGATGAAGAGCATCGATACGCTCAACCGCTTTGGCTGCTAGCGTATTGATTGATACTGGACCATTAGCTTTGGTACCCTGCTCTGCAATGGAAAATATTTTGCGCTCGGCTTCATCCAATAATTCTACACACGTACGTCCTTCGGGAGAAAAAGCGCTGCCTGCAACTTCATTCGACACTTGAATTAATTGCCGTAACACTGATCTATCACGCACGACATCTGCATACGCAACAATATTTGCGATACTGGGAGTTTCATTTAGAAGGTGGAGCAGATAGGTGCCGTAATCACCGGCATCAAATCCTTCGATTGTTTTTAGCGCTTCCGTGACAGTTAAAATATCGATGGGACTGTTATGGCCTGCTAGCTGAAGCATTGCGCGAAAAATTAAACGATGTTGATGATTATAAAAATCTTCTTCGCGTACACGCTCAACCACTTCATCCCATGCCGCGTTGTTGAGCATCACGCCCCCTAACACTGCACGTTCTGATTCTTCAGAATGAGGAGGAATTTTTAGCGCATCAGTCGCAGAATCTGTGGAATTGATTTTTTTGAAGCGTGTTTGCTGCGATCTCGATGCTGTTTGTTCCATGAATACACCAAAATGTGCTGTCATGCCAGCGAAGGCTGGCATCCAGTCTGAAATGCTTTTGTTTTAATCCTGAAAATCGTTTTTTTAATCCTGTCAATCCTGATTCAGACAATAAATGCCCTTTGGACTGGATGCCAGCCTTCGCTGGCATGACAGAATTTTACTGTTCTGCAGCAACAATGATTTTCACAACAGTATTTACATCGCTGTGTAATTGCAACGCGATATCATATTCACCAATAGCGCGCAGGGGCCCAGTGGGCAAACGCACTTCGGATTTCTCAATATGCACACCTGCTGCAGTAATGGCATCCGACAAATCACGCGGACCAAGAGAACCGAATAATTTACCTTCTGTACCTACTTTAGTCACAATGGTCACCACTTTATCAACCAATGCAGCAGCACGTTGTTGAGCCGCCTCTAAATGCTCACGAGCAGTCTTTTCTAATTCTGCGCGACGCGATTCAAACATCGCTGCATTATCTTCAGTTGCCGGCACGGCAAGCCCTTGGGGAATTAAATAATTGCGACCATAGCCTGGCTTAACAGCAACCGTTTCGCCCATGTCACCCAATTTTCGTACTTTTTCTAATAAAATAATTTCCATCATGCTTACCTTTTAATTAAACGACTACTCACATTAACCCCACTATCGATCACCGCAAGGCTGATTAATACTAAAACCACATATCGCGTCTCAAACACCAACAATCCATAAAAAAGCAGTAACCCTATCCATGGTTTTTGTATCATGTTCATCAATCGATGCACAAGACTGATGCCCGCCAACACAAATATTAACCCTATTAATGGGGCACAATCCATCGCTATGGCCGTACCCATCGCAGAAATATCGGTGAAGATAAACAATATTATCACACCTAATAAAACCGTTTCGCGCACGCCCAAACGGATCTGCAACAGTTCTGGGCGTAATCCTCCCGGATTATATAACGATGCCTGCCACCAACGGGCAAGAAATAAGCTGAATAACCCCAAAAACACTAAAATGCTAAGATGCACACCGGTGATGACTTTCGCCGCTTGCTCACTCACCTGCGCTATTTTGTCCGACGTCAACAACTCGGGTAATGCCTTTTGCATGCGCAGCATATTTTCTTTAATGAAAGGAGCCCACCACGCTGTAATATCCGGATAAAATAGGTGAATCAACGCGAGCACTGCAACACCAACCCACACCGCAACCTGTAATACGCGCGTCCAGGATACAGTTTGACGCAGAATCAGCGCAAAGCCCCATACTACAAATCCACTTAATACCAGTTCAACGATACCAAACCACATCATAGACACAGGTATATTTGCCGGAAGCGTTTCGGGGGAAGCCCAATGGATCGTGGCAATACCCATCCCCAGTACGAAAACAGCGATACTTGCAAGAATCACGCCACCATCACGGCTTCCTTGTCGCAAGGTCACGAATCCCAATATTGCCCATCCCGCCCATCGCAATGGAGGCAAAAATACCAACAATATTGTAGTAATACAGGCACGTAACCGGCTCTGTAAGACAAATTGGGCAATTCTATCGAGAATACGCATTTATCTAACGATGTTGATCACAATACGGGATCAGCGCCAAGAACCGTGCTCGCTTAATCGCCAGTGCTAACTGTCGTTGATAACGTGCACAGGTGCCTGTAATACGGCTTGGAATAATTTTACCGGTTTCCGTGATATATCTTTTTAATGTGTGAATATCCTTATAATCAATATCGGTGATCCCTTCCGCTGTGAAATAACAAAATTTAGCTCGGCTACGAAAATTACGCATCATATTCTCCTATTTTTCACTCTCAATTTCTTCGATACCATCCACATCAGTAGCTGGGATAAAGACTTCTTCAGATACTATTTCAGCAGTGATAGCGTCAGGGCGTGCGCGTTCATCTCTCGCTTTTAATAAAATAGAAGGTTCAACAGCTGCCATTTTACAAGCAGTAACCAAGTTACGCATAATCGCGTCATTGTATCGAAAAGCCGTGGTTAATTCGGTTAATGTTTTTTGATCGCACTCAATATTCATTAATAAATAATGTGCTTTCTGATGTTTCTCGATAGGATACGCTAATGGTCGACGCCCCCAATCTTCTGAACGATGTACAGTGCCACCGCCATTTTTGATAAGCTGGGTATAACGTTCAACGAGACCGGGAACCTGGTCGCTTTGATCAGGATTCACCAAATAGACTACTTCATAATGCTTCATATACATCCCCTTACGGATAATAAAGCCCCAAATGGGGCAAGAGGTTAAACTACTGAACCGGCGATTTTAATGGATTATGGGGAGGAATGCAAATAAGCCGTCATGCCAGCGTAGGCTGGCATCCAGTCAAAAGGGCTTTCTTGTCTGAATCAGGATTCACAGAATTAAAAACAGGATTTTCAGGATTAAAAGCATTTACCCTATATTTTGCTTATCCCCCAGAATAACCCCCACAAGATACCGCCTACAGTCACAAGTCCTACCAACTCAACAAACCAAATGATCCCCCAACTTGCCTCATCAAATTTGGGCGGATAGCGCCCTCCTGTGAGAATACGTAGTACAAAGCACCCTATACCATAAAGCAAAATCTCGAAAATAATTCTAAAAATAAACTCAAAAATGATTTCGAAAATAGCCATGTTAATTTGACTGGATGCCAGCCTTCGCTGGCATGACGGGGGTTCTTTGCCGAACCGCCTCGAATAAACAGACCCCTGTGGCGACGGAGACGTTCAGGCTGGAGACTGAGCCGGCCATAGGGATGGAAATTAGGCTGTCGCAGTGTTCTTTGGTCAGGCGCCGTAAACCGGTTCCTTCCGCACCTAATACTAAGCCTAACGGCCCGCGCAAGTCGGTTTTGTAAAGGGTGGTTTCGGCTTGGTCATCGGCACCAAAGAGCCAGACCCCCGCATCTTTTAGGGTACGCAAAGTACGGGCCAAATTGGTCACAGGAATAAACGGGACTGTTTCCGCTGCTCCGCAGGCGACTTTACGTACAGTAGGCGTTAATCCGACAGAATTATCTTTGGGAGCAATCACAGCCTGTACGCCAGCCGCATCTGCCGTACGCAAACACGCACCTAAATTATGGGGGTCTTGTACGCCATCGAGAATTAGCACAAACGGAATGGGACCTAATAATTGCAGTAAATCTGATTCGGTATATGTTTTGGCGACGTCACGACATTCAGCAATCACGCCCTGATGGTTTTGACCACCGGATAACTGGTCCAGTTCTTGACGAGAAACCCATTGTACGGGAATCTCACCCGTATCAAATTCACGACGAGTTTCAGAAAGATATAATTTGATAACCTGTTCAGGCGATTTTTTGAGCAACGCCGTCACAGCATGAATGCCGTACACTATCATTTTGGTTTGCGCTTTCTAGTTTTAGGCCCTACTTTGGGGGAAGCATAATGAGGATGGTTTGTTTTAGCTTTCGATTTTGATTTTAATTCCTCAATCAATTCAAAATCAATTTTGCGATCTTCGACCGATACACGCACAACTCTTACACGCAACGGATCGCCGAGACGATAGGATGCATTTGTTCGTTGCCCCATCAAACGATGTCGGACCGGATCAAATGTATAGTAATCATTTTTCAACGTGCTGACATGTACTAAGCCTTCAATATAAATATCGGATAATTCAACAAATAATCCAAATCCGGTGACAGCAGAAACAACACCGGCAAATTCTGATCCTACATGGTCTGTCATAAATTCACACTTCAACACAACCATGGCATCACGCACCGCTTCATCCGCACGACGCTCGGTCATCGAACAATGTTCACCCAAAGCAATCATTGCCGCGTGATCATAATCATAAGCTGTGTGCCGAATCGCACGGTGCACTAAGAGATCCGGGTAACGTCGGATAGGTGATGTAAAGTGCGCATAGGCAGGAAATGCCAATCCAAAATGCCCGTTATTATCGGGCGTATAAATAGCCTGTTTCAGTGAGCGTAATAAAACAGTTTGGATTAAATGTGCATCGGGACGCTGTTCTATTCGCTTAAGTAGCGCTGCATAATCCGCTGGCTGTGGACGTTTTCCGCCCGGCAAATTCAACCCGACTTCGGTTAGAAACTCTCGTAAATCTACTATTTTTTCAGGCGTAGGCCCTTCATGCACACGGTATAAACAGGGGATTTTATTTTCCAACAAAAAATTCGCCGCGCTGACATTCGCCAGTAACATGCATTCTTCAATTAATTTATGTGCATCGTTTCGAATCACGGGAATAATTTGGTCGATTTTGCGATTTTCGCCGAATACAATGCGTGTTTCGGTCGTCTCAAAATCTAACGCTCCGCGTGCTTCACGATGTTCACGCAACACATGATAAAGTTTATGTAATGTGTGCAAGTGTGGCACTAATTCGGGATATTGTTTTGGAATGCTGGATTTCCCGTCAAATAACGCCGCAACTTCGGTATAAGTTAATCGTGCTTTTGAGTTCATCACCGCCGGATAGAATTTATACTTTGTGACATCGCCATCTGCACTTACCGTCATATCACATACCATACATAAGCGATCAACGTGTGGTTTAAGCGAACAAAGTTCATTGGATAAAATTTCAGGCAACATGGGAATTACGCGCCCTGGGAAATACACCGATGTTCCTCGAGAAAGCGCTTCTTTATCTAATGCAGATTGCCGTTCCACATAATAACTCACATCGGCAATCGCAACGTATAAACGCCATCCACCATCAGAACGAGATTCACAAAAAACTGCGTCATCAAAATCTTGTGCATCTTCGCCATCGATGGTGACGAGGGGAAGAGCTCGTAGATCAACTCGATCGTCTGAGACAGGCGCAATAACGGGCGTCCCTACATTAAATTTTTTAGTTTCTTCGGCAATCTCGGGTGGCCAGATATACGGCAATTCGTGTGTGCGAATCGCCACATCGATTTCCATGCCCGGTGATAACTGTTTGCCTAAAACTTCGGTGATGCGCCCAATCGCGCGATGATGTAGAGTAGGCTGAGAAACGATTTCTACGCTGACAATCTCTCCATCTTGTGCGCCGCCCTGCTCATTTTCAGGAACAACGATATCTTGCGTCATACGTCGACTGTCGGGAACAACAAACGCCACACCTTTTTCTTTAGCAAAACGTCCGACTAAATGGTGGGTATTAGCCTGTAGGACTTCGACAATCGCGCCTTCACGTCGCCCTTTTTGATCAACCCCCGAAACGCGTGCTAATACGAGATCGCCATGAAATACAGCCCGCATCTGATAAGCCGTCAGAAATAAATCGGTACTGCCATCATCGGGAATAATAAACCCATAACCATCTTTATGGCCTATAACGCGCCCACGAACCAGATTCATCTTATCAATGAGCCCATACCCGCCACGACGATTACTGATTAACTGGCCATCTCGTTCCATAGCCTGCAATCGACGTCGCAACGCTTCCTGTTGGTCTTCCTCATTGATACCTAATGCTATCGCCATTTCTGCCTGAGTCGCAGGGCGTCCTCGCTGTTCAAGGTATTGGAGAATATATTCCCGACTGGGAATGGGATTGGGGTATTTTGAAGCTTCACGTTCCGCATGGGGATCGTGTATTTTTTTACGTCTAGTCACTGTTGTCCTTTTTCCTGAGTTCATTGTATACTGCGCCGATTACTTAATAGTATAACATGAGGAAATACCCCTATGCTAAAACCATTCGTTGCCACGGCTGTATTCACGAGCCTTTTCATCACCACGGGTTGCGCCTCACTGTACAACTCTAATCCACAAACGACCAATAAGTGTACCCAATTAAAGAGAGAATGGGTGTTCAATGAACATCATCCCCGTTCTGGCTCTGTCCAAATGAATGCTGAACGACGCGATGAACTCAAAAAACGTCTTGCGGAAGCACATTGTAAGTAATAACATCCAGCCGAGATGGTGAAATTGGTAGACACGCAAGTTTCAGGTACTTGTGGGGGCAACCCTGTGGAGGTTCGAGTCCTCTTCTCGGCACCAATCGTTTAAAAAAGGAAAATTCCCGTGTTGAAAAAATTGCTCCCCTATGAACACACCTTCTTTAAGCTGTTCAACGAATCCGCTGAACAATTGGAACTCGCGTCCAAGCAGTTTCATACGATGACGAGTGATCTGTCAAAAGCGAAACATTATGCCGACAGCATCAAAGAACTTGAGAAAAAAGGCGATAAAGTCACACGCTCTACTTTCGAACTCTTACATAAAACATTTGTCACGCCGTTTGATCGCGATCACATTCATGAGTTGGCCAGCAAATTAGATGATATTTTGGATTCTATCAATCGTGCGGCCCAACGTATTTCGTTATACCAATTAAAAACGCTCCCCAAAGAAATTCACCACATGGCAAAACTGACCGAACATTCGGCCACAGAGTTGCGAGAAGCTATTCGTCATTTGGACAAAATGAAAAATACCGATGCAATTTTGAAACACTGCGACGCCGTGAATAAAGCTGAAAATGAAGCGCATGAAGTTGCTTTATCCGGCATTGCACGCTTATTTGAAGAAGAATCTGATTTCAAACAATTACTCAAAACAAAAGATATTTATGATTACGGAAAATTCATCATTGATGAATGTGAAGATTTAGCGAATATCGTGAAAGGCATAGTGTTGGAGTATGCTTGATGTCCAGCCTGTTGCTGCTCGTTATTTTCATCGTGATTCTGGCACTCATTTTTGATTTCCTGAATGGCTTTCATGATGCCGCTAATTCCATTGCTACGATTGTTTCTACCCGCGTACTCAAACCGCACCATGCTGTCATGTGGGCCGCGTTTTTTAACTTTATTGCTATTTTGATTTTCGAAACCCACGTTGCCAATACTGTCGGTCGAGGTCTTATTGATCCTACCATTGTCGATCCCTTATTTATTTTGGGCGCACTATCAGGCGCCATTTTCTGGAACTTAGTCACGTGGTATTACGGCATCCCTTCCAGTTCATCGCATGCATTGATCGGCGGATTGGTGGGCGTTGCTATTGTAAAAATGGGTGGGTTTTCCTCTATTCAAGTCGTTGGCATTTCAAAAACCTTGATTGCGATCGTGGTCTCCCCTCTTACAGGTTTTGTGCTCGGCATGATATTAATGTTTGTCACCATACATATTTTTTTCAAAGTACGTCGACAAAAAATTGATTCTGTTTTCAGAAAATTGCAATTAGTATCAGCAGCGTTGATCAGCCTCGGACATGGTGCTAACGATGCACAAAAAACCATGGGGATTATCGCTGTGCTGTTATATTCATCCGGCCATCTGGGCGGTGAATTTCATGTACCGTTTTGGGTCAGTTTTTCCTGTTACTTTGTGATCGCCTTAGGAACATTATTTGGTGGCTGGCGCATTGTTCGTACGATGGGTTCTAAAATCACGAAGCTCAAACCCGTTAATGGCTTCTGCGCTGAAACTGGCGCGGCGTTGACGTTATTTATTGCAACCTTGATGGGAATCCCCGTTTCCAGCACACATACAATTACGGGCTCGATTGTCGGTGTAGGCTCCGCTCAAAAATCTACCTCCATCCGCTGGACTCTTGCCCGCCGCATCGTCTGGGCATGGATTATCACTATCCCCTGCGCAGCCTTTGTTTCCGGAGGCACCTGGTGGCTGATTAATTTTTTCACGAAGTAACCGCTGTGCATCCGAGCCGCGCGCGTTAGCAAGGTGCTCTCATTTACTTGAAACATTATTCGGCGACTGATTTTCCTTCTGTGTTATTTTTTTTGTTGTATCAATACTATCAAAATCCGGTTTCTTGAAGGTAGATGAGCCTTTCTGCATCGGTTTTTTCCACGACATGTTTTGTACCTCATCCAAATTCTTTGTTTCACCTTTGTTGTATTTTTCCAACATATCTGCAATCTTTGCTAAACTCCCCAAAGTTTGATTTGGCTCATCGATAATCGTTTGCGCCAATTCGATTTCAATTTTATCTTGCACTAAAAGTTCCGTTAGCTGATTACATAATTTTTGTGTTGCTGGATGCGCCTCTGGATAATTTTTTTCTTGAATTTTTCCTAATAGCGATAAAATTTCAGTCCCTTTCTCGACAGATGCTTTTTGTTTGCTCAATACTGTTTCCGTCACCATTGTCCCACTCTTTATATCTTTTTCTATCGCATCTTCTAATAGCGCTTTCTCCTGATAAATACCATGTATTTCCTTCGCTCCAGAGAAATATAGGCGCCAAATGTCATCCACCACTTTTTTGAAAGCAGAATCTTTGGGGATATCTTTTCTGATTGTTTGTGCGTCGTCCACATTTTTCTGAATAGCTTTGAGAAGAATACTCGCTGTCTCTATGGCCTCGCGCTTTGCAATCAACGCATGCTTTTCTTGGGCTAACGCTTGTAAATGATCCGCTAACGTAATTGTCTTGTCTCCCTGTTTAATCAGTAACAGTTCATGCGGTACGTTATGCCCCTGTGCTTTTTTCGTGATGAGTTCTAGATCCTTGAGACACTCTCTCAACATCCACCAGTTGTTTTCATCCCTCAGATAATCTAGCCCGAAGCGCTGAAGATTCAGCGTTTTAAATAAAGCGAAACGATCAATAAATAACGATGCATTCGGATCCACATTTTTTTTATTAGAACTTAAATTAAATAATGACGCTCCCGCTTGCAGCACACCATCTTTTTGTTGCGTGAATAAATCTTTTCTTATATCTTCCAAAAAATTACGTTTCATCTCTGTATTCATATCTTCGCAAAATTCGTCCACTAATTTGAGATCTTCTTCTTTTGTTGCCCCTAGTAGATCTACAAGTATTTTTTTCCCTTCCCCTTCTTTAAAATAAGCGTGCCACTTATGAGGATACTCTTCAGGTTTCCGATTCTCCGCAATCGCAAAAAATTTCTTTTTCTTCGAGGGAATGTTATTCCAGCGCTCTTCAACATCAATATGCCAATTACTCGAATTTTTACTCATGACCTTGGCAAGAGGGTTCAACACAGAATTGGCGGTAATAACACTTATCGTGTTTGTAAAAGATCGGATATTATGCAATTCTACTTTTTCATCCTTATTTTCTTCTAATACTTGCGCGACGGTTTCTGTTGCGATCGTTCCGCCTAATGATTGACCCGTCACAGTTATACTCTTCGGATTTTTTT
>Ga0207110_10305_pt1 | contig 10936 bp, 13 predicted proteins | sample Alteio_BWMinHeat_74_FD_153582 | JGI IMG/M metagenome (GOLD analysis project Ga0207110, IMG submission 153582) | Enriched cells from forest soil in Barre Woods Harvard Forest LTER site, Petersham, Massachusetts, United States -... | ecosystem: Environmental > Terrestrial > Soil > Temperate forest >...
CGCGAGTGGGTCTCATCCTGACCAATAGCTTCGCAAGCAAGTGTTAACAATCTGTAGAGCAATATTGAACAGACTCCAAGATCGGGGTGCGATACGCTTTACATAGAAAGCGAAGTTCTCAACAGCACAGGAGAATTACGCTACGCCTTAATGCACTTTAGTTGGAGGTCACCATGAACTGGTTGCAACAGATGCTAATACCGGCACCGGAAACTGAAGGGGATGCAAACTTCCGAGCCGGGGACAACGTTGTCTTGGCCGAAGGCACATTCCAATGCACGCCTGGAGTGTTCCTCAAGTTGACAGATGACGTTAATTGGGCGGAGATCAAAGAATACAACGGCATTGTCCGATCACACCCAGTGATCTGGTTACGGCACTCTGAGGCCTTTCATGCCGCAGTGCAAGGTCGCGAGATTAGTGCCATGACAAGAAAGGCCGCTTAGATGCCGTTGGCCGATGTAGTGATTGGCACTCTCCTATTCGCGGGTTTGGCCTTGCCATTCTTCCGGCTTGTATACCGCCGATAGGACTACTGGCCTCTGCCCGATGGGCGGAGAGGCGCTTAACGAGCCTCGGGATTCACTCTCGTGCGCTGTTTGGAACAGTTTCCTTGGCGACTCGTGGGAAGAGACCCATGGCCTGATTTCTGCTAAAGCGGGGATAAGTTATGAATACCTATTTCGCAAGATGCTGTGAATGGTGGGAACATGCCTGTGACTCTGTGCGACGTTTGAGGCCGGCCGGCAGACCGATTCGGGTGAATCCGAATCGAAGACCGTTCGGCGTGCCTGACCTGAAACTATCGCCCAAAGCGACGCCTACTGAAATCGCGCGCTTTTTGGTTGCAACCTCGGGATATATTGTACGCACAAAGGACCGCTTTGCAACGGCTTATAGCAGGAATGTAGAGGTGTTCTCATATCTGGTTCTGGACACAACCGTCAAGAAAATGATCGAGGATGGATTGCTCCGGTTCGTCCGATCCACGATTGACGGCAAGAGCAACTACTACGAGTTGACGGACAAAGCTAGCGCCGAGGGAGCGCTATGGATTCAAAATGGGTCTTTACACCATCAAGGATTTATCCCCTGTGGCACAGCGTGATTTGATCTTGTGGTCGTAGACATGGGGTACCCGATAGGCGCAATACTCCGACGTCCGGAACAGCAGCGTTTGGAGGCGGCGAAGAAATCATTGAGGAAAAAAAGAACCGGCGGAGGATTGGCCGGAGTGAATAGAAGGGAGAACATGCGACTATGATCTACAAATCGGCCGACGGCCGGCTAGAGGTTTCAGTATCAGACCAAGTGAATGCAGCGGGTTATTTTATCGTGGCATCCAAGCAGTTGAAGGAAGACAATATTTGGGCGGAAATCACCATACATTTTGGCGGTATGGGCAACGAAACGAGGATCGAATCCAAGACCCAAGACCCAGGCAAGAAAGAGTGGCCAGTCAGGGGCTCTCATCGCGGAGATGTGGTCCGCAACGTAATGATTAGCACCATGCTGGAGCTGTCTTAATGCAGGTCGTTCGGTTGCGTAAAGTACATACTTCCGAAAATAAAAGCGGCCATCGACAAACGACTGGTAGAACTGGATCAGCATTCAATTTGCCACAGGTTATTAGTGAGTCCCCGCTTCCATCGAGGGCGCCAGGAATCTCCTTGAGGCTTGGAGAAAGGCTTGGCCTAAACAATGAAAGTTGAATGCGTAAACCACGAATGTGAAGAACTGTTTGAGGTGGCGGACCTCGAAGTCATAGGCTCTCAAAAAAACCAATCTGGAAAGGTCCCCGTAACCATTGTTTGCCCCAAATGCGAGACCCGGAACAAAATCCTTTGGCCAAGAGGATCATCCGCAATCGTCCGCAGGCTCTAGCAAATCACCAACATGGATTTAGGGCGGAACTGGAACGTTCACCTGGTAGAGACCCACAAATCCGGAAGCCAATCCCGAAAACGTGACCGGGGCTGGAACGCTTCCGATGGTTGCTATGGGGAGCGTTGTGGTGGTGGAGGGCGGGCTGGACTGGAGCAGCGCATCGAACTGCTGCCGAAGGAGGCGCGCTGGGTGACTCAGATGCTCGTGGCGCAATTGGATTTTGTGATGGGCCAGATCGAGCAGATGGAGAAGCGGCTGGCAGAGCTGGTGCGGATCACTCCGGCGATGCAGTGGCTGAAAACGCTGCCGGGGATCGGCGTCATCCTGGCGGCCACCATCGAACTGGAGATCGGCCAGATCGGGCGCTTCCCGAGCGCGCCGCACTTCACTTCGTACGCGGGCACCACCCCGCGGGTGCACGCCAGCGGCGGGAAGGTGCGCTGCGGCCGGCTGCGTTGCGATGCGAATCAGTACTTGAAGTGGGCCTTCGTGGAAGCGGCCAACTCGGTGGCGGTCAACCATCCCCGTTACGCCCAACGCCACGTCAGCCAGCTCTACAAACGGTTGGCGGGACCGCAAGGGGCACAGCAAGGCCATTTGGAGCGGTCGCCCGCCACTTGGCCGAGGCCTCCTTTTACGTGCTGTCCCGGCAACAACCCTATCGAGATCCCGCTGCCCAAGCGGGTTGCACAACGGAGGTGTAAGCGCGGTGCGGTCATGATCCCGTCCTCGGCGGGCTCGTTGGATGAATGCGACACACCTCCGGAATATTTTTCATGCCCCCCAGAGGGCGAAGAGACGACTGGGTACAACCCGTTTCGAATCCGAACCCGAGGTGTTGACAAACGCGCTTTCAGAGATGACCGCAAGAATTGTTTGCTTGGCAATCTGATCGCCGTCAACCATGAGCAGACGGAAACCAATTTTCCGGAAGCGGGTGTTAGCCATTCAGAAACCAGTTGTTATTGATGCGAGACCGGAGGGCTGCCCATGGTTCCAAGGTCAAGAAAAGGCTTTTGGAACTAAACGGCAGTGAGCGAGACTCTCCCATCTTCCCTCACCGATGTTTTTTTACAGCGTCTACGTCCTTATCGCCCTTACCCTTGGAAAATACGGGGCTATCGATCGTTCCGCCGATCCGAAAGGGAAACTGCAACTTACCGTCTTTTAATGTGGCTCCGGACAGCCGGGCAATGGTGTTGGTGAAGAAGCTCTCTTTGGTTGTAATCTCCGCCAACCCGCGATAGTTCAACTCGTCAGAGCCTGACACGCTGACACTGCCCGAGCCATCCACATCGACCCCGTAGCCGTCAATGTCGATGACCCTGCTCGAAATTCGCTGGTCGGCTAGCTCCAGATCGGTGGTTATCAACTTAAATGAGGAAGGATCGTTTTTGGCTGGGCCAAGATCGTTGAAGTGCGCCAGTTTCATCAAATTCGCGTTGAGCTTGAGACTCGGCACCTGACCGTTGCGCACCGTCAGGTGTCCGGCTCCGCGGATTCCCGCCAGCGGGCGGAGCGAATGTGCGATTTCTCCCGTTAACCTGACGTCACCTTCCATCTTCCCGGTCATTTTTCCGCCGCCATGTGGGTACGCCGCCAGAAGCTGGACCAGATTAATTCCGCTCAATCGTGCATTGGTCTTAAAGCTTGCGGTTTTCTGCGACAAGTCGAAGGAGAGGCCACCGACGGCACTCCCGCCATAGACTTCCCCTCTGACATCCGTGAAAAAAACGTGCCTCGACTCCAACCGCAGTTTGGAATCCAGATTTCTTACCTCGACGTGGCCGAAGCGCAGAAGACTCGCCTTCAGGCTGCCTTGGCCGTCCATCGAGGAAGAAGAAGGATTCATAATTCCGACCAAGTTTACCTGCTCCAGTTCGCAGGAGATCTCGTGGGCTTCCAGAAAAATGGGACCCGCCGCGTCGGACGGCAAGAGATTCGACGCGATCACCAGTCCCCGCTTAATTGTCACCCTCGAAATGGGGCCGAGAGGAAAGGCATTCGCCGAAACCTTTGATTGAGGATTCTCGAAGTTCCACGGGCCGTCGGGATCCGAAGTCAGATTCAAGACCGGGTCCTCAAGTACGAGGGACCTGATGATCACCTGCCGGTGCAGGAGCGCTCCGACGCTAAGTTCGGCATCGATCCGCGCCACCTGGACAACATAACCGGACGGAAATATCGGAGGGTTCTTCACGCCGATATGATCAATGTGAATCGTTACAGGAAAAAACGTGAGTGCCAGCCGTCCGATTTCGACTTGCTTGCCAGTTTTTTCTTGGAGATAGGAGATCACCTGGGGTCGGTAGCGATCCACGTTAATGAGAGCGGGTATAACGAAAATAAGCGCGAGCAAGAGCGTCGCGGCGATTCCCACAACGATTCGAGCTTTCCCACGGCGGATGTGCATAGCGAACTTTAGTCTACGATTGTTTTGGGACCAAGCGATATAAAGCAACCGGTGGAGCGACTGGCATCCACTAGCGTGCTATAAAACCGGTCGTTAACCTTAGTAATCTGCTGAGTCTGGAGTCTGGCCTGAGCTTACCTTTATAGAATAGGGGGATGCATAACCAGTGTCTGTTCAAAAAAGCTCAGGACCGGAATTTGCCAAGACTTCGAGAGGCTCGTCGTGGAGGGCTAGGGCCCAGCAGAAGTCGACCGTTGCTTCCGACCGAGTAACGGCGCACTCGGAAGAAATCTTGCCACTGTCTGAACGATTACCACAAAGGCAGGAGGCCGTGAAGATCCACAGGTCCTCGAGTTGTCCACGATCCACCTCCATCAATCGGCCAAGTACCAAGGAATATTGACCAGTGTGATTCGTTGATTTCCCCTCAAGAGCAGCAGGGCCTTCAAGATTTGGGATCGGTTATTATGCAGGAGAGTATAGTACCAGCGGTTTTCCACCAATTGCGGTACCAACACCGCAATCTGTCGATCAGGATTCTCCTTCTCCAGATTGAGAACGTAATCGACAATCGGCCGTATCACGAATCGGAATGGAGATTTCAGAATCACTAAGTACGGCACTGGCAAACCCGCTTGTTTCGCGGGAGTCTCTGCTAGCTCTCTCCAACGCTGGCGTAAGCTATCCGTCTCTTCGCCACACTCTACGTGTAGAGCTTGAATGTCTGGCGAGATTGTCCAGGCAAACCGAAGCGCTTTCTCCGAAACTATGTCCCATCTCTCGATCGGTAGCACCACCAATGGCGGGCAGAGATCTCTAGCATTGGCTGGCGTTTCCGTCTCCATCTGTTGTGCAACGCGGTCATAGTGTCGTTTCACAGAACGCATCAGCAGAATCAGGCCAGGAATCAACAGCATCGTGATCCATGCGCCTTCGGTAAACTTCGCAATCAGTACAACTGCGGCTGTCGCTGCGGTCGCCGTCGCTCCGAGTCCATTCACGACCATGTTCTTCCCGGCACCCCGTCCACCCACCCTCCTCCAGTGCATCACCATGCCGGCTTGCGATAGCGTGAATGCCAAAAATGCGCCGACGGCGTAAAGGGGAATCAGGCGATCCGTAATGCCACCAAAGAGAATCAAGAGCCCGCCCGCCAGAAGTGCGAGTGCATAGACCCCTTGCTCGAAAACCAGGCGCCGCCCACGCAGCGTAAGCGAATGTGGCAGGAATCGATTTTGAGCAATCGCACGCGACAGACGTGGGAAGTCTGCGAACGCCGTGTTTGCCGAAAGCGCCAATACAACCAGGATGGAACCGATGCTCACCCAATAAAAAAGGCCCCTGCCCGCAACCGCTCGGATCAACTGCGAAAGAACACTTTCATATCCTGGTTCTCCTGGCGGGGTGGCGGCTATCCCATAGGAGCGGGTTAAGAAAGCAATGCCAGCCAGCATCAAACCCAGAATTCCGATGATGATCGTCAGTGCTTTGCGTGCTTCCTTGGCAGCCGGTTCCCGAAACGCCATTACGCCGTTGCTCACTGCCTCCACGCCCGTCATTGCGGTACAGCCGCTGGAGAACGCACGTAACAAAAGCCATGCACTCACCGCCTCTGTGGCGCCATTCAACTTCGGCGGAGCGACCACTGGAATGGGATGTCCGCCGGCTGCAAAGGTCTTTGCGAGTCCGATCGCAATAGCAGTCAGCATGCAGACGATAAACAAATAAGTTGGAACCAGGAATATCGCGCCCGTTTCCTGCGCGCCTCTCAGGTTGACCAAGGTCAGAGCGATTAGAATGCCTAAGCATATAGGCAGCGTATATTTCTGCACCGACGGAAGGGCCGAGACGAGCGCGCCCACGCCGGCCGAAATGCCCACCGCCGCCGTCAGGACATAATCCACCATGAGCGAGGCAGCCGCTAATAGCCCCGCCCACTCGCCCAGGTTTTCGCTCGCGACCGTGTAGGATCCGCCGCCTTGCGGATATGCCATGATCGTCTGTCGATACGAGAAATAAACGATGCTGAGCAAGAGGATGATGCTGACGCTGATTGGAACGATATAGGCCACTCCGGCTAGCCCGAGCGGTATCAGAATCGTCAGAGCGGCTTCGGGACCGTAGGCCGCCGAACTGAGCGCATCCAACCCGAAAATCGGAATTCCCTTTGCAGGTCCGATCCGTTCGGCCTTTTCATCTTCGGTTGCAAGGGGCCGCCCGAGAAGCAGTTCGACAAGTGTCATGACAGTCCAGTGTACATTCGTCCTGACGGGATCGGGTAGACTATCGTGGTCATCCCGTCCTTGTGCCCATCAACTCCTGGACTGTCTGGATGTCGCAACCATCCTCCAATAGATGGGTTGCAAACGAATCCGCAGAAGTCGCAGACTGGTTCCGCCCGAGTGACGTACCCGGACACAACCTATTGTGGAAGGGTCGGGCGATGCCTCGGGAGTTGGGCGGATCAGCAAATACAATGGCGCTCAGTGTTTGTCGCGATGGGTGAAAGTGTTCTTTCCGAGTGCAACATGGAGCCTGAGTGAAGGAATCCAAACTGGTCCGCGATCCTGGTTGTAAGCTGGATTCGAAACGTGCTGCAGATCAAAAGTCGCGAAGAATCCAGGAAATAGTCGCGCGCTGTAGTAGGTCTCCGATATGTACTCCGGCCCGTACTGCAAGCGGCCGTCTCCGATCAGAAAATCATAGCCTCCGCGTGCCAGATAAAGCGCATGGATGCCGGAGATCCCGCTGACTGTGAGCTCCGTTGCGACCGTGTCGAACGGACGATGCCACCGCTGGCCGGTGATCGAAATGCCGCCGGTAGCCAGGCGGTCGATTGCCGTGAACGCGAAACTTTCGGCAACCTGATGATAATAAGCGCCCTTGATGAAATGAACTGCTGCGAGGCATCACTATGGTGATTTACGGGCCGGTGTTCACCTTCCGGCTGACGTTAACGGGTTCTTGCTGAATGCGACCTTGAACAACGATTCAGGGTAAATTAAGCGGATGATCACCATCCTTGGAGCAGGCGGCGCAATCGGTAATGAACTTGCCAAAGAGCTCACTGCCCGAAATGAACGCATCCGCCTGGTCAGCCGCAATCCCAAGGCGAGCACTGGCGCAGTTGAGTCACTGGCCGCCGATCTCTCGCAACTCGATGACACTGTCAAGGCGGTTTCAGGTTCTAATGTTGCGTTTCTGCTTGTCGGTCTGAAGTATGACCTAAAGTCGTGGCGGGAACTTTGGCCTCGGATCATGCGCAACGCAATCGAGGCGGCCAAACGTGCCAACGCCAGATTGGTTTTCTTCGACAACGTGTACATGTACGGGAAAGTGAGCGACGCCATGACGGAAGAAACGCCTTTCCGCCCCTGCAGCAGGAAGGGTGAGATCCGTGCGGAGATCGCGACGACGCTCTTGAATGAAATCAAAGCGGGAAACCTCACCGCTCTGATAGCGCGGGCCGCCGACTTCTACGGTCCCGGCGCCCGAACTGGGGTTCCCAATATTCTGATCTTCGACAAATTGGCCAAGGGCCAAAAACCGAGCTGGCTCGCGAACGATTCAGTGAAGCACTCGTTCACCTTCACCCCCGATGCAGCGCGCAGCTTGATTCAGCTCATGGATTCCGAGATCTCATGGAATCAAACCTGGCACGTCCCCACTGCTCCCGATCCCCCGACCGGAAAAGAGTTCATCGCTCTCGCCGCGAAGGAGTTCGGGACGACGCCGAAGCACCGCGTTCTCACCCGGCCGATGCTCAAGCTGGCGGGATGGTTCGATACGACCGTGCGGGAATCATACGAGATGCTCTACCAGAGCGAGTTTGACTACGTATTCGATTCCTCGAAATTCACCAGAGAGTTCCATTGTCAGCCGACTTCCTATGCCGAGGGTATCCGCAAGACCGCCGGGGCCAGCCAGCAATAGACTCCCGCACCTTTCAACACAGTAGTTAGCTCTGGGATCACGGTCATAATGACAGACAGCGCACTCTTCTACAATCCGGCCATGGATGACTAGGCGACAAACCGGGAGCTAATCGGCCCACTCTACACTGCGGCGTTTCTAGGAGTCGTAGGATAATTCTCCTTTGGGTCGTTGTAAAATGAGGCTGAACCATGGGCCACGACGCATCAGACTTTCTTCGCGCCGACCACCGTCGGGTGGAGGAGCACCTGGATATTCTGCTCGACGCCCTAAAACATCTCTCTCCAGAGCGGGTCCCGGTAGTTTCCTATTACGAAATCGGTACGGCGCTGACCTCGAACCACGCCCATGCGTCGATGATGGGTGTCTATGGCATGCTCGCTATTGGGTTGGCATTGTTTTGCATCCGATACATGATTCCGGAAGCCCGATGGTCGGAACGCGCCGCAAAGATCAGTTTTTGGTCGTCAAACCTTGGCCTGGCCTGGATGGTGTTCGCTACGCTGTTTCCGCTCGGAATTCTACAACTCTACGAATCCGTGAATCATGGCTACTTCGAGGCGCGTTCTTTGGAGTACGTGACGAGCGGCTTGAATTCCTTGTTCGAATGGTTGCGGCTTCCGGGTGATGCCGTCTTCATTTCCGGCGGCGTACTGCCGCTGCTTTATCTGTGCTGGCTCGGAGTCCGCCATCAGGTTTCCCTAACCAGTCTCGAAGAACCCGAGCACATGCTTTTCGCCGAGCTGAGCGACCCGTCAGAGCGATGAGACCCGAATTACATTGGGAATCGCTGATTGCAACCGGCTATGCCATGCTGCTGGTTGTAATCGCAGGCGCTCTGGAGTGGATGGGGCGACACTCCCATCAGCGTGCCGGGCGGTTTCACACCGGCGGCTTCCGCTTTCAAAAACATTTGGACCACTGGGAATGCCCCACTGGCATTCGGCTCCTGCGGGCGGAGACAGATAACGACCTTCGCGTGATCCGCTATCGAGCGCCGGCTCGCACCTGCAACGGCTGTCCCGTGAAAGCCAATTGCACCGATTCCGATAACGGGCGGGAGATCGAGGTTCCCCTTGACCCTTGGCTCAGCACCGAGATCGGCCGGTTTCATCGTGGGCTCTCGCTTGCGCTCCTGTTCCTGGCAGCCCTAATTCTTGCCGTCGAACTCTTGCGACACGACCACGGCACGGAGCGCTGGGTTCTGGCCGGAGCGCTGACGATCATTAGCGTTTTGACTGTGAACGTGGCGCAAGAACTCCGCGGGCATCCTGGCGTTTGATCCTCTCGGGAGGACGCGGCAGGACATGGGATCGACGTAAATTCGGTTGTAGGCGAGGCTCCCTCCAGAGAAGACTCTTCGCAGATCATTTGTAATTCGCTGACAAGACCTGGGTAATACTGGCCAAGATAGCGCATGATTCGGGCATTGGGGATGGAAATGCCGGAATGTATTTCGCACGTTGATTAGCTTCCTGGCTGTTTGGATCTCAGCCCTGATCCGCTATCGGAAACCAAGGAGTACAGGAACAGTAAGACACCGCTGAGCATTAAGGGGCAGCCGACCAGCAGAAATGCCATGAACGACAAGGGGTGTGTCCACATCAGTGTCGCCAATTGAACCAAGAGCCCTGATGAAATCAGGAAACCGGCCCAACGGATCCGTTTTTCGATCACTCCGCCTGACACTATTCGGGCTCCTTCCAAAACTTGCCGTCTTTCATCGTTGCCACGTCATGCACAGTGTCGTGGCAGTTGCTGGACATGCACGAAAGCTTGTTGGCCTTCACTAGAGACAGCATGTCCGGCGTCTTATGATGAGCCGAAGTTTCGAGGAACGATCTTGCCCCGGCGTGGCAGTGCAGGCATTCGCGGTTATTGAACACCTCATACAACTTAATGTCTTCCGGTTTGGGAATCGTTCCCAGATATTGCACATAAACGTGCCGCAATCCGCGCCACTTGGAATGCACAGTCCCAAACATGGTGTAATCGGTATGGCACGTATAACACGCCTCTCCGCGTGGAATCCGGTTATTCTGAAAATGGACGGCTGGAATATAGCTCTTGTCGTCGATGTAAAGACTCTTGCCGTAATCCGCCATGACGTGACAGGAGAGGCAGAACCGGGTGCTCTTCGCGCGCTCCATCTGTTCGGAGTAACCCGTCCATAACGCGAGCAACGGCAGCAGAAACAGAACGACGAAGGTCAGTATCTTACCGCCGCGAGCGCGGGTGAAGTCGGCGCGCAACGCAACGACGATGCACAAGAGAAGCGTGAGCGCGATAAACGCCAGTTCAATGACGGTAAGATTCAACATCGATGGGTTTGGCGGGCCGCAGCCTATTTCTTCGCCAGATCCTTCATGTACGTTGCCAGCTTCTGGCAGGTGTCCTTGCCGAGTTCTTTCTCAAACCCATCCATGTCCTTCCCCTTGCCCTTCGCGATAATCTCGGCAAACTGCGCCTCGGTCATCTTTTGAACGTCGGGTGAATGCACGTCTTTTACACTCAGCTTCTTTCCCTTGGCCGTTTTGCCGGCGCCGTCCGGTCCGTGGCAAACGGAACATTTGTCGAGATAGACCTTCTCGGCGTCCGCATCGGCGGCAGAAAGACGCTCGGCGGAAAGCAGCGCCAGCAGGCAGACCATCGCCATCATGGTTCCAACAACCTTTGAAGTCCGTGTCATATTAAGTCTCCTTT
>Ga0207110_10306_pt1 | contig 10892 bp, 9 predicted proteins | sample Alteio_BWMinHeat_74_FD_153582 | JGI IMG/M metagenome (GOLD analysis project Ga0207110, IMG submission 153582) | Enriched cells from forest soil in Barre Woods Harvard Forest LTER site, Petersham, Massachusetts, United States -... | ecosystem: Environmental > Terrestrial > Soil > Temperate forest >...
GAGTCCTCTATCGCTTCCAAGTCTGTTACTTGCTGTGGGACCATCAGGTTGTGAGTGGAGAATATCCATCGGATAGGGTAATCGGGCCAATCGTAGATATGAAGCGATGGCACAATCCCCTTCGTCTCCTGCAAGAGTTGAGCGAATGTTGACACAGCATTAAACGCCCCGTTGCTATCTGCGCCTGCAAGCAGCACATCTTCTAAAGGTCGAACATCTAAAACGTAGCTTTCCGGCCTGCTCAGAGAGTCCGATTGAATTTTGGAAAGCCTATCGGCAAGCAACGGAAAACTCTTATCGCCAACAACGATAAAATTGAAATAAGGCCAGACAAATATCGAGTCGTCAGCAACTGGCTCGACTGCTAATGTGTACCCAAATAGCTCTTTGATCCTCCTATTAAGATAATCTACTGCTCGTAGATCGCCGTGCGATGCAGAGTCACGACAAAGAATAACTGTTTTCTTATTGATCCAGAAAGTATCCTTTTTATTCAGAAAATATGACACCTGCGGCCTGGGATGAAGGCCGGTAAGAAGACTCAAAGGCTGGGCATAACTCGCGGGAACAATGAATCCAATCGAGCTTATCAGGAGCAAAAAAAAGGCGATGGTTTGTTTCATAATTGTAAAACAGCGTATAAGCGACTGAACTCACACAAAAAAAATTGGTTTTTAATGCCCGGAATCTGGGAAAATATGAAGTTTGAAGTATGAAGTATGAAATAAAATTCCTAATGTTACTGCGAGTTGCCCTTGCATCATACTTCATACTTCATACTTCATATTTGCGAGCTCAAATGCCACAAATAGCCACCCACGCACCGCTTGCAGCTATACCCGCACAGCTACCCGATCAGGACTCAGCCGATGACCGGCCATGCTTTACGCTCGATGGGCGGACGATGTATTTTGGCTCGCGGCGGCAATCCAATGATCCGTGGCGCGTACCCGATCAAAATCCTAAATGGAAATGGGACTGTGATCTTTGGTCGCGGGTATTAACGGATAGTGGGTGGTCGCCTCCAATCAATCTTGGGCCAACGATAAATAATTCAGGTGGTCAGCTTAATCCAACTATCTCTCCACGCGGAGATGAGCTTTATTATGTTAATGGTGGCAATCCGATATTATGGAAGGCGCGTCTTGTAGATGGAAAATTTCTGCCACCTCAGCCGGTGCCTGGCGAGCTAAACAACATTTATGCTTTGAAGCAATATGCAGAGGGACATTTTGACGATTCCATAAAAATGGTAATCCTTCAGGAAATGGCGCCGGACTCAGATCTTAGACTTCGAGCGCCCGATGCGTGGGACCTTCATTTTCGCGAACACCTTGTTCAGCATCTGAAGACACAGATGGCTGTGGATTTTTTTCAAGGTATGATCCGGTGCGAATCCACTATCACGCCTGATGGTAAGTTAGCGATCATTAGTGAAAATTTCGGGAAGCGTGGCACTTATGGTATGGACGGTGAAGGCGGCGAAGATCTTTGGCTTGTCAAGATAAGCCCTAACGGAAGGTGGGGCGATACGGTACTCAGAATGGATCATGTCAATACTCAATTCGATGAGACATATCCCTTTATCGCCTCCGACGATCGAACACTGTACTTCACATCCAACCGCCCATGCACAACTTGCCCGCCTGGGACCAGCGGAGGACAAGACCTCTATCGCAGTGTATGGAATGGAAAAGAATGGAGCAACCCAGTACCACTTGGCCCTCCATTTAATTCTTCAGCAGATGACTACGGTTTTTCAATCGGTCCCGATGGCAAAACTGCATATTTCGTGAGCAATCGCGATGGAAAATCACGTCTGTATCAGGTAAATCTTCGACCGGAGGATTCAGCGATCGCGCCAAACCCAGTTGTGATTCTGCAGGGACAAGTAACCGACGCAACGACACACAAACCGCTCGCCGGAGAAATTTTCATTGACGATCTCACCGAGGGAAAAAATCAGTTTAGCGTTTATAGCGACAGTGTTTCCGGCAACTATGTTCTTGCGGCAGAGCGGGGACATCGTTTCGGTATTCAGGCAATTGCGGCGGACCATTTACCGCGCTCAGAGCGATTCGAAGTTCCGTCGGACAAACCTTTCGATCGCACAAAACTCAATCTGGAACTTACCCCTGTTTCTATCGGCGCAATGCTCGAATTCAAGAATGTGGCATTCGGAACTGGTAAAGCAGAGCTGCTTCCTGAAAGCAAGCTTGAGCTTGACCGGGTCGTGCTATTTCTGAATTCATCTTCGCGTAAGGACAAAACAACGTCGAGCACAACACTTGAAATCGCAGGCCATACCGACGATGTCGGCTCTATTGCCGATAACCAAAAACTTTCGGAGGAACGTGCTGGCGCTGTGCGTGATTATCTGATCTCTCGCGGCGTTGCGGGAGGGAGGCTGAAAGCAGTTGGTTATGGGAAATCCAAACCATTGGTAAAAGGCAAGTCCGAACAGGCGCGCGCCAGAAACCGAAGAGTAGAGATGACAATCACGAGCGAGTCGGATTAGGGTATAGGGTTTGGGGTATAGGGTATAGTGAGTTTCATTCACACTCTAAATTCTAAACCCTAAACCCTAAACCCTAAACCCTATACCCTATACCCTATACCCTATACCCTATGATTCAATATCGTACTATCCGAGGAATAAAAATTGCATTCGAATGGATAGGCAATGGGGGCGAGCTGATCGTATTCCTCCATGGTGTTGGCGCGGACAGAACGGCTTGGGAGCCGCAAATCAATTTTTTCAGCAAGCTTGGCTATTCCGTTGCAGCGATAGACATGCGCGGCAGTGGCTTATCACAATCGCGCGACGAGAATGGTTTTGCTTTGCCGATTACAATAGCCGATTTTGCTGCCGATGTTCACGAACTTATTTTGGGTCTCGGTTTCGAGCGTGCACATTGGGTTGGCAATTCGATGGGCGGCGTGATAATCATGGAAGCACTAACGAACTCCCCCTCCTATGAAGCGGAGCGGAATAGGAGGGGGCCGGGGGGTGGTTCCCCGCGTATTGCAAAAGCTGTACTTTGCAATACATTCGCAAAGCATCCCGACTCTGCCCTGATACTTCCGCGTCCTGCACAAGCTCTCAAAACCAAATCGCTTGCCGAGTTTGCCGCCGAAAGAATTCCTTTTGCTCACAAGCCGGGTATTTCTCCAGAAATTTTGGATGCGAGCATTCGCGCAATGGCAAATAAGGATGTCGAGACATATTTGCTCTCATGGCGCGAGACATGGAGCCATGATTATCGCGATGTTTTGCCGGGTGTGAGTGTGCCTGCACTTGTAATTACAAGCTCTTTGGACAAGATCACTCCGCCTGCGCTCGGAATGGAAATCGCAAGTCTTATTCCAAATGCGAAATATCACGAGATTGCAAACGCCAGTCATCTATCCAATTTGGATCAGCCGGAGGAGTTTAATCGGGTGGTGGGGGAGTTTTTGAAGGATTAGTTTATTAGAGACTTAGCTGATCTTTTGACTTAATGCCAGCTAATAAATGCTTTCGCAGTTTCTTGCATATTTGGATCTCATGCTGCGCATCTTCTTTCGTTCGATCCTCACCTGGATACCGTGTTTCAACGGCTTCCTCAGTAAGTTCCGCCGCATCATCTTCGAGGACTTTCCACTCGGGATGGAATATGTACGTCAGCTTGAATAGCTGACGCAGGTCGTGTGTTTTTGGGAAGGGTACTTCTTTCTCTGCCAAAAATCCTTTGACAAGCTTTTCAATGCATTGTTGAGCATGGAAGCATGATGAATCATAGTTCGGACGAATGAGCGCCCTATATTCTCTCATCATTGAGGTGTAGTCACCCTGAGCTTTCCTAAGCCACTGCTTGCAAGCTTCCGTCATAGAGTGTTCTTCCCTCAGCAATAATAGATTTCATAAAATAATCACCAATTTCAAGTCGGTGGCGAATTTCTTCCGGGGTGCGAAGAAAAAGGTCCACTGCGAATGGAGGGTCAATAGAACAGAGGATTTCTGCTGCTTTTCTCGCTCGGCGGCCCTCAAAATCCATGACGACGAGCAGATCGACATCTGAATCCTCGTTCGGGATGCCGTTCACCTGAGAACCAAAGAGGACAATTTTCTTTGGCGAGTACCTATGGGCTATTTCGTCAGCAAATTCTCGAATGTGTTGCTCGCTTATCATAATAATATAAACGAACGAAGTGATTAAAAGGTTATTTGAAATCCTAATTTATGAAGCTCACCGACCTCTCCAATCTCTCCACACTCCTCACAAAAGAGGAGACCGATGCGCTTGCGAACGACGAAGCCGCAAAGCAAGCCAAGCGCAAGATCGGCGAGGGGCAGGATGTGCGCGTGTTCCTCGATAAGAAGGCGCGGCGGGGGAAAGCTGTGACGGTGATCGAAGGGCTGCATTTATCGAATGAGATGAGGGACAAACTCGCAAAGACGCTAAAGCAGAAATTCAGCGCGGGCGGGACGGTTGAGCGCGATACGATTGAATTGCAGGGAGATCATGTTAAGCGGTTGATGGAATATCTGAAAGAGAATGGATTTAAGGTAAGATAAAACGAATGTTCAGAAATTTACCGCCGCTTTGCAAATCCATTATCGTTGCGATAGTCGCATCGGCAGTGCTTTCTATCGCAATTCCATCGCTGACCGCTTCGGTGCTGCCGCTTGATTCGCAGCTTGCGACTCGTGGTTTTCAAATTTGGCGATTAGTTACGTATCCATTTTTTATCGTGGCTTCGATCCATAACCTGATCGGAAGTCTTTTCAATCTTTTTTGGATTGGGATGGTCGTTGCGATATTCGGCGGCGAGTTGGAAACGATAATACATACTAAGCGGATTACTATTGCTTTTGCCATCACTATCATTGCTGGCGGGATCTTATTTTCGATTATAAGCACCGATGGAGTGCTTGCCGGGCCGGGGATCATCACAATGTTCATGCTTGGCGGGTTTGCATATATGTGGCCGAAGCGGGAGATCTCCATATTCGGAATATTTTGGGTGAAGTCATGGATAATTGCGGTTGCGATCTTTGTTATATCCGTCGTTCCTATGTCTGGAATGCATGCGGATATGAGCGCGTCGAATTTATTCGGCCCGTTCTTTGGCGCGTTTGGCGCGATAGTTATTTTTCATGCTATGTATCGGCAGTATAGTTTTGGGCGAAGATTTCTTAATAGAGCAGAAGATATTATTACTCGCAAGACCACCCCCCGGCCCTCTCCTTCTAAAGGAGGGGGAGTTTATCCCAGATATATTGAAGAACGAATCGACGCAATTCTCGATAAGATAGCCAGCAGCGGAATGGCGAGCCTGACCAAAGAAGAAAGAGAATTTCTGCTTACCAACAGCAAGTAACACTCAGCACTTTAGCACTTAGCACTCAAAGAAATGAGCATTCAACGCGCACTCGCATGGAGCATCACCTGGATCGGGCTTTCGATGCTCGTTGCGCTTGGCATTTCACAATTTGTGGGCAGCGCGCAGGCGGAGGCATTTCTCACCGGCTATGCTCTTGAAAAGGCTTTATCCATTGATAACCTTTTCGTTTTTTTCATGGTGTTCTCGTACTTTGGTGTTGAACGAGCGGCACAACGTCGCGCGCTTAATTTTGGAGTGATCGGTGTAATTGTTCTGAGAGGAATTTTGATCTTCGCCGGAGTCGAGTTGGTTCAGCGATTCGAGTGGCTTATGTATGTTCTCGGCGCGGTGGTTATTTACACTGGCTTTGTGATGGCTTTCGGTAAAGATAATAAATTTGATGCTTCGAAAAGTGGGACGGTGAAATTTGTTCGCCGCCTCGTTCCGGTTTCGGATAAGATGCATGGCAGCCGGTTTTTCGTTCAGGAGATGGGCAAGCGGGTTGCCACGCCGCTTTTTCTCGTTGTGGCAGTTATCGAGGTGATGGATGTTATTTTTGCTGTAGATAGCATTCCGGCAATATTTTCTGTCACACGCGATCCGTTCATTATTTATTCTTCGAATATTTTGGCTGTGCTTGGTCTGCGTTCGCTTTATTTTCTTTTGCTGAAGGCGCATGATGCATTCCGTTTTGTTAAGCAGGGGGTTGGGTTGATCTTGTGGTTCGTGGGTGTGAAGATGATTATTCCTGCTTTTTGGCCGAGTGTTGTAATAAGCAATACGGCTTCTCTTGGGGTTGTGATCGGGATGCTTACGATCTCGATCGTGCTGTCGGTAGTGATCAAGAAAAAGGATGAGGATTAAAAGGACTAAAATGACCAAAGGAACTAAAAGTTGGGTAGTTATCGTGGGCATGATTATCTGTGGTCTTATTTTTTCCTGCACTATTACTTATCCGTTCAATAACGATAATGCGCTTTATGCTTACATGGCTGACCTGGCCCTGAATGGGCATTTGCCCTACATTGGCTCGTGGGATCAAAATTTTCCGGGGATAGTGGCAGTACATGCTGTGCAGATTCTTGTGAGCGGGCGTTCGCCGCTGGCATTTCGCATTTTCGATATTGCGTTGCAGCTTACCGGAAGTTTTTTGCTGATCAAAATTGGTGAGAGGCTTTATGATATTCGTGCCGGGATGCTTGCTGCAGTTCTTGCAAGTCTGTATTACGTGCAGCAGGGATTCTGGATGTCGGGAGAGCGCGATACTTATGTTTCGATCATGCTGCTGGCGGCATTTTATTTTGCTTTGGATAAGAGGAAGCCATTACTTGTCGGCATTTTATGCTCGCTGGCATTTTTATTCCGGCCAACTTATGCGCCGTATGAGGCGATTTTTGGGGCGTGGTTTATTATCCGATTTTCGAATACAAAGCGGGAAGGCTGGGGAACCCAGCCACTACAATTGGGTGTGTCCCCGCCACGACAATGGCGGCATACACAATTTGGGAAATTTGTAATCGGTACTACGATATTACCTATTGCTGTTATTCTTCTATATGCTTCAAACAGTGGATTGAAAGATTTTTGGGAAGCGACAATACTTTTCAATCTTAAAGTTTATGGCGGCTCTGGCGCATCGTTCAGCTTTTGGGAGCCGGTAAGGTTTTATGCGATTTCATTGATCGCTTTAGCGATCGGTGTTTTTTATTTGTGGAAGAAAGAGGAACCAGTGATTTATTTATGGTCAGCACTATTTGCTGTGAGTGTATTGTCGTTAATCATGCTTTACCGGCACAGCGTATATCATTATCATCCGGCGATGACGATGTTTATTCTTATGTCGTCCGTTGGTTGGATTTATCTTGCGGATCTGTGCGGTAAAAAATTTGCCATCATTCGGATCGCGCTGCCGATATGCATTGCGATATTTTTTTTGGCGCAGACTTTTCGGGGGAATACGATACAGGCGGTGCTTCTGGATATTGCAAACGGCAGGATCAATTCTCTTGAAGGCGCTTACGAGCGGTATGAGCCATCTCCCGATTTCGGATGGAAGGTGCAAACAGAAGTTGGCGATTATCTTCGCGCCCATACAAATGCAAACGACACGGTTCAGATGTTCGGGCCTTACAGCTATCCGCAGTACAGAGCGGGATTATTGACAGCAAGCCGCTTCCAAACTCTTCATGCGATCACGATGCGAGGAGCGAACGACACATTGCAGACATTTCAGAAAGAGTGGCGCACAGAATATCTCCGCGATATGCAGAGCGTGCGACCGAAATACTTTATTGTTTGCGACGCGCCGGAGGCTTTCCGGCAGTATTACGGCGGGCGGTTGGGGCATGAGATATTGAAACAGGATTTTCAGGAACTGGGTGTGTGGCTCGATGCCAATTATTCTGCCGAGACGAAGATCGGGGCTTTTACTTTGTATAGATCGAGATAATATCATTTTACGCAACACATACGATTTAATACGCGCAGGTTGGCGAGTAACCGCAGAAGGTTAGCCCACTCAACCATGTCGAGCGAGGACGCTCAACCTACGCGCTTTGTATAGATCGAGATAATATCGTTTTACATAACACATAAGCGATCGCACTCAATTTACCTCAAGTGTGCGCAAATGATCTTTCAAGTTATCCTCAGTCCTGAGGCTCATTTTCTTACGAATGTTAAAACGGTGTCCCTCGACGCTACGCTCCGAGAGGCAGGTCAAACGCGCTATCGCGGCGGATTGGAGATTTACGTGAAGAAGCATACAGATCTTCACTTCCTGCGGAGTAAGATCGGGATATTTCGTTTCCAGCTTGGCGCGGAACTCCGGATGCACCGTGGCAAACTGCGCCTCGAACTTGCCGAAATCTATCATCTCGCACGGTAACTCCTTAAGCTTGGCGCGCACTTGCTTGATGATCTCCTCCGGCTCATATTTATCGGGGCGCAGCACGATCTTCCGCAGATCCGCCCGGAAATCTCCGAGCAATTCCGTCTGCGCTGCAAGGCTGGATGCGGTATTGGCGAGTTCGCGTTCTTTGAGGCGAAGGGATTGCTCGGCTTGCTCTGCTTTTAGGCGGGCAAGTTCGGCATCACGCTCTTTGTTTGCGATGGCAACGCGGAAGTTGAACGCCTCGACCTTTTTTCTCGATTCTTCACTAAAGATTTCTTCTTTTAATGCATAGTGCTTTTTCAGGTGTTCATTCTCCTTTGCAATGTCACCCATTTTTGAGTAAACGTCAGCTATTTCCTTGTGCGCTTCTAAAGATATTTGCTTTTCACCGAATTTATTTGCTAATTCCAGTGCTTCCTCGAATCGTGCCAGCCCTTCTTCGGGTTTTTCCAGCGCGAGGAGAACTCCGCCCAAAGAGAGCAGTGCGGCCGCAACAAACTCATTCGATTTAAGTACCTCTCGCTGATGGCGGAGCGTATCGACCAAACCCTGATATGCAGCATCGTGATTGCCAAGTTTCGATTGAGTCATTGCGATGAGTTGCATCGCAAAGCCAGCGTCTCTCAGACTGCTTATCTGCACGCTGAGATCGACTGACCTGCCCAAGACCCCCAACGCACGTGGGTAATCGGAAAGATCAAAGTAGACCCCTCCGATATTGCCAAGAATGAAGGCAACAAGCCTCTTATCGCCAATTTCTTCAGCTAACGCAAGCGCGCGCGAGTAGTAGTCTAGCGATCTCGAATAGTCGGAAAGCATTGAATGCACGTTACCTATATTGTTAAGCAAGTGCATTCTCAGTGTTCCTCCGGCGTCTTGGATGAGCATTAGGGCGCGAGAATAATAATCCAACGACTGCGCGTAGTCCGCAATCGCAAAATGAACACTCCCAATACACATGAGAGAGCCGGCAATATTTTGTTTAGTACCTGTTTGTTCATGAATCGAGAGGGCACGTTGAAAGAACTCCAGGGCCTTGTGATATTCGACAAGATTGATATACACAACCCCAATATTGTTAAGAATGTTAGCCAAAAAGTTCTTTGCGTCTGCCTCTTCTGCAAGAGGAAGCGCGCGGGAAAAGTATTCTAATGCGCTCCGATAGTCACCCTTATTCGAATGACTGATCCCGATGTTGCAGAGAACTCCAGCGATGGCCCTCTTATCACCCAACTCTTCGGCAAGCGCAAGGGCGCGTGTTAGGTATTCCAATGCGAGCTTGTAGTCTGCAGGATCGAGATTTACGCCAATCTGATCCAACGCATATGCTTGCTGCTTCTTATCTTGTGCCTTCACTGCGAACTCAAGAGCTTGCTCTGAGGTCTGAAGAGCGGCTGTATGGTCACCACAAATCTTACCTTGCATGTACGCTCTTCCATTGAGCGCTCTGGATTGGAGGTGCAAATCGGAAACGGACCCGGCGGATTTGAATGCGCTTTCGTAATGACTTTCGGCTTCCTCGTAAACCCCCGCATTTACACAGCATGATGCGAAGATGCAGTGTGCCCGCGCCTCATCCTCCTTACGCAACGAAGACGAAGCGAGCACTTCATTCGCCAGCGCTTCCGCTTCCAGGTACTCGCTCTTATCAAGATATTCATCCGCTCGGTCGAGCAGGGCGGTAATATCCAGCGCGTCATCACTCTCGATTCGCTCGGTATTCTTCCGTGGCATGGTGCAATCAATAAAAAATTATCGTTTTGAAAAAACGTGGCGCGCGGATTAGAGCCGGAGATATTAGCTCCATCAGGAGCGTCATATTTGTAGCCCAGGGCGTCAGCCCTGGGTTAACGAATTATTTGGATTTCAAAGCTCCGTAGGAGCGATATATTATTCGTTCGGTCGGAGGAGGGGTATATGCCGCTCCTACGGAGCTTAAATTCAATTTGCTATTGAACCCCCGGCTCACGCCGGGGGCTACAAATATGTCGCTCCTACGGAGCTTGATTCCGTCGCTATGCGACTGATTTGCGTTACCTCTTCCACTTCACTGCTCCATTGCGGAGCGACGAAACTGTCGTGACCGTCGAGACTGTCGAACCGAACGCGGCGATCTCACCGATCACATTGGTCGATTTGACGAACATAATATTCGCATCGTCCGGCGACCAGGTCGGATTCGTTCCGGTAACGCTCTGCGTGTACTCGCCGTTGCCCGAACCGTAGTCGAGATAATAAATGGAGCTTCCATTGTCAAACGAGATCGTATTGCCACTTCGCTCCCACTCGACATTGTTGACCTGTGGAACGCTGTCAGCTTCCAAGAGCGAGCCGGACGATGCGTCCGCGACCCTAAGATACCATGCAGCGCCGGGTACGGTATGTCCGCTGAACGCGATCTTCGAATCGTCGGGACTCCACGATACCGAATAGCAGAGGTTCTGCGACTCGGTGATGACTGCAGTTGGCGTTCCACCGGATTGTCCAATGGTATAGACCGTGGATGCGCCAGTTCCGCCTCCGGTGCTATAGGCTGCCACGAACGCAAGCTCGCCGGTCGCAGACTGGGAGCACCACGACAGGCCGTGTATAATGAAGTTGTTGCTGCCTGCGGTAGTAGCGTATATCGTCC
>Ga0207110_10115_pt2 | contig 10830 bp, 13 predicted proteins | sample Alteio_BWMinHeat_74_FD_153582 | JGI IMG/M metagenome (GOLD analysis project Ga0207110, IMG submission 153582) | Enriched cells from forest soil in Barre Woods Harvard Forest LTER site, Petersham, Massachusetts, United States -... | ecosystem: Environmental > Terrestrial > Soil > Temperate forest >...
AGAAGGCAAGCCGTCATTAACCTTGTTTAATGTACTCGAACGCTTTGGTCATGCAACCCTAATAGAAGCCCGACCCCAAACGGGGCGCACACATCAAATCCGTGTACATGCTCTACATGCAGGGCATCCGTTGGCTGGGGACGATAAATACGGCGATAAAGAATTTAATAAACAGATGCGTCAATACGGTTGTAAGCATTTGTTTCTGCACGCCGCCAAAGTGGAATTTACCTTGCCCGAAACAGAACAACATATTTCAGTGTCTGCACCCCTCGATCCTGATCTCGAAGCATGCTTGGAAAAATTGAGAAAGTAACCGAGCCGTGCGCGTCAGCAAGCGTCCACTATATTGGAGCTGCTAAAACCCTTTGCAATCGAAGAAGCAATATTTGGACTCGCTGGATTAACCTTTACTTCGCGCGTCATCGGACGAACCACTAAATCCAGATCTTCCATGGGAATTGCGCCAAGTAATACTTCATCACCCATCACCATGGCGCCGACAAAGCATCGTCGGTTGGCAAATGTTACTTCGATAGGACCGACATACGGCCTTAGCAGTTTATTACCGTTTGCGAGTGTGACTTCCCGTTTTTCCAATTCTTCAAGTTCTAATTGAATAGCAACATATTCTGGAATGCATAAATGCAATGCGCCGGTATCTGCCAGCGCTTTTACCGCAATAGGTTCCAAGCTGCGTTTGACAGCATTTTTTAAGTGTAACAGTGCGTGAGTAAGTCCCATGTTTCTAATCCTCTAACCAAAAATATACTATACTGATTATTTCATGGGGCGTCAACATAGTTTTACAAAAAATAAGCTACACTTAAAATACGGTAGGTGAAAAATGAAAATCACAGAATTTGAAAAAGAAGATATTTTTACGGATCCTAATGCGACTTTACAGACGCAGCTTCTTGCCTTGTGTGTGCATTTGATGCATGGCAAGAGTGTGCTTTCTGAGTCTATGTTAAGGGTGCTAGACGAGGCTTTAATCAATAAAGATAAGAAGATTCGACAATTGGCAGTTTTGACGCTCGCACAGGTAATACCGGATGAGCCAGACGTTATAGCCGAAGAGGAAGAAAGTAAAATCAAAAAATTTAGCCCTCATTTATTATTTTCAACGCAGAGAGATTCTAAAACTCAAATACCTTTCAGAAATATAGGTCAAACGTTTGTTTATCCTGTGAACAAATTAGTGGAGAGGTTAACAGCAGAAAAAGAAGATGATATTAAAAAAACAATCATGGATATCTTATCTGTTTTGGGAAAGCAGGATCGCGGGGCTATCGATGCATTGATAGCGATCGTAAAAAACAAAAAAGAGAAACTCAAAATGAGAGCGTCTGCCATAAATATTTTGACGCGGATAGCAGAGAAAAATTGGCTAGTCATGGACATTCTGCTTACGATTATGCTTGATGAAAAAGAGGAACTTGGTATGAGGGTGGCCGCTATCTCTGGCGTAACTACCTTAAGTCATCCATCAGAGGCAGGGGAAGTGAAAGAGAAATTACTCAGCATAGTCAAAAATACTGACACAAATAGTGAGTTAAGAGTTCTTGCACTTCAGTGTTTTTATGCGTTAGTGCCTGAAGATGAGACAGCACAAATCAACATAATTCCCATGATGCTGGATATCTTTAATATCCAACCTGCGGATGGTGATATGCGGCAATTTATTATTGATACGTTAGGCCACATAGGGTATCTCGGAGCAGGGACAAAATTACAAGCTATTGAGGCACTAGAAAAAATAAACACTGAGGAAGCCAAAAAATGGATAAAGAGCTTACGACAGCCGCCGCCAACGCTAACACATGAAGAGTTAGATGCTCTTTTGGTAGAGGTAGATAGCTTGAACATCATTATGTCACCTTCACAGAAAGAAGCAGCAAAAGAAAAACATTTGTTGAAGAACAGACGCACAAGGATTCTCAATGAAATTTTCCTGTTCTTAGATTCGCCAACAGAAGCTACGAAGGCTATTCAGTTGGCATTATCACAGTATCCGCTGTATGAATCAGCAGGGTATTATCTCCCCGTGAAAGAGTGGTTGGAAACTTTTATCAAAATAACGCAAAGTTGTTTGCAAGATCCTAAGCAACAGAAACTTTTGTTTGAGGAAATAAAAAATATTCAGGAAATAAATAAAAAGTCTGAAAAAATATCTCCGAATATAAAAACGACCGGTGGTTATAATATGGGTGGAAATACATGAGCTGGTTGTATTCCAGGCCCTCACCCCGACCCTCTCCCGCGAACAATATCACAAAAAAATTTAGATTTCGTGCGCGGGAGAGGGGGAAAAACGTTACTGGCGTAGTAGTCGCCGCATGACTTTATTGGACATTGTGCGGGGAAGGGCATCGATCAAAATAACCTGGTGGATTTTAAATAATGGATTGAGATGTTTTTTGATTGCGGTTTGAAAAAATGTTTTGAGTTGTTCAGTGTCGGGATGTAAATTAGGTTTTGGTACTGCATAAATTACTAACTGGCTTGGGCCACCATCTGGAGGCGAGACGGCAACAGCTGCGGTTTCTTGAATGTCAGGATGACCTGAAATAGTTTGTTCGATTTCAACCGCGCTGATTTTAATGCCGCCCAAATTCATTGTATCGTCACTGCGACCTAACATGCGGTAAAAACCGGACGGTAATTTTTCGATAGCATCACCGTGGCGGCGCAAGATTCGGCCATCAGATGTGCGCGGCATGCCGGCATAATATACTTTGTGGTGATCTTGATTCAGTAGTGTTGTAGATAGGCCAATGGATGGCGGAATTAGTGCGACTTCGTGAGTATCTAATATCATAAAATCTAATCCCAATGCCGGGGTGCTTAATACACTGGGCGGGCATGCATCAAACACGGTATTGGTAATATACGCGCCGCCAATTTCAGTGCCGCCGCAATATTCAATCATGGGTTTATTGCCGGCGAGTTTTGTGACAAAACGCGTATCGTCGGGATTGGAACATTCGCCCGTCGATGTTAAAACTTTAATGGCATTCCAATTCAGCCCATTCATACATTCTGTCGCGCGCCAGGTTTTGACTATACTTGGCACAACACCTAAACAGGTTGTTTTTGTGTTTTGAATAAACTCACCAAATTCGCGTGTCGTAGGCAAGCCATCGTAAATAACCATGCTAGCTTTGTTGATCAGGGTTGCGAAAATTAACCACGGTCCCATCATCCATCCTAAACTCGATGGCCATGCGATGCGATCGCCGGGTGAAATATTTTGATGCAGATAGGCGTCACTGGCACATTTGATCGGCGTAGTCTGTGTCCATGGAATACCTTTGGGTTCACCGGTTGTACCGGATGAAAATAAAATATTAATCGGTGTATCGGGAGAGCAGGATAAAGGTGTAAATGCTGAATTATCTGCGAGAATATCTGTTGGCAAAAGAATATTCTGCGCGCCAGCTGCGATGACTTTTTCGTGTAGGGGAATAATTTTTTGATTACGTATTTGATGATCTTGAGTAAACACAGCTTTGGCATGACTGATACGTAGCCGTGTGGCGATTTCATCTGGTGCAAAACTTTCTGCAATGCCAACGACAACACAACCGGCTTTGATAATACCTAAATAAATACCGACAGATAACGGCGTCATCGGCATCACAATCGCAATGGCATCACCGGGCTTAAAACCTTTTTTTTGCAGTGTGTTAGCTACGCGATTCGACAGCTTATTTAATTCGCCATAAGAAATAATTTCTAGCGGTGAATTTTCAGATTGAAAAAAAATAGCCGTTTGATCCTGCTGTGCCTGAAAACAGCTATTTACAATATTTAATTTTGCGCCAGACAACCATTTTGGATTTTCAATGCCATCCGACATATCACAGATTTTGTTATAGGGTTTGTCGAGAACGATGCCTAACGTCTCGATTATTAATTTCCAAAAATCTTGATAATGCGAAACGGACCAGGCGTGAAATGCGGAGTAATTTGGGAATTTTAATGCAGACATAAGCTGCGTGATGTGTATTTGTTGCGAGCTTGTCATATGATATCTCCAGATTCCAGTGATATTACCTAAGAGACTCCTGGCCCGCAATACACATTTTACTTGCATAAAGTTAAAAATATGCCATACTAATTAGCAATATGGGAACTCACATGCTAGCTCAAGATAAGTTTAACGCACAAAAAGCAGTGGAAGCGATGCTTTATATTTCTGCGAAGATTAAAAATCCAACACTCCATAGCATCTCCAAGGTACTCTATTTCGCAGATAAAAAACACTTAGAGTGTTATGGGCGATTTATTGCAGGGGATGAATACATTGCGATGAAACATGGCCCTGTTCCCAGCGCCTCATATGATATTTTAAAGAGTGCTCGTGGAGATGGCGTGCGCCATCGTACCATCGCACAAACTGCATTTAGCGTGACAGAAACGCACAAAGTAAAGCCACAGAGGCAAGCACAGCTTCATGTGTTGAGTGAATCCGAGCAAGAGAGTCTTGATTATGCCATATTGCACTATGGTAACTTGAGTTTTAAGAAGTTAACTGATCTGAGTCACGATGCAGCATGGCACGCTGCAGATGATAATGATTTAATTTCCATCGAAAGTATTGCTGCTACTCTTCCAGAGCACGACGCACTGTTAAGGCATTTGCAAGACCCTTACCCAGGATAACCACCGTGGTTATCGGCGACTTTTTCCCAGCAGAAGACAAAAAACGTTTGTTCAGAGAACAATGGCAACCAGGAAATATTTTTCATCTCTTTTGTGATTTTACAAAACCTCCCAAAAATAAATATTTACTCCTAATCTGTGTAGATCCAGAACCGCTGTTTTTTATTATCAACTCAGAAATTAATGAGTATGTTAGAAAAAACAAACACTTATTGAACTGTCAAGTTTCACTACCACAAGCGGAGCACGATTTTCTGATCCGTGATTCCTATATAGATTGTCAGGGGATTATTAAAAACTTTAATTTTGAGATGGTAGAAAAACAGATCATGCAAGAAATGCATAAAATAAAAGGGTCTTTATCTCTAGGGACAAAAGCTCAAGTTATTGAAACTGTACAATTTGCAAAGACATTATCTGCAGAAGAAAAAAGTTTGATATTGCAAGCGATGGTTGAGTCGTGTGAAACTATTTTTTGACTGGATGCCAGCCTTCGCTGGCATGACAGAATCACCCCGCCTTTTGCGGTTCCATAATCATATCTAAATTATGATCATCGCAAAATATCATAAAACGTTCCCGTAAATCTGCGATGAGTATGGACATCGGGATGCTGGTTGACAGGGTCAAGGTAATCATCGGGGCTTGGGTGTGAGGCGCAATATATGATGTGGTATACAAGCCATTGATGGCTAATTTTTCATCGGTCAAAAATTGCGTGATTTGATGAATCACGCCGGGTTGATCCAACGCCGTAATGTAAATGGAGTAGGGGAGCAATTCGGGTTCGGCTGGGGGTAAATCTGTTCTGCGCTGCAGGATATTTAAGGCCAATTTTTTTTCTAAGAGAGGCACGCTGGTTTCTAATTTGGCAATCGCATTCCAGTTGCCTGTGACCAAAAAACTGGCAGCAAATTCTTGCCCCAGTGTAGAAATACGGCTGTCGACAATATTACAGCCATATTTCGAAATGGCTTTTACCAATTCGTTGATGCTGTTGGGTTGTAATGTCCCTAGGACGAGAATAACTAAGTGTTTCATGATGCAAAATGCTCCTCAGGGCGACGTGTTAACACTTCATACCCTGTTTCAGTGACTAAAATTGTATGTTCCCATTGTGCGGACAAACTGTGATCTTTGGTGACGACGGTCCACTTATCCGGTAATAATTTTACGTGCCGTTTTCCGGCATTGACCATGGGTTCTATCGTAAATGTCATGCCGGGTTCCAGGCGAACTTCTTCTGCACTGGGTTCATCGTAGTGCAAAACATGAAAATCTTTTTCATGAAATTCTGTGCCGATGCCATGCCCGCAGTATTCTCGAACGGTTGTAAAATGTTGCGCTTCGACCAGTTTTTGCATCGCCGCACCCATTTTTTTCAAACTAGCATCGGGTTTGACCATGCTGATGCCCAAATATAAACAATCTTGAGCGGTTTTGATCAGCCGTGCGGCTTGTACGCTGGGTTTGCCTATCGTAAACATTTTGCTGGTATCACCATGGTAGCCATCTTTTATAATGGTTACATCGATGTTAATCATATCGCCATCTTTGAGTTTTTTGGGGCCTGGGATCCCATGGCAGACAACATGATTGATGGAGGTACAAATGGATTTTGGGAAGCCGTTATAGTTCAGTGGCGCGGGAATAGCGCGCAGCTCATTGACGATATAATCATGACAAATATCGTTGAGTTCTTCTGTGGTAATACCCTCACGGACATAGGGTTCGATCATAACGAGCGTGCTGGCAGCCATATGGCCAGCAATGCGCATTTTTTCGATAGCTTCTGGTGATTTAATCTGTTTTTGCATAAGGGGCGCATCATAACATAAAGATGCGGGATGTGGCCTTAGAATGTTGTTTTAAGAGGGTTAATAGGGCAGGAAGAGTAGTTTTTAGTGTATTTTCGAGCTGAAAAGGGGGATTTATGATAGCTAAACCTGAGCCGCTCAGGCGCTGGTCAATGTCTGAGGGCCAAGGGCAGAATTCTGTAATGAGGATATTAGGGATCCCCGACCGTTTTAAATCCGCATGAAATTTGTTTACCACGGCATTAAGTTTAATGGGATACCAGATGGCATAGATTCCCGTTTGCCAGCGTTTCCAGGCAGCGACAATATGGGGGACCAGCTGTTTCCATTCGTCTGGGGCTTCATAACAAGGATCTATTAGGACCAATCCGCGCCGTTCTTTAGGGGGCAAACAGGCTTTGAGCGTGGTAAATCCATCTTGTGCATATACGGCTTGTTTGAACGCTTGTTTTAATGCCGTGACAACCGTGGGTTGTAATTCAGATAAAATCATGCGATCGCCCGGACGCAATAGAGAGTGTGCTATGGTCGCTGAGCCGGGGTAATAGCTTAATGTTTTGGTAGGGTTATGTTGTTGGATAATCTGTAAGTAATCCTGAATTAATCCCGTCACAGGTTGTCCCCATAATTTGGCGATGCCATCCTGAAATTCTTTATTATTGAGTTCGTAGAGGGGTTGACCGGCATGCGTTTCCAAATAACAAAACGGCTTGTCTTTTTTATGCAGGGCTTGTAAAAGTGCAACTAGCACAATATGCTTGAACACATCTGAAGCGCTGCCTGCGTGGTAACTGTGACGATAATTCATGAGGGTTTAAATATGTTAAGTAAACGTGCCCGGGGTATCGGTTTATTGGAGCTTATGCTTTCGATTGCCATTATAGCCTTAATTATCATCATGTCGACGCGTTATTTTACGGTTGCGCAACAGCAGCAGAAGATTACACGGGCATTGCAGATGTCCACAACGGTGCTACAAGCAGCACATACGTGGGCGGTAGGGCAGACAACATTTCCTACAGAGAGCGAAGCGCTTATAAAGGCTTTAGTAGCCGCACAATTATTGCCAAGTTCTTATCTCAATTTTCAGGATCCGTGGGGTGGATTTTTTGATGTCAAAGGGAAGGCTGTTGCAGGCGCTCCCACGGGATCTACGCTGGGTATTATCATGGAAGGAGCGCCGGAGGGAGTAAGGGGCGTTTTGCAGAAACAGTTATGTAATAAACCACCGTACAGATTTGGCGATGTCAGTATGATATTTGAAGCCAATTGCCCCAGTTAACTTACAATCCTTGTCGTTTGATTTTCTGTAATCGTGCTTCGGCTTTTTGGGCGGTTTCAGTTTTCGGAAACAGTCTGATAACTTTGTTCAGCTGAGTTTTGGCTTGTTCCCAATCCCCCGCTTCATCGTAGGCAAAGCCGAGTTCCAATAATGCATTTGGCATTTTCGGATCTTTGGGATAGTTTGTAATGACTGTGTTGTATTCTGAAATAGCGAGATCGGGTTGTCCCTGATAGGAATAGATTTTACCGAGCCAAAAATGCGAGCTTGCGGTATATTTTCCGTTGGGATAATCCCGTAAATAACGCTGTAACTGGGTAGTTGCGCGTACGTAATCCTGTTTTTTCAAAAGGCCAATGGCTGCATCATATTCTTTTTTTTCATTTTGTGGATTGCTGGCTGTGCTGGGCGCTGCATTATTCATATCCGCTGCTGCAGCTTCAGGATCCGATATATTGTCATTGTCAGGTGTGTTTACAGCAGGACGAGCTGTTTTTTTAGGCGTTGCCGTTGTTGTTGTCGCGGGCTCAAGCGTATCTATATTATCCGGCTGTGTTTTTGCGCGAGGTCTTTCAGCAGGTAAGGGCTGTGCAGTTATTTTTTTAGGGCTTTGACTTAAACGTTGATCAAGATCTTGATACTGTGCGCGTAATTGGTCCGTTAATTGTTTGATCTTATGATCCTGTACTTCCACTTGTCCGCGCAGACGATCGAGTTCTGCTTGTAAGCGATCTATCCGCGTTGCAAGATCAACGGAGATTGACGGAGCGGGACGTGGTGCCGGTGCAGAGGGAGCAGGAGCAGGGTTTGCAGAACGGAACGTTGGTGTTTCACCCGCGCCTTGCGTTTGCGCTGAAGACGGTGGTGCATCATTATAGTAACCAGAACGACCGCCATCTTGTTGCGTTAAATCTTCAACGGGAGCAGCTGCAAACGCGTTGGAGGCAAACAAAACTGTCATGCCAGCGAAGGCTGGCATCCAGTCAAAAGAACGAACTTTCATGATTTATTTGGACTCGTAAACAAGGTTTACACGACGGTCAAGTTGGTAATCATCGTCTGATGTGCCATTCGAGACCAATTTCTCAGCACCGTAGCTAACCACACGAATTTGTGAGGGAGCAACGCCCATCAACTTCAAGGCATCGGCGACAGCATCCGCACGACGTTCGCCGAGCGCAATGTTATATTCACGGCTGCCACGAGGATCGGTGTGACCTTCGAGCAGAACTTTTGCTTTGGGATTTTCTGCGAGGTATTTCGCCTGGACTTCAAGGCAGGCACGATCTTCGGGACGGACTTCGCTTTTATCGAAATCGAAATAATAGGTTTGATTGCTGACAGTTTTGGTGCAAGCGCCACGGCCATTGAAGCTGCCATCCTGGCCTAATCCTGAGCCGGCTGCGTCACTACCCGCGTTACCCGTGTCATTCGTATCGCTTGCGCTGGAGCAAGCAACGAGAGCAAGTACACTAAAACCAATCAAGAGAGACTTGAGCGATGCGTGGTGAATCATGGGGTCTATTCTCCAGAGTTTAAGAAATATGATAGTTGCCTACTATATACAAACCGAAAATAGCCTGCAAGCCTTAACTCCCTCTCCCGCGCGAGAAATTCAAATTATGTGTTCAATATTATTCGCGGGAGAGGGCCGGGGAGAGGGTGTAAAGATTAGAGTGGTTGATATTTTGCTTTCTTGCCTTGAGATTGTTGTTTTGTCTGCTGTGTTTGTTGTTGAGGTTTCTGTGTGGATGATGAGGATAGCACCCCAGACTGCTGCATTGAACGAGTAAGCTCCGTGACAGATGGTTTTTGATATTGTTTTTGTTTCGGTTTAGATAAACCAAGCCCTTGTTCAATAATCGTTAACAAGCGAGGTGCTTGCCCTAACAATATTGTCATTTCTTGAGAGGATGTTTTTTCTGATACGGGGTCAAGTAATGCTGTAAATTTATTATGTAATTCAGTAAGTTTCTGTAAACTGTTCTCATCTTGCACAGCAAAGTCTTTGAGTGAGGAATAAAGGATTTGTATTTCTTCTGTTGAGAGGGGTTTGACCACTTCATGAAATTTAATATTTCTAAGGGTTTTACAGTCTTTTAAAAGCAAGATTAGTTTGTCTGCATTTTTCTTTCCGAGAGCTTGTTCAATATTGAGAGGTATATGGTTGAATAGTTCCCCCAGAAAATACAGTGCAAAACGCATGGCGCTTTGCTGGTTATCATCCGCAATATTTTTATTGCCGGCTGTTTTACTGCGTTCTGTGAGTTGTTTATCAATCAGCGTCAAGAAATTGTGCACCATTGCTAAAAATGGTTTGGACTCCATTTTGTATAAATAGTTTTGTGAAGAGTTTTTTTCTATTTTTTGTAACTCTTTGTAGAGAGGAAGGTTTGCACACTCGCGTGCAAATTTTTGATTCTTGTTAAACATTACTCCCAATGAATCTATAGTGCTTTTGAGCTGCTCTATTGGGGTATTTAATCCATAATGTTTAATTAGGTTGTAAAATGTATCTAGAGAGCCAATTTTATCCTGTACATTTTTTAATTCTGGATTCGCTAATATATCCTGAATACCCCCCAGCAATCGTCCCAATAGCAAGGTGCGATCAAATTCATTGGGAAGCTCTGGGTGATAGGTTACGGCAGATAACATGTCTGGAGACCAGTTAAAGTAATTCTCTGGCTCAATTTTTACCAATTTTTTCTCAGGCTTGTACAATTTTGAGTTTGGATCTTGGCTAAGTTTTTCGTCAAGCCTTCGTTGTCGAAGTAAGTCAGAATCATAATTTTTTTCAATAGGGGGCAGATCATCAATAATGTCATCATCACGGTGCGATGATGATGGTTTGTTTGACGATGATTGATCGCTGAATGATGTGACAGTTACTTGTTGTTGTTTTTCTCTTTCCGCTTCTTTTCTTCGAGCTTCTTCCTCTTCTTGCCGCTTCTTTTCTCGCTCTAGTTTTAGTTGCGCTTCCTTTTCTTCCTGTTCTTTCTGTTTTTTTTCTGCCTCTTCTTTCCTTCGTTTTTTCTCGGCATCATCTTTTAATTTTTGTTC
>Ga0207110_10280_pt2 | contig 10827 bp, 8 predicted proteins | sample Alteio_BWMinHeat_74_FD_153582 | JGI IMG/M metagenome (GOLD analysis project Ga0207110, IMG submission 153582) | Enriched cells from forest soil in Barre Woods Harvard Forest LTER site, Petersham, Massachusetts, United States -... | ecosystem: Environmental > Terrestrial > Soil > Temperate forest >...
GTCTTACCTCTGACAAGAGCACACCTCTAACTTACACGCCACCTTCTCTGGCGGGTCGATTGGGCGGCGCTCTGTTCGATCTGGAAAGCAACACAGCTGCCCCACGGCCACGCGATCTCGAAGAGCTAGCCGAGCTTGCTGCGATCGAACGAGAAACCGAGGAACGACTCAAGCAGACTTTAGATGGGCTCGCGAAACTAAACAAGGCGATCAGCGACAGTAGTATTCCGTTTATTACGATCCCGAACAAATAACCAAGAAGTAGAGCGAAAGAGCATGAAGAACTCATGCCAAGAGAATAAAGATGAAATCTCAATTCTACGTGGCGCTAGCCGCTCTGGGGTTTAGTTTCGGTCAAGTGGGCATTCTACCCGTCCGAGCGCAGCAACCATCCGAAAAATCCATAGAACAAGTCCTTCCTGCAGCCTCACCTCTGTCCGGGCAGGTGACATTTCTTTATTGTAAGGATCTCACCAAGGCTAGTGAGTTTTACGCCAAGATGCTTGGGCAAACACCCAGTCTCGATATGGAGTGGGTAAAGATATACCCCGTCACGCCAAGCTTGTTCGTTGGCCTCTTGGACAAAGATCACGGGACCCACCGCCCCTCTCCGACTAAGCCAGTCATGATTAGTTTCCTGGTCCAGACACCGAAACAAGTGGATGAATGGTTCTTGAGATTGAAGGCGCTAGGAGCGGAGATTAGGCACGTTCCGGCTTGGGGTAAACCGAAGAATGGGCGGAAGCTTTATTCCATGGGGTTTAACGACCCAGAAGGCTACACTCTCGAAGTGTTCGCCTGGGTGGACGACTAATCCGACGAGTTCAAACCGGAGACGAAGAAGTACGTGCAGGCGCAGATCGAGGAACCTCCGGCGGCAAGGCGCCCAAGGCATCATTCTGGGATGCACGGAATTCCCGCTGATCATCAGCTTGGGTTCGTGGCCGTCGTCTACCCGCAACTCGATTCTGTTTCTCGGGCAGAGCGGCCAAGAGTTTGGATCATGTCTACACGCTCGGCTGAGAGTCGGAGCCCCGGAAGACATCTTCATACCAACAGAATGTTTTCATGCCTCGTGATTTCGCTTCTGGCAGAACACTCTCCAGAACATCGAAACCGGGATGATCGGGTACCTGGATCTTCTTGAGCGGCGTGCGCGTGTAGTACTGCTCATGCGTGCGCGCGAAATTGCCGCCGTAGAAGTTAGTGTCGTATTCCAGTTTCCCGTGATCGGGCAAAGGCTGTCCGGGGACCTGCCTTCCGGCGATGCCGCGACAATAACTGAAGGTTGCGATCAGGAGAGTGTTGATGTTGGCGTCTTTCTGAAAACGGTCGAGCACCGGGGCAACGCCTTCATCGACGAAAGAAACAGCGCCGACTTGGATGGCTACGGTGCGGTCCGAAGTTGTTGCTGCGAGCGGAAGATTTGCGCCAAGGCCTGCGGCAGTGATGAGTTTTGCAAAATCGCGTCGAGACAGTTCTGTCATGGCGTTGGCAAGTATAGAGGCGTGAGGCGCAAGCGCTCCACCCGAACTGTGTTCACAGTGAGATGGCTAAGTGACTCGCAGGTAGTGCGAAATTTCTGCTGATCCTAAGTCTTCTCGATTTTTCTGCTCTCAACTTCTACACTGAACCGCGCAAGAGACTTGTGTGCGCCCCTAGAGAGGAATTATGGACCGACGCGCGTTTCTTTTCATGACGGCTGCATCCGTTGTGGCACGACCAACAGAATTTCTTGGCGCCGCAGTGTCAGAGCGCGAAGATGGTTCGAAGCCCTGGTATGCAACGATGCAGCGCTGCGGCCAGATCAACTACAACGAGCGCGATCCGCTCACAATGGACGCGAACGCCTGGGGAGATTACTGGGCGTCTCTCAAGGTCGATGCGGTGCTTTTGAACGGTGGGGGAATAGTCGCCTTTTATCCTACTCAGATTCCGTATCACCATCGGAGTCAGTTCCTCGGCACTCGAGATCTGTTCGGCGAAATGGTGGGCGCCATGAAGCGGCGCGGCATCCGCGCAGTGGCACGCATGGACTGCAATCTTGCTTATGAGGACGCGCTGAAAGCTCATCCCGAATGGTTTGAGCTCAATCGTGACGGCTCGCCACGTCCACACGCTGAATCGCCGTGGCTCTTCTCCACCTGCATGTTCAGCACCTACTTCACCGAGCAGATGCCGGCGATCTATCGCGAAATCAACCAGCACTATCCCGTGGACGGTTTCTTTACGAATGGCTGGCCTTCTACCGGCGCGCTGCGCGTGTGCTACTGCGAAAGCTGTCGCCGAATATTTGATCAGCTAGGAGGCGTTCCGCCAGAGGAGACCGACGCGTCCAATCCCCTCTATCGCAAGTACTACCAGGCGTACCTGGATCGCGTGCTCGCGATCTGGCGTCTTTGGGATCAGATTGCGCGAGAGAAAAATCCGAAATCGGTGTACGTAGGGAATTTGGGAGGTGGACTCGACACGGTCAAGGATTTAAGAGACATAAGTCAGGTTGCTGCCTGGTTTAACGCAGATCATCAAGGCCGCTCCGGCGACACTCCCATCTGGTCTTGCGCTCAGCAAGGCAGAGTTGCCAATTCCGTGATGCAGGGCCGCACGATGACTAATGTCGCGGGTGCGTATGCGAACGCTCAGCCGAATTGGCGGCATGTCTCGAAAACCCCGGCCGAGCTGACGATGTGGCTCGCGCAAACCACCGCGAGCGGCATGGTTCCTTGGTTTCACTGGCTGGGCGGTTCTCCCGAAGATACGCGCTGGCGTGAAGTTGGACGTTCGTTTTTCAACTGGATCGCGGAGAATGAATCCCATTTCAGGAATCGAACTTCGGTCGCCGACTTGGCAGTCTTGTACCCACAGCGCACGGTCGCGTTTTATTCAAGACCGGAATCGCACCGACCGCGCTACCGTGGCGGTCCCACCGAGTATCTGCAGGGGCTCTACTACGCGCTGCTCGAAGGGCGCTTCGTTTTTGATTTCATCCATGAAAGCAATCTCGACGAGACAACTCTAAAGAAGTACCGCGCACTGCTGATTCCCAATGCCGCGTATGTCAGTGATCGGCACTGTGAGGCGATTCGCAATTATGTGAATAGTGGCGGATCGTTGCTCGCGACCTTCGAAACTTCTCGCTATGACGAATGGGGCAATCTGCGTCCAGACTTTCAATTGGCAGACGTTTTCGGTGCGCACGTGGCCGGAGAAGTGATTGGACCGCACGGCAATAGCTACGCGCGAATCGAAAAGCCACATCCAGTTGTCGATGATTTCAAGGGTACGGCTCTCCTTCCCGGCGCTGAGAATCGTGTGCCAATTCGGGCAGAATCATCGCCACTTGTGCTCAGCATCGTCCCTGCCTATCCTGCCTTTCCGCCAGAAATGGTGTACGCCCGTACACCTCATACAAGCGAGCCTGCAGCGGTGTTCCGGGAAACGGGAAAATCACGCCTCGCTTACTTCGCCGGCGATGTGGACCGAACCTGTTGGCGCTCGGGTGACGAAGATCTCAGCCACCTTTTGCAGAACGCCGTCAACTGGGTTCACGGGGCAGATCCTGTCGTGTCGGTTAAGGGTGCTGGGCTGATTGAAACCTTTGCGTGGGAGACCGAATCTGGATATGCGCTGCACATCCTGAACTATACGAATCCAAATGCCACACACGGGTATATTCGGCGAGCCTATCCACTTGGTCCTCAACAGGTCCGATTCCGAACCGATGGACGCGTGATAAAGAGCGCCCGCGCTTTGCGCTCGGGAACGCCCGTCACATTTCAACAGCAGGACGGAATCGTCAGCTTCGAGATCCCGGCAATTGGAGATTATGAGATTGTTGCCTTTATGTAGGACGGGGTCACAGTGGCGCAGAATCGGCAATGGAACCGCAAACAGTACATAGATAAGTCGGATAAATTTGGCAGGCACTGTATATCCTCCTTGGAGGACAAAGCTTCGTTGAATCAATGGTGATGTTCGTGTCCACCGCCTACCCGCTGGTGCTGAGCGCCGTGGGACTCCATTGCCTTTTGGAGTTCTTCTTCCTCTTTGAAAACTTCGGGAATTCCCAAGCTGCCTTTCTCCGGCAGGTGGCGGATGTAACGGGCGACTTCACATCTCGTCGTTGTCATTCGCCAAAATGATATCCCGTCACAAAACCCATTTGAATCATAAGATTGCAGGCGAATAGAAACTAGGCGTGTTTAAACTCGCGTAGTCGGAAGTAACAATGTTACTCGTGGGAGCAAACGCAGCGGATGAAATTTTTGCGGACCACAGCTCTACTGTTCCAAGGCCACGGAATCTTCATTGCGGTGCCAGCACTCACCCGCTTGCCGCGTAACGTTTTGGTCAACCTGCTCTTGGCTATTATCAGGGAAGTTGACTGTTATTCCGGTACCTGGCGCCACACCACCCGGCCTCGCGTGCACGGAAACGTCGGTCGCTGGCCAAAGACATTGATTCCCGTAAACGGACTCGAGAAATTCACCCGCGCGCCAAGATCCGATGGAGAATGCGCAGAGAACTCCACCGGTCGCATTTTATAAAACTTATCGTCGTAGAAGCGGGTTTCAATCCGGGAAACTCAAAGGCCGATGGGTTACGGCTTCCAAGGCGTACTTGACTTCAGAAAAGCGAAATATTTCATTCCTCAATAACCCCTAATCGCATACCACCCTGGACTGAAGGACTGAACCACGCTATGGATTTGCCGGCAAGTCGCATCGGCGATACGAGCGCGAATGTCTTTGCGCTGTCGTCCAAGTTGTCGGTTCCCAATAGGAAAGCCCCAGGCCTGTCACCGTACTTGGCAATACGTTCAGATAACCATCCGGTTGCGTCCAGTGGAGTCGCGAGGATAACTGGGGACCCCTCAAAACAGGCGGTGCGCGCCGAAATTGTCTCATCTTTATACATTTCAGGGGCTGGTAAGCCATAGGTTAGACGGAACAGCGCAATGCTGTGCTCGAGATCTTTCACCGCAATTACCACCTTGGAAATGCCGGAAAGCCCGCTGCCGATCAAATCTTTCGCTGGAGTTGTGCGCCAACTGCGGGGTGTCTGGTCGCTAATAAAGAAAGGCAGCATGGATCCGGGATCTCCGGGAAGAACGAAGCCAGTCTCCCAAAGCACAACTGTTCCGTCTGGCTTTTTCCTGCTACCCGGCAAGGGACCGGCAACCTTCAAATTCAAGGCGGCAAGCCGCTTTACTTCAGCAGCAACTTCGGGAACTCTAACCGTCCACGCGCAAGGGCCGGCATCGTCTAGCATCAATTCTCTCCACCTTTGCTCCGGCGGTATCGGTCCCTGCGGATCCTGTGGAGCAACCAGCTCCAGATAGGAGCCGTCACGAAAACCAATCAAAGCCATGTGGGTCACCGATGAATGTGTGCCCCCATATCGAGGAGGCAAGCCAAGTTCGCGGAACTTGGCTTGCAAAATCGCCAGATCGTTAGCGCAATATGTAGCGTGGTCTACTGTCAATTTGATCTCTCCTGCGGCTTGATGGACAGCGGCGGCAAGACAAGGTCGAAACACGCCGTCAAAGGCCAGCTGGTTTCATGCAGGCACATACCTCGTGTATTGCCGGAGATGAGCGAGTCGACTCTTAGCCACCGAGGCGTTTCACGCGCAATGGTAAGCACCGAAGACGAATGGATTCTAGCGTCCTGCCCCGGTGGCGGAAGCATTGGCTCCCAGCTTCATCGGTTGGACCATCGCTCCATCTCCCGCACAATCCCATGCTGCGAAGCGCACCCATTTTTTCCCCTCGGAGTTGAACGGAATCTCAAAACGGTGATGCCCGAAGGCCGGCAGATCGGTGGCGGAGACGACCTGCCGATCGGTGTGCTGTCCGTCGCCCCAGACCACCTCCACGAATTCAAGCGGGAATGTCCACTCGACCTCGGCAACGACCAGCCGTTTACTGCCGGTTCCCTGCACGGAATAAGAAGGAATCAGAACTTCTCCGGAGGTGACAAAATAATCTCCCCGCTTCATTGCCTCGATCACCGGTGTCCAGTCGTCAACTTTGGGCGGCGCTTCCATTCTCACGTAATTGACCGGGCTATTGGCGTAGATGTCGTCCCCCGGTCCTTGTTCAAATACTTCTGAAATTGCCTGGACGTATTTGGGACGTGTGGGCAAGTCGGCGACCCAGTTATTCATCTCATCCCATAATGGGAGGCAGCGGTATTCACATAACCGTTGTTCCGAACCGTCTAAACCCATGCCCCATCGGAATCCGATCCCGCGATAGCTGTCGTCGCGAAAACGCTCCGTGTCCTTGATTGCGTCGGGATAACCGGTCGAGCCTTTGGATCGCGGATGCGGCATATAAAGAAGGAGGTTCTCACGGTGGACCATTTCCAACAGGTCTGCAGGTCCGCCGATGTGATAGACCTTGCCGTATCTTGGATCATTCTCAACCAGGGCTTGGGCGGCGGAACGGCCCTGAGACCAAAAAACCGGATGAGAAACCAGCAGATCGGTATGACCGCCCATCTGCTTGGTTAGTTCACCGCTCAGAATCTCCTCGTTGGGCATTATGAAGAAATCCTTGTCGGAATGCAGACGAGCAACCTGGTAATAGAGATCCAAGCCTTTCACGTGATCGTCACCGGTTGCCGCAGCCCCGCCGCCATCGATGGGAGCGTAGATATTGACTCCAGCCGCCCGCATGACTTCGAAGTCGGGCAGCACTGCATCGAGACTCCCTAGATGCTGGAGCCGAGGTACCAGCGAGGCATGGTAATGAGTCGCCATCACTTCATAGCCAGCCAGCGGCTTATAGTGGTCTGCTCGTGTAAGAGAGAGCGCCGAGGCAAACGTGGTCTCGGCGGACCCGCCGCTGATGTAGAAATAGACTGGCATACGCTGCCAGGTTCCGGGCCGGGCGCTCCGGAGGGCAAAATTGTCGCGCATATCCCGCGACCCTCGGCCCACATCAGCCGGATCGGCCTCGCTTTCGGGCTGCTGAACGCCGAAGGCAAACGAAGAACCGCTGTCCTTCCGATACCAGTTGTATCCAAGGTTCACGTCTATCTCTCGTGCCCAAAAAAAGTTGTGTGGGGGCGGAAATGCAGCGATAGAACCTCCTGGACCTTCGGCGATGACGAGGCGATTACTCGCCTGCAGAGTCACTGCATTATTGTTGACCTCGCCTCCGAAGGCATTCTGCTGCCAGTCGCTAGCCGTGTCCCGCCACACAACTCGCGTTCCTGCCTGAATCGGCAGTCCTGACAATCCGGCGTCATATTTATAGGCGACTGATGGCTCCTCGGTTTTCGCGATGACTTCCTGTCGCACCAGATTTGTTCCCGCGAAAATGGTGTACTGGAGCGTGCCGGAAAAAACCCCAAGCTTCACTCCCGAAAACGAGATCTCCAAGCGGGCTCCGTTGCTCTTTACTTGGCAACTTTGGGATTCATAGATGGCATTCGCGCGTTTGATCTCTTCGGCGAGGCGGGGAAGGCCCGGTTGGTGATCGAAGGCTTTTTCCGTAGGTATTCGCGGTAGCTCAGCCCGAGCGATTCCGGGTACACGTAAGGGAGCATCCCAAAAGGCTTCCCACTTATCTGCGTCCACGATGTCGTCCGTGAGTTCGAGGCCCAGCTCGCGCAAAGGCTGGAGCTGCTGTTCGGTCATTCGGCGGATTCCGGAGACTACGTGAAATTCGGGAGTCAGATTAGTGGCCAATGGCGTCCACGGCTTTCCTTTAGTTTTGACCTCGAGTTCGCGAATTGTCGGCGTTTGATTAACGATGGCGAAGCGGAGCCGGAGTTGTTGATGGTCCTGACCTGACCAACTCACGGTTAAAGTATCGCCAGCTGAATTCGCGGTGAGCCCTGCCAACGGCTTGTAGCCGGCGAGATCGCAATTAATTTGAGCGCGAGCGATCGCCGATAGAAAAAAGAAGAGGATGGTTAAAGAGGCAGCTCGATTACGGGGCATGGGTTCTCCTTATGGTTATGCGGACAGAGCTCGCCAGAAATGCGCAGCTCGAACGACAAAACATGCGAGGACCTGCCGATTGGGATCGTGGATCGTCGCGGGCCATCTTTTTAAGTAGCCGTTTGGCGTATGGGTGCGGGGTTTAAACAAAAACAGAGGGCAGAGGCCAGCAGCAGTGCCATCCCAAGGACAGCAAATCCATACACAAATCCACCTGTATATCGCCGCACCAATCCAACTGTGATGGAGCCGACAAATGCTCCAAGATTTGCATTGCCGTTGATAAATCCCATTGCGGGTCCGACGACACTCTTGGGAAGTGTTTCTGTTGGAATGCTCCATAGTGGACCGGCGTAACCATAAGTTCCTACGCCTGCCAGACAAAAGCAGAGAAACGCGATGGTAAGTGACCGGTGACTCGCAAGTACGCCGAGCAGAAGAGAAATACCGCCAATCGCGAAGGTCACAGACATGTGGACTCGCCGCTCTCCCGATTTGTCGGAATGCCAGGAAGTTACAACCATCGCCATGCTACCCACAATAAAAGGAACAGCTAAGAGAGATCCAACCCTCGCATTGCTGAACATGTTTAGACTGACAAGTATGGTCGGGAACCACACCAGGAATCCGAAATCGGTAATGTTTCGGAGAAAAGAAATCAATGAAAGCAACAGCACCTGTGGGCTCAAGAGCACTCGAAATAAGCTCTCCGAAGATCCGCTGTTGAGATCTCCGCTGTCGCGGGTCAGAGCCGATTCCAGGTAGCTGCGTTCTGTCTTCGAAAGCCAACGCGCCTGACTGGGGTGATCGTCAATGACTGCCTCCCACACCAGCAGCCATAACAAGGGAAATGCCCCTTCAACGATCATCATCACTCTCCAATTCCAGTGGTCCAGAATCCATCCGGAAAAAGGAGAGGAGACCACCACGGCCAAAGGCAGGCAGAGGATCCAAAGCGCATTGGCGCGCGCTCGCTCAGTGCGGGGGAACCAGTGCGCGACAAGCACCAGCGTGGCCGGCCACACCCCACTCTCTGCCAGACCCAGCAGAAAGCGCATGATAAGAATTTGCTCGTAGGTGCGCGCCAAGCCGCAACCGATTGCGCAGAGTCCCCAGGCCACCAGAAGAATGCTGATCAACCGCTTCGAGCTCCAGCGACTGGCAATGTAACCGGCGGGAATTTGCAGCAGCAAATAGCCCCAGAAAAAGATTCCAGCAACGTTGCCCGCTTGCATGGTATCCATGCGCAGCTCACGGCTCATGGATGGCAATGCCATGGAGATATTGGTGCGATCGATGTAGGAAATCGTGTACATGATGAGGGCGGCGGGGATGATGCGAAGCCATCGTTGACGAGGTACTGCGGTAGCGTCCGCCGCCGCCACAAACTCCGGCCTTTTCGATTTCTCCATTTCAGAAAAATGAATAGTCACTGAAATCGCTCTTCTCCCAGCCCGGCAATGTCGACGCTCGGCGTTTCGCGGCACGTCAGCTCAGCGACCAGTTTTCCTGTTATCGGGCCCAGAGCGATCCCCTGCATGCCGTGTCCGGTTGCAATCGTAAGATTCTCCCAGCGTCGAGATCTTCCGATTATGGGAAGACCGTCTGGTGTCAATGGACGCAGACCGCGCCAGATCTCGAGCAATTCGAGATTCTCCAGGCCGACGACATACTCCTGCACGGCCGAACGGACTGCGCGCACTCTCCTTTGATTGATGGAAAGATCGAGACCTGACAGTTCCAGGGTACCGGCAAAGCGCACGATTCCTCCCATCGGAGTAACGATGACTCTGGCTTCGCCCAAGCGCATGGGAAAGGAGTCATCCAGATTGGAACTCTTGAATGTGAGGCTGTAACCCTTAGCCGGCTGAATGGGAAGTGAAAGTTGCAGGCGTTTAGCCAAACCCGGAGACCACGAGCCTGCAGTCAATATCACTTCATCGGCTGCGAAATCACCTCGGGTTGTATTTACCTTGGTGATCGTTCCATTCCAGGTCTCGAAGTCCAGGACCTCGGTCGATGTTTGAAAGGTCACTCCTTTCCGTTCAGCATGGGAGGCGAGTCCCGTTACAAACTCGTGGGGATTAAGATGACTATCATCCTGGTAATGAACGCCGCCAACGACGCTTGGGTGGAGTCTGGGCTCTATCTGGTGGATATCGGTCTGGTTCAAAACCTTCGAAGATATACCGTACGGCTTTACGGTTTCCGCTTCTCTGACTTCGGCTTCGAAATGCTTCGCATCCCTATAGATCACGAGCGATCCCTTCTTCTTGAAGTGGAAGCCTAAGCCGTTCATCGCAGCAAAGTTCTCGTAAAGAGGCAGGCTGGCATGAGCCAGACCATTGAGTAAAGACATACCGCGCAACATCCGTTCCTTGCGGCAAGCCAGCGCAAATCGCCAGAGCCAACTAAACAATGCGGAGTCGATACGCGGCTTAATATAAAAGGGCCCTTCGGGATCGAGCATCCATTTGAATCCCTGCGTAAGAACCCCCGGTGCCGCCAGGGGAACAATATGACTGACCGCAATAATGCCGGCATTTCCATAAGAACACGCGGCTCCAACATCGTTCTGGTCGATGACGGTAACTTGCCGGCCCTTGCTAGCTAGAAAATAGGCGGAGCAGACACCGATCGATCCTGCACCTATCACAAGGGTGTCAATTCGCTTCCGCATTCCGCAGGTCAGCTCCCCGGTGATCGCAGATATGGCGATGTATTTTAGAAAAATCGGCGGCTGTCAAAATTATCAAGCTTTTAAAAGATGACTTTAAGTCCCAACTGGATCTGTCGGGAGGTTGTAGTGGTCGCATCGATCACTCCCGCGCCACCGACCAGAGTTCCGGTTTGGGTAAAGATCGTTTTGTTATC
>Ga0207110_10292_pt1 | contig 10756 bp, 5 predicted proteins | sample Alteio_BWMinHeat_74_FD_153582 | JGI IMG/M metagenome (GOLD analysis project Ga0207110, IMG submission 153582) | Enriched cells from forest soil in Barre Woods Harvard Forest LTER site, Petersham, Massachusetts, United States -... | ecosystem: Environmental > Terrestrial > Soil > Temperate forest >...
TGATACTGCGTTTTGTTGGCTGGCGTTGAGTGTATAGGACTGTAAGGTAGTGTGTAGAGTTTCATCTGAGGTGATAGGAGTTCGTTGTCCTTGGCCGTCTTTTGCCAATGCAATAATATTTTTTTCAAGAGTAATCGCTTCGGGAGTTGTCCAGCGAGCTTTTTCTTGTCCTGCTTGTAGGGTTCCTTTAGTTATCGCCTCATCAATGGCTACTTGTATATGTTTGGCGCTTGTATCACCAAACGCTTGGGTTGTAATAGCAGTTTTGAACAAGCCTTCCAGGGTAAATGTAGTTTCCCGTTCCGATAGATGTGCAATGGCAAAATTGACTATCTGCTTGGCCAAGACATCTGGGGGAGGGGACTCCGCTATATCATATGACTTGTTTAGCATTGTGGACAAATTTTGCGCCACGGACTCTATTGCTGTGGTTCTATCTCCGCTTTTTGTTTTTATGGCATCCTCATACTGTTCCCGCTGATCGGTATATAACCATGTAGTTTCCTTTGCTTGGCTCAATTGTTTATAAAAACTGCGCAGATGTGTGCTGGGGCTATAACTTGCATGATGTGCAATCAGATGTTTAGGCTGTTCGTGATAGCTAGAGTACGGGGTCACCACATAACCATGATCTAAATGGCGGTGAGCCATATTTCGCATATCAAGTTTCATTGTACTGCCATTTTCTCGAACGATTTGCACGATGTGGTTTTTAATATGAGAAACGGTGATCTTCTCTCCACTGAACAAGCTGTCCGGTTTGAAGAAACCAACACGTGCATGTTGACGTGATGCCCGTAATTGATCACCGACACAAATTTCCAACTCTCTTGGTTTAAATACTTCCACACGAAGGTTCGTAACTTGTGTCATGTCCCATACTACGGTTCGTCCTCGTGGTGTTTTCAAAGTGATACGGTGCTGATCTGGATCAGTTACCGCAACTGTACAATAGGTGTTAGCTTTAATGCTTAATGCTGAAGAGTTACGATTAAACCGTACAATATCACCCGTCTGATACGATGTAACAGAGACAGTTTGTATGGTTGTTAAGCGTTTTGGTATTAGTGTGGTGATAGTAAGTCCCGTTTTTTCGATTTCATTTTTTTGTTTCAAACCTTCTCGAATATGTTGATTAACAATCTCTCGTTCATTTTGAGACGAAACTAACACCAGCGTATTAGTGCGATCATCTACTGGAGCCTGCCAATACTGTTTTGCCATAGTCTGCAAGCGTTCGCTTGTATCAAAAATGACGTTTATTCGATTCCCCAGCTTGTCAAATGCGGCGGTGATATCGCCCTTGAGCGTATCCATCACCACTTCTTTGCTACGGGTATGGATTTGTCGATGTAACGTAGTGAGATGTGCTGTATATAATCCAGAAATTTGCAATTGTGCTAAAGGATTGCTGCCTTCTATCGGTAGATAGGCACGGGAATCACCTAGTAAAATGACATGGTTTTTTGTCTGCTCTGTTAGATGTACTAATTGGTGCAATTGTCGATAACCTATCATGTGCGCGTTATCGACAATAATTACCGATGAATCGTACGTTTTTTTAGAACTTTCAGCTTGGGAGAGAAATCGTGAGAGCGTATGTACTGTTAAACCTGTATCGTGTTGAATGGCACGTCCTGCCGCCTGGCTGGGAGTCAGTATCTGTGCAGAAAAACCCTGTTGTTTTAAAGTTTCTACAAGCGTAGGTAACAATGCTGTTTTCCCTGTGCCAGAATGGCCAGTAAGAGCAGAAATACGATCATAACTACCCAATACTTTTTGAATAGCCATTCGTTGTTCATCAGTGAGGGTAATTCCTTTTTCGTGAATCTGTTTATTTTCTGGAAGCAATGGCATGACTTGATAACGCTGACGCTCCAAACATTGCAACGTTTCTTGTTCATATTTCAACAGAGTGCGTGTAGTGTAATATTCATCAGGATGTTTGCCAGTTAATGGTATTAGGTCTTTTGATAGTGCAGCTTGATCCAGTGCATGTAATACTTCCTTTAACGTTGTATCACCGATAGCATAGGTTAGTGCAGCATTGATCAGGGCAGGGCGTGATAATACTGTATCTCGCTCAGACAAATGTTGCATAGCATAGCTTACTGCTTTTGTAGCTACAGGAGATAATATAGCTTCTTCTATGCTTTTCTGTCCCATCTTTTGATTCTGACTATGTTTTATAGGTGAATCCGGAAAAAAATTTAATTCCTCTGCCTGTGCTCGCCATTGCTGGTGCAGCACATCGCGTGAGATGCTCTGTTTAGCTTGGCGGGTATCGAGCGCAGCAAAGGATGCAGCACGCGCACCAGAGAATCCGTACTTTTCGAGTTGTTGTTCAATATCTTGTCGTCGTTTGGAAAAATTATGTATAACGTTTTCTGGAACTCCCACAATTTCGAATCGTCCTTGTGCAGGATGAGTTACTTGAATGGAATAACCCAGTTGCTTTATCTCATAAGCCAATGTAGCACGATAAATAGCGCCTAACGTCCGTTGCTGCTTCATAACTTGCTCGTAAAATCCATTGACTTCCGATGCCTTATCATTAGACATACTCGATGCCAATGCACGCCAAATACCCTTAGAACGTTCGGTGATATTCATGACAACACAGTGGGTATGTAGATGTGGGTCAAGCCAACGCGAAGTATCATGCCGGAATAAAGCTGCAATCAAGTTTCCTGTATCGATATAATGTGTTTCGTGGTTTTTGGTAACACGTGCTTGGGCAAATTGTCGTTCAATATGTGCCATAGTTTCACGCACTGCTTTATCATGAGCTGTCCGTAAACGGTAATCTTGTCCGAGTTCCGCAAGAACTGATACGGATTTTGGCGCAGAAAAGGTAAGATCAAATCCGGGGCGATGCCGTATATCACCCTCACTTGGTCTTCGGATTTGTTGGCCGTTAGGTAATTTACCCTCAAGCAGCTGTAAAAAAATGTCGCTTTGAACGTGTCCAGAAAGTCCTAAAGTCTGAGCACCATTTCCCCACCATTGAGTTGATTCTTCAACTTCCCCTGTTCCTTGCAAGTAATAATTATCTTGTTCAAAAAAGTAATGGCTAGCCTGTGCGGTATTTTTAACAGGTTGTAGCGAGAGCATTAGATTGTGTCCTCAATCCCCATGAAATTTTCTATCACTTTTTTACGATGGGAAGGGAGCTGTTGATCCGATACAAGATTAATTTCCGGTTTTTCATACTTTTCAATCAGCTGATCAATATTGCGTAGCTCTTCCGTCGGTAATGCCCGTGGAATAAAAGGTGTATTGATGGATTGTCGGGCTTGATAAGGAATTTTTAGTTTTGTGACGGGCCAATTGCCCGGTAAACGCAGATAAGCTTCCAGATTTTTGAGCGCCATGACTTCGGAATAATTAACCAAAGGTCGCTGTATGCGTTGATGCGATAATGATACGCCCGCACGAATACTTTCTTCGCCATATGAATATCCTTCGCGCACTTCGTCGATTTCGGCTAATCCCAATTCTTTGGAAACCCAAGTTGCAGTATCAGATGTTGGAGTACGAAAAAACAAACGGGTATTACATAACCCTGAAATTTCTTCCGCGCCATCGCGCCCATAGATAGCACGAGCTTGGGCAATACTTTGAAGCCCTATAACTACACATCCGCCAAATTTTCGTGATTCAGCAAATGCACTGTTTAGATAAGGCAATTTATTGAGACTTGGTAGTTCATCCAAGATCAGCCAAATACGGCGTGTGTTGGATGGCTCCAAGCTCATTAATGCATTGACGGCAATATCTAAGGATAAAGTAATTAAGGGTTTTAGTGTCTCATGTTGATCGGCAAGTGAACTGATAAATAGCCAGTTCTTTTGATTATCGTTCTGCACCCATTTGCGAATCGAAAAAGCAGGCTGTATATCTTTGACATATTTTAAGCTCTTAAGATTGGTCGCTAAAACGGATTTAATCGATAACGTCGTTTTTTCAATCTTTTCTGCAACCAAGCTTTCTGCTTCGGTACCTTTCAGCATTTCAGCGATAGTATGAGAATCGGTAGAGAGGAGGGTATGTAATAATCCTAATATCGAACGCTTGGGATCATTACGCATGGCATAAGCCGTGGCGGAAAAAATGGTGCGTGCGGCGTTGATCCAAAATGGATCAGCGTGTGAGCCAGCCGAAGGAATCAGTGCGCTTGCCAGATTATCATAATCGGGCGCATCACGGCACTCATTCCATAAGTTCCACGGCGAGCCACGCTCATCCAATGGATTCAACAGAATATCGCTGTCATTCTGAAAGTAGTAACGAACAAAGTCACAGCTTTTATCGTAGATAATTGCCCGGTCTCCATTTTTACGGATCGTATCCAGTAATTGCCGAATGGTGACGGACTTTCCCGTACCGGTAGAGCCGTGTACTAGAAAATGACTGCGTTCAGTATCGGGGGGTAGTGAAATATCTCCGATACGGAATGGTAGTGTACTTCCATGCTCTTGTTTTATAGATTGTGCCAATACGTCACTTTCTACCAACGTATCACCCTTAATCAGCTTATCACTTGTTTGTGCGTGTCCGCGCCGTTTAAGCCAGATGGTAATTAGAATCAAGAGCCCCAAACTGATAACAGCAGCGAAGAAAAAGCTATTTAAAAGTGCTCGATTTAACTCCTGTATACCCTGTTGAACAAAAGGAGCTTGTAATAGGCGTTTTGACGATGCCGTAACTTTTTTGCCATTAGGGTAAATGAATTGCTGTGTGCTTTTGTCATTCAGCAGGACATTGGTATACGCATCTAGCCATTGTATTCCCAGATATCGTTGATATTCGGTTGTGTTGTGAAAAAATAGACCTATGGTTACTATCAAAAACATAATGAGGTTGAACAGCAACACGCGAGCAATAATCTGCATAATCATCCGAAAATTATGCAGAAATGTTTGCCCACCACGGGTAAAGAATTTGATTGAAGAGGGGTGCGATATTCCCATAAGACCTTCGAGAATATCGTCATGCTTGTTTACAAATGTAAACATTTATTAGGAGTACGGGAAGGGGATAAGTCTTATTATTGCTACGGCAGTTATTTTTTTATTGACATAGGTTCATAATTTATATTTTCAGTCTTTTCTTGGGAATCAACGGGTAATTCAAGATGTCCTTTTAAAATTTCCAGTCGTCGTTGGATAGTTTTTCCCCAGGGGAATTGAATGTTTTCATATTTATCTTGGTGTTTAACAGTGGTGTTTCCAATTTTTGCAGAAGTTGGAGAAAACTCTAGTATTTTTTTAGCTTCTATCTCTGAAACATACTTTTCGATATAAGCTTGAAATTCTGTAGCAGTTAAGAGTCCCGAAATGACTATATATTTATCGTACTTTCCGCTAGTCTCAATTTTAAAATTATTTCTTATTTCATCCGGTAGCTTTTTAGGGAAAGGAAGGGCTTTCTTTGTATTATGCAACTTGTCTAAAAAAACTTGGGCCTTAGGACTAAATCTTGAAAAGCTGATTCTTTTTGTATTAGCTTCATCACCCATTTCAAAATGGGCAGATGTTTTATATTCTTCTTTTCTTTTATTGCCATTATTAAGATCATCGATTCCTCTATTTTTTTCTAAAAGCTTTTCATATGATAGCCAATCATTCACACTAGATGGCCACATGATTACTACACTAGAAGAAATTGGTTCTCCACTATCATCATCAATAGCGGCTGTTATTGCGTCGATGCTGTGAGAATTAATATTATTCGCGATGATGATCCCTGCATCTAACGTTTTACCTAAAAATGCCGGCAGCACCTTGTTCGCCCACGCAGTCAAACTAATCACAGAATCATCTGTTGTAATGAGTTTTTGGTTTATGGATACCCCATGTATTCTAATAACTTCACCGACTTGTTTCCCTGTCGTATTAATAAAATTGGGTCTAGACACATAGGTCGTAACATCTATTCCATTATCGTTAAATTTACCTCCTTTTGTTTGTGCAATAATATCGTACGAGCCTGGCGGATCAAAAACAGTGGCCTTTTGTTGCAATTTATTTGCACAATACGTAGCAGTTGCGCCCCCTAATGAATGTCCGGTGTGAGCATAAAAATAATTTTGGCCCCCACTTCTTTTAATTTCATTCATTACATTATGAGTAAATTTAACAGCGTCTTCAAATGAATTGGGAATATTTTTTAAAAGCAGATCTAAATCACTTTTAAGATCTTTTCCTTTTAATAATTCTGATATTCTTGGGTCTGTTCCCCGATGAGCAATAACAATACATTTGGATGTTTTATTTCGATAAGCCACTCCAAAATAACCTGTTTTACTTAGGGAATCTCCAAATTTATCTGACGTAAACAAAATTTCCCATCCTGGAGGTGGAGTTCCTCCTTTGTCTTTATAACTTTCCCTGCTCATTACTGCAAAATCTTTAACAGAAGGTAGGCCTATTAAATCTAAAGATTTAAGTAATTCATTTTTTTCTTGCCGCGTAAATTCAATTTTTCCACCATCAAATTTCCCCCAAGCTTGAGACAACCAAAATTCGGTATCTTTATAGTCTTTATTTTTATTTAGAGAAATAAGCTTTTGAAAACTATTGACCGCTTTTACATGATTTCCTGCCATAAAAGCGCCTTTTCCTTCCAAGTACAGAAGCTCTAAATCTTCTGGAAAATCTTGCGTTGCAACGGACATTAATTTTTCTGCTGCTGTGTCATCTCCGGAAGCTAATAATTCTTCTCGTCTCTGAAGCAAATTTGGGATAGCTATTTCAGATTTTTTTAATTTTAATTTTTCGGCCTCTATTTTTTTATGTAACTCATGATAATCTTCTTGTCCAAGATGCATAGACATAGCTTCCTTTATCCGAAGAAGCGCAGTATCATAATTCTTCTTTTCATATAACACTAATGCTTCAAGATAAAGCAAAGTAGCTTTTTGAACATTGAGCAGAGAAATGATGTTTTCACGACCTGGAACATCTTTATTGTTTAATTTTTCCACAGTAATTTTGTTTTCTTTAAAACCACCATCTAATTCTGTAAAACATTTTTCATAATTTTTAAGGTTTGCAAGGGAATAAGCTCTTAAAACAAGGTGTTCCTCAAAAGTTACTCCTTTATCTAGAAGCTCATAAAACGTTCGGGTTCCATCTCCAAGTCCATAATAATAATTAAACAAGGAGGCTTTTAACAGAGAAGCTCTGTCACATATTTTTTTTACTTCATCCCATTTGGAAATTGCTGCAAAATTATGTGCCTGCCGAATAAAGTAAATATATATTACAGCAGCTTCTACTACGTCTCGACCTCTCCAATCGATGGAACTATTCAATATCGTATTCAATGCCTCAGGATATGCTTTTTTTGCTAGAAATATTTCACATTGCAAAGCAATGAAATGAATACTTTGTGGATTTTTCTTTAACCCTTCGTTACATGCGATCAAAGCATCATCATATTTTTGTGCGCGAAATAGATTTTGACTTTTATCATAGAAATTCCACCCAGCATTCAACATACTACTCATAAAACCTGAGACATCACTCTCGATGTTCGGATCTAGCTTATTGAAAAGGTTTGTTGACTCGATATAACCATTTTGAAGAAATATCGGCGTTAAAAAAGTAATTCCTTTGGGCATAGTTATGTTTACCTTTAATAATAATTTTTCAATTATTTTTATTGTGTATGAAATTTCGCGCAACACCCATTAAAAAACAATAAATATTGAGATGAATATAGAGTAATTATAATTGTTTCTATGGACAAAACCGCCAGTAAAGCCTACACTTCCCCTGTAGTTTAGTACTAGCATAGGGTCTCGCGCTAGCCCCAAGCCATGGTTGGCATAGCGCATTTTTTCCTACATGAGAGAAGGCTCATGAACTCAAGCAAAGAATGGCATGTGTTAAAAATCCTCGCAGTCAGTCTTATACCGTTTATCGGCGTTTGGTTATTCTTGCAGTTCCTATTTGAAACCTTCGAAATTCATTTGTCCGCAGGATTTATATCCACCTTACTTTTTATACACGCAGTGATTGCCATTGCTATTTATGGCATTTTTCGTGCCTTATTGCGCGGAAAATTAACGCGGAGCGCGATTAATATACGGTTTAATAAATCACTTTTGATTGCATTAACAGGCAATATTGCGACGTTAGCGCTATTAGGAATGATATTTAGTTTTGGCAATATCATGTTGCTGTCGCCAATTTTTTTAACTGGTATTTTGATTTTATCATTACAAGCTAGTATTCCTGCCGATATGAAGGGCCGCATAAAATGGCAATCCGCACCTATGGATTTTACTTCTGCTGATCCTACGGATGAGATACTCACTGATCTTGTTGATATCAGAAATCCAAATGGACTCACAAATCCCGCTAGTCCACTCTATATGGATCGTCCTCCTTATTAATTTTTTATTTCTTTCGTGTCGTAGAATCCAAGATATTCAGTTTTTGTGATGGCTTTGACATTTCCCCACGCACTTTTTGTACGGTAGACTGGCTCTTCTGATCGAGCTCTTGTCGTTTTTGCCCAACGTGTTGTGCTGCATCCTGCGTTAATGCATGTGCATTTCTTTTCGCGGATTGATCAACAATAGAGCCATTACTTAAATTATGCTTGCCTGCTTCATCATTTACTTGTTGTTGCTGGATATCATAATTTTGTTCTACGGCAGCACCAGAGGGAATTGATTGGTTATGGCGGTTATGTGCACCCGCAACAGAGGCGGGGGAGCTGACATGTGGAGTAGCAGTATTAAACTGTTCGGCATATTGTTTTGCGTATCCAGCAAAAAGCTCGGGATCTGTTGTCTGCATTTGTTCAAAAGCCCGTACGCCTAACTTCCCATTCCCATTTGTACCGGGTTGATTAGCCATCCATTCTCGCATGCCATTAAAAAATGCTTGGGAAGCATTACTGCTGACATTGACGGAATTTTCTTGTGAATGTGTTGCACTTTGACGATAACTTTCCGATGCTTGTAGATTGCTGGTCATATCCTGACGTGCTTGCAATGCATGATCACGCGAGGCAGATAATCCTTCTGTTAACCGTTGACCTTCTTCGGAATTAGCGCGGAAAGAGGAATCTGTGCTTGCACGCAATGCGCTTTCAACCGCTGAAGAATAATTACTGTCGCTCACAACATTTTTGGCGTCGTTATAAATCGTATCTGCATTAATATTTGCCGTGTCTGTACTGCTACGGGAAGCATTGAGCCTTGCAGAAAGATCTCCCGATGCACCAATTCTTCCGGCAGCTTCTGAGGCTAAAGCGCTGCCACCTACAGATTTTCCTAACGAACCACTCAAACTTGCGCCAACTCCCATACTTGCATACGCTTGTGAGAGAACGTTAGAAGCTTCTCCATACGATAAACCATTCCGCTCAGCAAATTCTTGCGTAACACGCTGGATAGTTGCAGCCGATTGATTGAACCCGCCGTGATTACTGATGCTTGCACCTTCGCCACTGGATTCACTGCTACCTTGTGTCTCTGCAAAATCGGAGAGGGTACGAACACTACTAGACAGCGAATCCTGAAAGCTACGTGAACTATTGAGGGCAGCCTGCAAGGATGTTTCAGATTGTTGCATGAGTGCTGCGCGTCTTGAATCAGAAAGCGTAATATTGGAACCGAGATTCGAAAATGCCCCTCGGGTATCCATCACCATACCGCCATCCGGCGTCATCGAGAGACTTGAACCACCGGGCATATTGACACTCATCCCACCACTGGTAAACCGTCCCATGTTATCGAAATGATTGGCAGAGGTATTAAATGCACTGTGCGTATCGACCGATGTATTTCCTACGCTGATATTCCCTCCGGCGGCTTCAGCGGCAATCTGACTGCTCACCGATTGTGTCAAGCCACCCATGTATTGCGCCATGCTGGACATTGCACCGCCTAAACCTCGTACCAAACTATAGGCCAACACGGGCACGCTTAACGATAAATATCCTGCCAGGGAGGCCATATCGGCATTGATACTAAAAATACCGTCCAGATTGTGTAGAGTCAGACCGTTTTTACCCACAAGAGTTGCCGTAGAACGTTCGGCGTAATAGGAAACAATCAAATTGATAATGGCATACAGTGGTCCCCACGCCTGTAGCCAAACCAGAGAAAAAGCATAATGTTTTAATACCATGCCGCCAAAGGGGAAAATCATCAGTAACAATACAATCACAAACGCACCATACAAAATAGCTTCCAGTGCATTCTTCATCAGGGGCAGCCAATGTGCTGCACGATCTCCAATGGTTTGATAGGTTAATCGTTCCTGAATATGCGTTTTAGCAGTAATAAATGCTTGCAGGGCGGCTGGCGCATCCGTCGTAGTGCTAAACCGCATGGCTGTATTGGAAACAGCATTAGCCAACATACTTTGCTGCAAGATCTCTGATGCTCCACGTGAAGCCTTCAAAAGATAGGCATAGCTGCCCGGCAAATAGCGGGCAAGCTGTTGACTGGAATTGGCGTGATACGGAAATAAACGTGTGCCATATAATCGCTGTGCTTCCTCAATGACGACTTTCCAATCCTGATTCAGCCTAGAAATGCTTTCTTTACAAGTCAGTAATGCGGGATCGCCACCTCCAAGCGGTGTATAAGGGAACATACGGGCAGGAGAGGCTTTTTCCTTCATGAACTCCCACAGATTATCTTTTTGTTCTAAATCGCTGAGAGAGTATTTATTAAGCAATAGATCATAAAAAACACACTGTTGCACGAAAGACTGCATGTTTTCGTTAA
>Ga0207110_10309_pt1 | contig 10660 bp, 9 predicted proteins | sample Alteio_BWMinHeat_74_FD_153582 | JGI IMG/M metagenome (GOLD analysis project Ga0207110, IMG submission 153582) | Enriched cells from forest soil in Barre Woods Harvard Forest LTER site, Petersham, Massachusetts, United States -... | ecosystem: Environmental > Terrestrial > Soil > Temperate forest >...
GACAGATCCTACCGCCTCGCTGATGCTGACGTTTGGTGTATTTGCATTAGGCTATATCGTACGACCTTTAGGTGGATTTCTATTTGGACATTTTGGTGATCGCTTGGGTCGCAAAAGAACATTTATTGCCTCGATATTCTTGATGGCAATTCCCACCTGCTTAATGGGACTCTTACCCACCCATGAAACCCTAGGAATTACAGCATCTGTTTTACTCATTATATTACGTCTATTACAAGGCTTATCTGTATCGGGTGAATTACCTGGTGCAATTATTTTTGTCGCAGAATCTGTGCCCAAACAATATCGCGGAGCAGCATGCGGGATTATTTTTTTCGCAATTAATATGGGCTTATTATTGGGTTCTTTAGTCGGTTCATTGCTCAGCTCTGCCCTCTCTGAAGCTGAATTAATGGCATGGGGATGGCGTATTCCCTTTTTATTGGGCGGCTTATTAGGTGTGGTCAGTTATTATTTGCGTAAAAAACTCAATGAAACTCCCTTATTTCAAAGCCTTATGCAACAGCAACCGAAAATACCAGCTATGGTTTTACTGACAGAACATCCCAAAAAATTATTCCAAGGCGTTGGGATAGCCGCATTGGGCGCAACATTATTCACACTCTGTTTTTTATATTTACCCACCTATCTTTCTAATACCTTTGGATTTCCTTTAAAACAGCTACTCACCTTAAATTCCATAGCTATTTTTATTTTTGCGATTCAAGCATTTTTGATGGCACGATTATCTGATCAGGTGGGACGTAAAAAAATTATGTTCATAGGGGCAATTGCTTTTATGGTATTAAGCTTCCCGTTGTTTTTATTATTCCCACAACAAAACTTTATGTTAATCATAGGAGCATGGATATTATTTGCATTGATGGGAGGCTGTATTAGCGGCGTCTTTCCCTGCCAAATTGTTGAACTGTTTCCTACACAAATCCGATATACGGGATTTGCAGTATCCTACAATATTACGTATGCAATTTTTGGTGGGTTAACGCCGTTAATTGCAACGGCGTTAATTCAGATAACTAACGTACCACTCGCCCCGGCATTGTGGTTAATGCTCACAGCTTTACTCACTATTTTAACGCTGTTTACACTGAAAGAAACTGCTCGCAAACCGTTAGCTTAACTTATCAATGGTGTGAACTTTGACAACATGATCTGAGTTTTGAATATCCATAATTAATAGTTCAACTTTCAGATCCGGATGCACTTTCTGAATATTTTTCTTAGCACTGAGCAAATGCTTTCTATGAATCTTTAATTCTTCTTTTGGATCTTTCGTAATATCGCGGCCGTACACTAGGTTATACATACCACAGTCTTTGTGATCTATGATAATAACATTTTTAAGCTTATGAAGTTTCTTCAATGCACCCAGTGCTTCAATAAATGTTTGTTGCCATTCCAGCATCTTGGGATTATCAATTCCCATCGCTGCGCCTGGTAATGCAATATCATCGTATTTGTTCAAGAGACCACGATTGACCATGAACTTTTCTACTTCATAGCGTAATCTAAAATCTCCACAGTTTAATAAAAGATAGGGAGCTTCATACCCCTGAGCTGGGATAGTCGGAACTATGACATCTTCAGCTCTGGGTAACTTTGCACCATAAGCAATGATGCTGACGGTACTCAAAATAAATAGCAGTAAAATTTGTAGCAGTTTCATAAACACCTCTTGTTATTATGTTGTATATCTTATGAACTCTGATTTAGCTGATTAAATGATGATCTATGATTAGAAACAAGCAAATCTGTCTTGCTTGTTTTTAATCATAGTCTTTCAGTTAATCAGACGAATCAGAGTTCTAATGCGTACTCGTTGAATCTCCTGTCCCAGCTTCTTTCCCTTTTTTCTTTTCCACAATCACAGGTGTAATTGCTTCGGGATTAGGAGGGATTACTACAGGCAATGGTTCAGGTATACGCTGCAAAGCAATGGCCAATACCTCATCGATCCATTTGACAGGATGTATATCCAAACCCTGCGTAATATTTTTCGGCATTTCCTTGAGATCGCGTTCATTTTCTTTCGGAATAATCACGATACGAATACCACCACGATGTGCCGCCAGTAATTTTTCTTTCAAACCCCCAATAGGCAATATTTCGCCACGCAACGTAATTTCACCCGTCATCGCAACCGTTGCTTTCACCGGTATTTTCGTCAATGCAGATACCAATGCAGTACACATACCAATACCTGCACTAGGACCATCTTTCGGTGTAGCACCTTCAGGAACATGGACATGGATATCCGATTTCTCGTAGAAATCTGGATTGATGCCCAATTTCTCGGCGCGACTGCGTACAACGGTGAGCGCAGCTTGAATCGATTCTTGCATCACTTCACCCAATTGACCGGTATAAGTTGTTTTGCCTTTACCGGGAGTCACAGCCGTTTCAATCGTGAGTAATTCTCCGCCCACTTCCGTCCAGGCTAATCCCGTCACTTGTCCTACCTGATCATGTTCTTCTGCTAATCCATAACGGAATTTAATCACACCCAAATATTTTTCCAAGTTGTGCGACATAATGGTAATAACCGTTTTACGCGGTTTTGTCAGCACTTCACGCACCACTTTACGACAAATCTTGGCAATTTCACGTTCAAGATTACGTACACCCGCTTCTCGTGTGTAATAACGTACGATCCCTTGAATCGCATTTTCAGTAAATTTGATTTCCGTATCTTTCAAACCATTTTGTGCGAATTGTTTTGGCACAAGATGTCCTAATGCAATATGAATTTTTTCGTCTTCGGTATACCCAGGCAAACGAATCACTTCCATACGATCTAATAACGGCGCCGGAATTTGCAATGAATTAGCGGTAGTGACAAACATGACATCAGATAAATCATAATCCACTTCTAGATAGTGATCACTGAATGTATTATTCTGTTCAGGATCCAGCACTTCAAGTAATGCAGAAGCGGGGTCTCCGCGGAAATCCATCGCCATTTTGTCAACTTCATCGAGCAAAAATAGAGGATTACGCACGCCCACTTTAGCCAGTTTTTGTATAATTTTGCCGGGAAGCGAACCAATATAGGTACGACGATGACCACGAATTTCCGCTTCATCACGCACGCCACCTAAAGAGATGCGCACGAACTCACGCCCTGTTGCTTTCGCAATGGATTGCCCCAGCGATGTTTTCCCAACACCCGGAGGTCCTACTAAACATAATATAGGCCCTTTGATTTTCTTGACGCGATGTTGCACGGCAAGATATTCCAAAATGCGTTCTTTAACTTTTTCCAAACCATAGTGATCTGTATTCAAAGAATTTTCTGCAGCGACTAAGTCATAACTAATTTTGCTTTCTTTTTTCCACGGCACATTGAGCAGCCAGTCTAAATAATTGCGCGAGACCGTTGCTTCTGCCGACATCGGGGACATCAGTTTTAATTTTTTCAATTCCGATTGGGCTTTTTCTTGCGCTTCTTTCGGCATGCCAGATTTTTCAATACGTGCAGCCATCGCCTCTATTTCATTAGGCGCATTTTCCAGCTCACCCAATTCTTTTTGAATCGCTTTAATCTGTTCATTCAAGTAGTATTCACGCTGTGTTTTTTCCATTTGTCGTTTAACACGACCACGAATGCGTTTTTCAACCTGCAACAGATCAATTTCGGACTCAACAATCGTCAATAACTTTTCCAACCGTTCTTTTAAGTCATTGACTTCCAACAAATCTTGTTTATCCTGCACCTTAAGCACTAATTGTGCAGCAATGGTATCCGCTAAACGTCCGGGTTCTTCAATGCTCGCAAGCGCGGTCAAAATTTCAGGAGGAACTTTTTTACTGATCTTAACGTACTGATCAAATTGCGTCAGCAACGTGCGCGCAAGCAATTCCACTTCACGACTACCCACCGGCTCTGTTAATGCTTCCACTTCTGCCATCAAACACGCGGGGTTATCGATGTATTGTTTTACAACACCACGCTGCAATCCTTCTACCAATACTTTAACGGTACCATCCGGTAATTTGAGCAATTGCAAAATTGTTGCAATACATCCGGTTGTATACAGCGCATCAATGGCGGGATTATCGTCCGATGCATTTTTTTGGGCGACCAAAAAGATCTGTTTGTTATCGTCCATAGCAGTTTCGAGCGCCACAATAGATTTTTGACGCCCAACAAACAATGGAATCACCATTTGGGGATAAACGACAACGTCACGTAATGTCAATACAGGCAATTCTGTCATGAATTAGATACCTTATTTTCCTCTTCAAAAATGAGGATGGGCTTAGATGTATTTAAGATAGTATTTTTATCAAGAACAACTTTACGCAGCTCAGGCATGGAAGGCAATTCATACATAATATCTAATAACGTATTTTCAAGAATCGATCGTAATCCACGTGCGCCTGTTTTTCGTTCCATACTTTTTTCAGCAATCGCTTTTAAAGCATCGGCTCGAATTTCCAGCTCAACACCATCCATATTAAACAGTTTCGTATATTGTTTAATCAATGCATTTTTAGGCTCCGTCAGAATACGCAGCATGGCATCCGTATCCAACTCTTCCAGAATAGCATAAATCGGCAAACGCCCGACAAACTCTGGAATTAAACCATATTTCAATAAATCTTCGGGTTCTAACAGTCGCAACATCTCACTTGCACTATTATGACTATCGGGGCTACGCACTGCAGCCGAAAAACCAATACCCGATTTTTGCGTACGATGCTGAATCACTTTATCCAATCCTGCAAATGCACCGCCACAAATAAATAAAATGTTTGAAGTATTCACTTGCAAAAATTCCTGTTGAGGATGTTTGCGTCCACCTTGTGGAGGAATAGCAGCAACGGTACCTTCGATTAATTTTAATAGGGCTTGTTGTACGCCTTCACCCGACACATCGCGTGTAATAGACGGACTGTCGGCTTTGCGCGAAATTTTGTCGATTTCATCAATATAGACAATACCTTTTTGCGCTTTTTCAACGTCATAATCCGCTTTCTGCAAAAGTTTTTGAATAATATTCTCAACATCTTCACCGACATAACCTGCTTCTGTCAGTGTCGTTGCATCCGCAATAGCAAACGGTACGTTCAATAATCGAGCTAATGTTTCAGCTAACAACGTTTTTCCGCAACCGGTTGGTCCAATCAACAGAATATTACTTTTGGCAATCTCTGTATCATCGTGTGCATGCGATTTATACAAACGTTTGTAATGATTATAGACGGCAACCGATAAAATCCGTTTGGCACGTGCTTGTCCAATCACATATTCATCCAACACGTCATTAATTTCACGTGGCGTAGGTAATTTATGTTCGGATGTTTGCGGAGCAATTTCCTGTACTATGGATTCTTCCTGACGCAGGATGTCATTGCATAATCCCACACATTCATCGCAGACAAAAACTGACGGCCCTGCAATGAGTTTTTTGACTTCCGTTTGGTTTTTGCCGCAAAAAGAGCAATACAGCAACTTTGTTTTATTGCCATTGCCATTACCGCCGCCTTTGTTTTTATCGTTACTCATTTTCTACCTCTGCTTGAAATGGGGTGAATATATCGTTCAGTTGCTGTGATACTCGTATAAACGTTGTACGTTTCGAAAGTTCTTTCAAACGTTGCGCACCAATATACGTACACGCGGATCGAATCCCGCCTAAAATGTCCAGCACCGTATTTTCAACATTGCCTTTATAGGGCACATCTACGCACTTCCCTTCGCTTGCACGATAATCAGCCATACCACCACGGTGACGCTGCATCGCTTCTTCTGAACTCATACCATAAAACCGTTTAAAGGTCTGATTACCTTTTTTAACCGTTTCGCCGAGACATTCATCATGCCCCGCCAACATGCCACCTAGCATGACAAAATCTGCACCACCCGCAAACGCTTTGACAACGTCTCCTGGAACGGTACAACCGCCATCGCCGCATAAAAGTCCGCCTAAGCCGTGTGCAGCGTCTGCACATTCAATAATGGCCGATAATTGTGGATAGCCTACGCCCGTCTTTTTGCGGGTCGTACATACGGATCCCGGTCCAATCCCTACTTTCACAATATCAGCACCGGCAATAATCAGCTCTTCTACCATTTCAGCGGTAACAACATTCCCCGCCATAATGGTCTTATCGGGGAACATATCACGTAAACGACGAGTGACATCCACAAAACGCTGGGTATAGCCATTAGCCACATCTAAACAGATAAATGGTGCCTGAGTGACCTTAAGAGTAGCAGATAATTTCTGAATATCATCCTCAGAAATACCGGTACTAGCAAAGCAATAATTCATGATTTTTTTATTTTTTTCGTGAAATACTGACCATTCCTCGGGGGTGGCAAATTTATCGATAGCCGTCATCAAGTGGTGTTTAGCCAAGCTCTGACACATCGCAAACGTGCCCGTATGATCCATGTTTGCGGCAATAATGGGAACCCCTTTCCAGGAGACTTGGGAGTGTTTAAAGCGGAATTCTCGATGTAAATCCACATCCGCACGGGTTTTTAGGGTGCTTCGTTTGGGACGAATTAATACATCTTTAAAGTCGAGTTTGACATCTTGCTCAATACGCATGGATTTTCCTCGTTATTCGGGGACAGAAACCTCGCATTATAACGTAAAAATGGGACTATAGTTTACTGTTCTATACCAAACCAGCCACCCGTATCCCCACCTGCCCAACACTGAATACCGCTGCAAGCCCTAATTTTAGCGCTACATAGCCTATTAAAAGCCGTTTCTTTACTAATATCTTTTCTTTCATAGCCATTTGGGATACATATTCGCTCACTGTATTGACCGGGAACCCGCACCTGGCCCTGTACATAGATATCCTTGCCTACCCCATAAACACTGGTAGCCTTATTGTGGGAATAGCAGGCAATATAACAACCGGGTTTGTCTTTATAATCATTATTTGTAGGTAACGTTTTTTCTGCAAATCCTTTTAGCGAATGATTAATCACATCCGTTCCGTTGGTATAAACAAGAAAATTCTCTGGTAATAAAGTTTGATTAGCTTCAAATACAACAGCCGTATTCAGCGTCTCCGCCAAAACACTCAGCGGCATACAGAATAGCATCAACATACAACCAAGAAATAGTTTGCGAACCATGGTTATTCTCCTCACGAAAAGATAGATAAAAATGATAACATGTATACCCATATAATGAACATCATACTTGAAACAAAAAATCTCATTATTAAAAAACCTTCTCTCGATGTATTGGAGGAGCTGTGTCTGTTGTTATCAGATCCCGACGTCATGCGGTATGTTGGAAACGGCGTGAGAAAACGCAAAGAAGTCCGTGAAGGCTTGGACAGAATGATTGCCCATTATGAAAAACATGGTTTTAGTCTGGGCAGTGTTTATGAAAAAGAAACTGGATTATTTGTAGGTCGCGCGGGCTTAGTGTATTTAGGGATGGATGACACTCAACCTGAAATTGAAGTTGGCTACACATTACATAAAAAATTCTGGAACAAAGGCTACGCGACAGAATTATCCAAAGCGTTTATTACATGGGGATTTCAACATCTACCCGTCAAACATCTTGTGGCTGTCATACAACCTGAAAACGAACGCTCGCGCCGGGTATTAGAAAAGTCCGGAATGCAGTATAAAGGCACAGCAATGTGTTATGACACTGAAGTTGCGAAATATGCGATTTATAAACTGATGTAACTAACCTTTTTACGCCATCGATATATCAGGATCACAGCGCCCACGAACATACCTATAGCAGAACCTATGGCCATACCTATTAAACCAAAATTCAGTTTAAATGCTAAAAAATAGCCTAGAGGAAGACCCAGCAACCAGATAGTCGCAAGCCCAACGAACATCGGAAATTTGCTATCCAATAATCCGCGCAGCGCACCTGTCATAACGTTTTTGATCGCATCAAACAACACTGTCAATGTCGACACCATCAACACTAACTCAATCAGTCGAACCGTTGTCGCATTTTCAGGCGCATTTACATCGAGATAAAGTGACGCGAGCGTTTTGGGGAATCCAATAAATATAATACCCACGAACACACTAATTCCTGTCACCAAATAAAGACTGGAAGAACCGATTTTCTTGAGCTCTCCCCATTGTTTTGAACCACACGCATGTCCAACTAAAATACCACTGGCTTGTGACAGTACAAAGATAGGAATCAACACTAACAGAAAATATTGTGTATTTACTTGAGATGCAGCCAATGCTTGCACGCCTAACCACCCTACTATCGCTGTACTCACAAAAAACGAGAACATTTCTCCCGTGATCTGAATGCTAATCGGCCATCCCACTTTCATCATATGTGCAAGATGCTCCCAACTTTTATGCACTCTATAGGTAAACAAATCAAAATGTTTGAAATGCTCCATATAGTAAAAACAGGTTGTACTCAGTAAAAATGACGTCCATGCTTGTGCTGCCATTGCATAGCCTAATCCTGCTACGCCCAATTTGGGAAACCCAAACTTTCCAAAAATTAACAGATATGCAGATCCCAACAACACAATCACACCTGTTCCTGTCGTCATGATAATCAGTTTTGGATACTTTATCCCATAACAAAATTGTTGATTTGTAACCACCCATAATACGGGAATGACTGCCCATACGTACGCATCAAAAAATGTTTGTACTATGTGCGCAATAAATAGTTTTTGCCCAAAGAAAATTAATATTGTTCCTATGTGCAAAAAAAACAGAATAATCAAGCCGCCCAATAAAATACTCAGCATCCATCCCTGCTGTACAAAATTACCGATGACAGAATGCTTTTCAGCGCCATAGGCATGGCCTATCAAAATACTCAGCGAAAATAACAGCGACATGCCGATAACCATCATCGACATCTGTGTCGAATATATAAGCGCACTGGCGGCCAGCACTTCTTGCCCCAGCTGAGCCAACATCGCCATACATAAAAATCCACCGGCTACAGTAACCAGCTGGATGCCCGCCATGGGTAATGACAATGAAAGTAGTTTGCGCATAAGATTTCCCCCAAAATATAAATATTCTTGCAAGATACATCTTTATGATGTATCTTGCAAGCGTGTTTTTTAAAAGGGGAATGATATGGCAAAACCAAACAAAACGCGTTATGCGGTCCTAGGCATGTTATCCATGCAGCCTTCCAGTGGCTATGAAATCAAAAAAATGATGGAGCAATCGACCGATCATTTTTGGCGCGAAGGTGATAGTTCTATTTACCCTATTTTGAAACAGCTTTTAGAGGAAGGCATGCTGACCTGCGAAGTGGGCAATGCCGAAAGCGATAAACCCAAAAAAAATATATGCGATCACCAAAGACGGTCAAAGCGAATTACAAGATTGGCTCATGGAAGAACCCCTACTCTACCCTAATCGTAACGAATTATTACTGAAAGTATTTTTTGGCGAGAGTGTTGAGCCGAATATAACTATTACTCATATCGAAAATTTTCGCCGCCGCGTCAAAACAATTCTCGATAAATATCGCGCAGCTGCAAAAAATACGAGTAAATATTTATATCCCTCGCTCACCCTAAAAGCCGGCATTATTTATTCTGAAGCGAGTATAAAATGGTGCGATGAGGCGTTAGATATGTTGAGAAAAAGCCCAGAAAAAATGAGAGGTTAAGACACGTATGAAAAACTTTGAAAACTTCGATATAAAAAAATTGGGACTGAAGCTCTCAAAAGAAGATGTTCGAATAATGTCCGAAACAGAGCCAAAAAAGTGGACTGAAAAAGAAACGTCAGAATTTGAAAATTTCATCAACAACGGTATGCCTCCGGTTCACTGTATTGGGCTTTCAGTTGCTATTGTTGATGCAAACAGCATAATTTATAAACAAGGGTTTGGGACAACAAAGCTAGGCTCTAACAAACTTGTTAAGCCCAATACCCTCTTCAGAATTGCATCGATGTCGAAAGCAACGAGTACATTAGTAAACAAAATGATCTTTGAACAAAACATCCTAGTTGAAGAGAAACTACTTTCTTGGGATACGCCTGTTATAGATATTATCAAAGATTTTGCTCTGAAAGATGATCACCCACTCGCCAAAACGTTGACCCTCCGCCAGGCTATGAGTAATGGGGTTGGGTTTGCAAATCCAATGGAATACTTCTTCAAATTTGATAGTGCCGCTGCGCTGATCAAAGCAATGCGTAACATGCTCCTCCCTACTCAACCCATAGGTAAAACATATCAGTACTCTAATATAATGTTTATGTTAGGAGGATTTGCTGCTGCAATAGCCTATTGCAAACACACATACCCTAATCGGACTTTTACGTATGAACAAGCGTGGGTACAGGCCATGCAAGACTTAGTTCTTGGACCTCTCAAGATGAAAAATAGCGTTCTTACCCTGGATGAAGCACTTAATAAATTTGATCTGGCTTATTCTCATACGCAAGGTGTTGACGGCGAACCTCAGTTGGGTTTGATGGAAGTAGAAAGATTTGTAGAAGCCATCGCACCTGCTGGTGCAGTATGGTCAACTGTCGAGGACTGGGCTAACTATCTCCTGCTAGAAATCAATAAAGGTCATTTTGATGGAAAACAACTTATCAGCGAAAAAGGCATTATGGAACGCCGAGAGGCAATAACACCTAAAGATGAGCCATTTTATGGTCTCGGGTTATCGATGGGGGAAT
>Ga0207110_10311_pt1 | contig 10611 bp, 12 predicted proteins | sample Alteio_BWMinHeat_74_FD_153582 | JGI IMG/M metagenome (GOLD analysis project Ga0207110, IMG submission 153582) | Enriched cells from forest soil in Barre Woods Harvard Forest LTER site, Petersham, Massachusetts, United States -... | ecosystem: Environmental > Terrestrial > Soil > Temperate forest >...
GTTGCAAAATAAAACCCCGAAGGCTGCTAATATCATCAAATCGCCATTATGGAGTTCCTCGATAAGCGTACGGCTTCCGTCGTCATTACGATTGTCCTCTTCATCGCCGCCGGTGCATTCCTCTACCTGGCCGGTCGAGTTCTCATCGTCTTTCTATTTGCGGTATTTTTCGCCTATCTTCTCGACCCATTGGTTTCGCGCCTGGAGCGCTGGCGACCTTTGTCCAGGGGCTCCCGCAGCATTGCCATTCTGGAGGTATACCTAATCCTGTGTCTTGTGTTTGGGATCGTCCTGTTTCTCGTTGGACCTGCGATTATGAGTCAAGGCAGAAAACTGGGAGATGCCTTGCCTGGGCTCTTCGAGAAGGTGGCCTCGGGACAAATCGCTTGGCAGATCGGATCGAGTCGTGGCTGGAGCTATACCACCCAGATCCGCCTGCAGCAGTTCCTCGCCAGCCATCGCGATGTAGTATTGAGCTGGGCTGCTGCTCTCGGCTCCCGCGTGGCGATCTTCGCTCAAAACGTCATTTGGATCGTGCTGATTCCAATCCTGGCGATCTTCTTCCTGAAAGACGGACGCAATCTTACGGAGACCATCCTCCAGGCGGTTGAGCATCGCCAGAAACAACAGTTTCTCTCCGCAATCGCCGAAGATGTAAACATAATGCTGGCGCATTTCATACGATCGCAGCTCATATTGGCCGGACTGTCACTTGTGGTTTACATGAGCGTCCTTGCGGCTCTCAGAGTGCCCTACGCTTCCGTCCTTGGTTCGCTGGCCGGCGTGATGGAGTTTATCCCCGTCGTAGGCCCCTTCCTGGGCGCAGTGGCTATTCTTGGTGTGGCGTTCCTGGCAAATTACAATCACCTGTTTGTGGTGGCGGCTTTTCTAATAGGTTGGCGGCTTTTGCAGGACTATGTTGTCGCGCCTCGCATTATGGGCGGCAACCTTCAACTTCACCCGTTGGCCATTATTTTCGCCGTCCTCGTCGGAGGCGAAATCGGCGGGGTCATTGGCGTCTATCTCTCTATTCCGATCGCTGCCGGTCTGCGTATCGTTTGGAAGCGCTGGCAGCGGGTATACGCTAATGGCCGACCCACCATCAAAGCGGCCTGATCGAAATCAGAACGCCATGAGAATGTGTGCACCTGCCTTGCTCACGCTTTCGGGCATTGGATACCGTCACGCTAGCGCACCGGCGTAGTACTCTCTTCCCGGGAGCCTCCATTGAATTTCCAGCGTTGCTTCAACACCAGCGAGGATACTTTCCCGCTGCCGCCCCACCTGAGGGCCCTTTACGGCCCGTTTGGATTTCCTCAGCCTCCTGAGGATCGCCCCTACATCACTTCCAATTTTGTCATGAGTCTCGACGGCAGGGCCTCGTTTCGAGAGTTGGAGGGGCGCACCGGCGGCCACGAAATCTCCAGGAGCAGCGAGGATCGTTGGCTTATGGACTTCCTGCGCGCCCATCACGACGCGCAGTTGATGGGCGCGAACACGCTTCGAGAAGAGCCTGGAAAGGACGTGCGAGGCTGGGATTTTGGAATCGACGATGACGAGTTGCGGATCTATCGACGGGAAACCCTGAAGCTCCGCCCGCAAACCATCATCGTTGTGACGGCGTTGGGGAATGTGGACGTTTCTCTGCCAATTTTCAACTCCGCGAGGGTTGAACCTTGGCTGCTCACCACCGAAAACGGAGAAACAAATCTGAAATCACGGCTGAAAGCCGTCGGTCGCGAAGGAACGATCAAGATCATCTCTGTCGGTAGCGGCAAGTGGCTAGATCTGGCGGCGGCGGTCGCGCTGCTCCGGCAGCGGCATGGAATTCAAACGCTGCTTTGTGAAGGCGGTCCCACCGTATATGCCGAACTCCTCCAGAAGCGCTTAATTGATGAGGACTTTCGTACCCTCTCTTCGCAAGTCTTGGGACTCTCGACTGTCCCCACGATCGATCGGCCGAGCAGTTACGGTGGTGTGAGCTATGAACCGGAAACCGCGCCTTGGTTTAAGCTGATCAGCCTCCATTACTCGCTTCCCTATCATGTTTTCTTCCGCCTGCGGTACCAGGGACCGAGACCCGGTCACGGAATGAAGTAATAGCCGTTCTTGGCCAGGATGATGTAATTGCGTCCCTTCGCCCCGAACGACGATACGAGGCGAACGTCCAGCTTGTGCGGTTTTCCCTCGGCTCCATTGGCCGACGTGTAGTACCCCAGCGTGTAGCGTGTCTTGATCCGGTCGAGCAGCGCTCGGAAGACGGCATCCAGCGAAGTCATGCCTTCGACGTCGAAGATCTCGCCGCCAGTCTGTTCGGTGACTTGATGGATATCCACCAGTCCCGGAATCATGCCCGCGGCAAAGCGCGTTGCCGGCGGATTGTATCCGGGTATCTTCAGGTTATACACGGCAGCATCCGCTGCGGTGGTTTCGGTAACAATGTCGCGCGTGCCTTGTCCGCCCGCATCCGTGCCCACGTCATCGCTGATCAGAATAATCACCCGGCGGCCCCTCGGCGCCGTCATCAGAAAATACTGTGCCGCGTCAAAGATGCCGTCGTTGATGTTTGTGGCGCCGCCCGCCCGGAAGGAATTGAATTGCTCGGCAATCTTGCTTTTATCTTTCGTGAGCGGCACTCGAAGTTCGGCTTCGGTGGAAAAGGTAAACAGCGCCACTTGGTCTTCGGGTTTAAGCGCCGACAGAGCGGTGGTAGCCGCATCGCGCAGTGCGCCGAGAAATGGGCCTATTGAATCACTCAGGTCCAGCACCAGAGCCACGTTGAGAGGCAATTCATCACGGCCGAAGAACACGATTTTTTGGACCACGCCATCTTCGCGGACCTCGAAGTTCTCTTTCTTCAAGCCGCTTAGGATTTGCCCCTCTTTCGTCTTTACGGTCGCATCCACCATCACAAGGTTCACGTCCACACGAATCGGAGCGTCGCGCTGGGCCTGAACGGGGATTTCGCTGAAGCACGCCGCGCCGGCGAAAAGAAACACGAGCAGGATCATGTGACGCACTTTGCTCCGCATGGACCTAAGACAGCTCCCTACTGCTTGACGAATCGTCGAAAATTCAGCGTGTTGGTGAAACCACCGTAGACATTGCCCTGGTCGTCCGCCGCGACTCCCTCGAGCGTGTTCGTTTCAGACCATGGAATGAAGGCTGTGACTTTGCCGTCCTTGACGCTCCCGATCCGAATGCCTTGCTTGAAGCCGGGATTGGTTTGGTCTGTCGATGTGGAATCGGCGGCATACAGGATGTCCTTCTTGTTGATGAAGACGCCGCTCGGCCGCCCGAATTGTCTCCACTCCGCCAGCAATTTTCCCTCCTGGTCGAAAATCTGGATCCGGCTGTTCGAGCGGTCGGCAACGAAAAGTCGCCCGCCGGAATCCATGGCCAGGCTGTGGGGCGTGTCAAATTCCCCGGGCCCGGAGCCTTTCTTTCCCCACGCCTTGATGAACTTGCCATCCTTCGACAGCTTCACGATCCTCGCGTTCGTGTCGCCGCCATGTCCGTCCGCGACGAAAATCTCCCCGTTCGGTGCAATTAAGATGTCGGAGGGCCCGTTGAAGGTATCCGGGCCATCGCCCGCGACCCCAGGCTTGCCCAGGGTCATCAGCAGCTTTCCCTGCGGACTGAACTTCATGACCGTTTGACCCTTTCCGTTCTTGGCTCTCCCGTCGCTGACCCACACATTGTCGTCCCGATCCACGAAAAGACCGTGCGGGTAGTTGAACATTCCCGCTCCAAAGCTTGCGACGAGCTTGCCAGACGCATCGAATTTCTGGATCGGCGCGAGATTCGACCCCGAGCAATCGTCCGCCGTGGCGCAGCGGTCAAAAACCCACACGCTCTTGCCGTCGCGATCGATGTCCACGCCTACCGCCGCGCCCCACTTACGGCCCTGGGGCAGCTTCGCCCAGCCCTCCTCCACGCGATACGGATTGGGCGCCCCGTTAGGGTCGGCGCCTTGAGCGAAGCCGCCCTCTCCCTGCATCGCGATCGCCGCAACCATGGCGATGCCCAGCGCGTACCGCATTGCACGTGTATGCCGCATGACGTCCCTCCTTCCCATCATCTTATGCCGTTTACTCCGGCTGCCAATGGCATATCATCGCACTCCTATGGAGGGAGCTATGACGAAAAACTTCGGCCGCGTCGGTTCGCAGGCCATTGAGCGGCGAGATTTCATCAAACTGGGCGCAGGCGTGGGTGCCATGATGCTGGCGGAGTTGAGCGCGCCCGAGGCGTCGGCGCAAAAAGCGCCGGCTAAGCCGGGCTCCATCGATGTCCACGCTCACTGGGTCCCCGACTCCTATGCAAAAGCTCTGGTTCAATTGGGCCGGTCCACCACCAGTATTCACAATCCGCTTGAGCTCGATTCCAACTTGAACCAACGAATCAAATGGATGGATGAGCACGGCGTCAAGATGCATCTCCTGACGCTCGATGGCGGTATGCCTTGGCAATGGGTGTCGACGGAGCAGGGCGTGCATCTCGCGCAACTGGTAAACGATGCCGCTACCGAAGCCCACGCGAAATATCCCGACCGCTTTATTGCCGGCGTCGAGCTGCCCATCCGTAATCCAGAAGCTTCCCTGAAAGAGTTGAATCGTGTGGCCGGGAAACCCGGCATGCGGGCGGTCCACCTGCCAAATTCCATGGAGAATGGCGACTTCTTGTTCCAGCCCGCCTACGATCCGCTGTGGGCGCGATGCCAGGAGTTGGCTTATCCGGTTCTGTTTCATCCCATAGACGGCGAAGAAAACATCTACGGCGGAAAGGAGAGGCTGGGGAATCAGCTGGCGGCGTCGGCCAACCTCAATAACACGCTCGGATTTCCGTTCGAATCGGCCACGACCGCGGCCAAATTCATTATCACGGGAACCCTCGATAAATTCCCAAAACTGGAAATTGTGCTGCCCCATTCCGGCGGTTGTTTCCCCTACGTCGCGGGACGCATCGAACGAGGGCTGCTCGCCAAGAAATTCAAGCTGCAGCGCCCGTTTCGCGACTACGTGCGGCGATTCCATTACGACTCCATCGCCTACTATCCGGAAACGCTCCGATTCCTGATCACTCTGGTCGGATCGGATCGGGTGTTGATCGGCACCGACGATTACGCTCCCATGGATGTCGAAGAGCCGAACGCGCTCGTCGAGCAGTTAAACCTGCCGGCGCAAGACCGCGACCGCATCCTGTGGCAAAATGCGGCGCGCCTCTTCCGGCTTTAGCTGCTCGATTGGGGGGATATACTTTCGCTATGGCCCTGTTTGAACTATCGAATGATCGGCGCGAGCGCGAACGCAAAATGCGCGCCGCGGGACGGCTGCCTCCGGGGCAGTCGCTTACGCTCAAGTGGCCGGTGTTGCATGCGGGCTCGGTGCCGCGATTCGATCCCCAGACGTGGGACTTTCGCATATTCGGCTTGGTGGAAGAGCCGCTCCGGCTTTCGTGGCAGGAGTTCTCCAACCTGCCACAGAGCGAAGTGCTGGCGGACATGCACTGCGTTACGCGCTGGAGCCGCTTCGACAACCACTGGGGAGGCGTGCTCGCGACCGAACTGATGCGCCGCGTCAAGCTGAAGCCCGAGGCGCGACACGTTATGGTCCATGCCGAGCAGGGCTATTCGGCGAACCTGCCGCTGGCGGATTTTCTGCACGCGGCCACGGTTTTCGCCCTCCGGCACGATGGCGAGCCGCTCGCGGCTGATCACGGATACCCTTTGCGCCTGGTGGTGCCGCATCTCTACGCCTGGAAGAGCGTGAAGTGGGTTCGTGGGATAGAGCTGATCGCGAGCGAGCAGCCCGGATTCTGGGAAGAGAACGGCTATCACATCTACGGCGACCCATTCAAAGAACAGCGTTATTCGGGGTGAACGTCGGTGACCCTGGTTCTATACCTTATGTTCCTTCAGTAAACGCGCCAGGCTCTCCGCCTGTGCATAGCTAAGCTTAAACATCACTTCCACTTTGCCATCGCTGAAGACGCCGATATCGGGCAAGTAGTTTGCGGGGAAAAGCCGTTTTAGGGTCTCGCGTTCGTCCAGGATGGCTTCGCGCTCAGCATTTTGGCTCTCTTCAACCTGCTTGATTGCTTTCGTCTTGCTCGATCGAGGGGAGCCTGCCATGGATACTCCAGTCGTGTGCTGCCTGCGGTCCGCGCGCTTAAGACTACTGCTTGCTCACATTCCACACGTACAGGAAGTTGCTGTCGCTGGCGGTCGCAACCGTTCGTCCGGCTTTCTTGGCGGCGCGGTTTAGCGCGGAACGAACCTTGGCTTTACCTGCCGCCAATTCGCTCACCGGCACCCTCAGAGCCGCGCCGTTCTCCAACTGGTCAAGATCCCTGATGATTACCGAAATAATCTCCTTGTGCTTTCCATGACGGCCCTGCGGAACATCGGATCGCACCATCGTCTTGAAATGCATGGGAGCGTCTTTGATCTTGGCAGCTCTCATCCGGCGGCTCTCCTGTAATCTCTTATAGTAGAATTAACGTAACGTAATCGTATCGCTCCAGTTTCGCTTGTGTCAAGCAAAACGTGTGCCAGGCACAACAAACAAGAGAATATGCATCCCTTGTTTTCCCGACTCTCGCAGCGGCGCGACTCGCATCGCACCGGCGCGACCCGTTAAGCGAGCGGCTTTGACGGACTAAAAGAAAGTCGCGGCCTTCAAAGGATATGACCCGTATCGCTTCGGGCCTGTTAGGGTTTGGTTGACGCCAAAGGAGCCCCGTGATGCTGAAGGCCAAAACCCACTTTGAGCAGGTCCCCGTCGAGGTCGTCAAAAAGATCGCTAAAGTAGAAGTCCCGCAGGAGGCCGCCGAACCGTTGAAGCCCCCTCCAAAGAAGAAGTGAAAAAGTGAGCACACGCCCGCGAGGTTGCTCACTATTTTTCTAAAGCCGGTCAAAGCAAAAACAGCAAGACGCAGTTGGCTTCAAGTTCTGGGAAGCCCTTTCTAGGAGAGGACTCTTAATGATCAGGAATGTAACTGTGCAAGCGGGCGAACGGACGAATACCGTCGGGAAACCGGTTAGGAACAAGATCCTTCTAACCATCCCCACCCAGGAGTTCCGCGCAATTCGCCCGTACATGGAGTATTGCAGCCTTCCTAGCCGCTTAACGCTCCACGAGCCGACCGAAGTGCTGAAGTACGTCTACTTTCTCAACTCAGGTCTGGTCTCCCTCATCGTTCCCATGGAAGATGGACAAACTGTCGAGGCCGGAGTGGTTGGCAATGAAGGGGCCGCGGGCGTGCCGATTGCCGTTGGCCTGGTCAGAAGCCCCGTGCGCGAAATAGTCCAAATCTCGGGCGATGGGTTCAGAGTGACAGCTGTCGCCATGTTCAAACTTTTGAAATCAACCCCACAGTTTCAAATGATGCTCAGCCGTTACACCGCAGTTCAAGGTATGCAGATTGCGCAAACGGTTGCATGTAACCGGCTGCATCTTATTGAAATGCGCTTGGCGCGATGGCTGCTGATGGCCCAGGACAGAGTGGATTCGGCTATGATTGCCATGACCCACGATTTTCTCGCGACGATGCTGGGGACGAGCCGGCCGACCGTAAGCACTGCTGCCGCCATCTTGCACAAGAATGGCGCTATAGACTACGTGCGGGGCGCGGTAACCATTGTGAATCGCCGGAAACTGAAATCCTCCGCCTGTGAGTGCTACGGGGTCATCCAACGATTCAACTCTGAACTCGGCCTCAGGTAGGCTGCTGCAGTCTTGATGCCACAGAACCCTTCTTGCGCTTCGGTTTCATATTTCCGCCCACCCATAATGCGCTTCCCTTACGATCCTATGTCTTGTATCGTACAGTCCACTGTCTCATATCGGACACATATAGGAACTGAGTGCATCCCATAATGTGCCGCTGATCGGCCCGCAGGAATAGTTCCCGCGTTCCGTGAGCGATTGTTTTTCGGGCTCCGAAAGCCCCACGAGGAGACCCACATGGAATCAAAGGACCCCAAGGTGAAGGCATCGGTCAAGACCATGGCCTACTACAACATGGTCCTCACTGAGGCTATCGTTCAACTGCTCGAAGAAAAAGGACTGCTGACACGCCAGGAAGTTAAGGACCGGATCGATAGATTAAAAGCTGAAACGCAATTGAGCTTCCAGACGATTCAGTAGAGCGGCCTGTTTCTCTGCCGGTTTTTCGGGCGAGCTTCCTGGCTCTTCGTAATCCTCCTCTGCTTTGCCGGAAAAGCTGCGAGTAATGACAGCGCTGTTAACTCCCTACTGCTCCGCGCAGTGCCGCACGGAAGCCGCGGTCGAATTATTGCCGCGGAGAGATCCCCGACGACAGCTCATTAACCCTTGCGAACTGTGTTAGAGTCAGCGCAAAATGTGGCCCATTTTTGGCTTGATGACCCGAAGGAGGGAAGAGATGACCTCGCGTCACTTCATGTCCTCTTTAACCACAACCACCCGCAGGGCGATACATCGCGTGATGCTTGTGTCACTGGCGGTGCTGTTTCTTCTGTGGCCGCATGGCGCGTGGGCCCACGACATTCCCAATGACGTGACCGTGCAGGCGTTCGTCAAGCCCGCCGGCCAGCGGCTCGATCTCCTGGTGCGCGTGCCGCTCAAGGCCATGCGCGACGTTGACTTCCCCGAACGCGGCCCGGGCTATCTTGATCTCAATCGCGTCGACGCCTACCTCCGCGATGCCGCCACTTTGTGGATCTCCGACGCCATCGAGCTGTACGAAGGCGATTCCCGTCTGCCAAAGCCGCTGGTTGTGCAGACCCGCATCTCGCTCGAGTCCGACCACTCTTTCGCCTCTTATGAAGCGGCATTTGCGCACGTCACTGGCACGCGGTTGGCGAGCGGCACCGAACTTTATTGGAACCAGGCCATGCTCGACGTTCTATTTGAATATCCGATTCGCTCGGAGCAGTCCAATTTCTCCATCCATCCCGGCCTCGCGCGCTTAGGCTTGCGAGTGGTGACGGCGCTTCGTTTCTTGCCATCGACAGGCGCTACACGCGCGTTTGAATTCATCGGTGATCCGGGCCTCGTCCGCCTCGACCCTCAGTGGTATCAGGCGGCCCTGCGCTTCGTCGATTTAGGTTTTCTGCACATTTTGAGCGGGACAGACCACCTGCTGTTTCTCTTTTGCCTGGTAATTCCCTTCCGGCGCTTTCGCGCACTGATTCCCGTCGTGACCGCGTTCACCGTTGCGCACTCGATTACGCTCATCGCCTCCGCCTACAACCTTGCGCCCGATTCGCTCTGGTTTCCGCCACTCATCGAAACGCTGATCGCCATCTCCATCGTCTACATGGCGCTCGAGAATATCGTCGGCGGAGTTGGTGTGCATCGCCGCTGGATGATTGCTTTCGGGTTCGGGCTCGTTCACGGTTTCGGCTTCTCCTTTGCGCTGCGGCAGACGTTGCAGTTTGCCGGATCGCATCTGTTGACTTCGCTGCTGTCGTTCAATGCAGGCGTTGAACTCGGGCAGTTGCTCGTGCTGCTGTTGCTCATCCCCGCGCTGGAGCTGTTCTTCCGATTTGCGGTTGCCGAGCGCATGGGCACGATCATTCTTTCGGCGCTCGTAGCCCATACGGCCTGGCATTGGATGACCGGCCGTGCGGAGCGCTTGCTTCAGTTCCGCTTTGAATGGCCCCAGCCAAACGCCGCCATGTGGGTGACCACGATGCACTGGCTGATGGTGATGGTGCTCATTGGCGGGCTCGCCTGGTACTTGCGGAAATACTGGCGTCCGGTGCTGGCCCCGCAGGGCGCCGCTCGCCGCGAATCATCGGATTTGGGTTTTGCAAAGGTCATCGCTTCTGAAAATTCCTTGCAGGTTCAAAGTGGAGGAGACGCATGAAAACCAATTGTTACGTTGGAGCGCTTGTTGTCGCGCTGCTGGTCTCGCTCGGTATCGGCTCCGCACTTCTCGAAAAAAGGGCTGCCGTGGAAGCCGCGGGAGTGCAGGCGCCTCGTTTTGAAGTGGATCCCATGTGGCCAAAGCCGCTGCCGAACCACTGGCTTCTGGGCATGACCATTGGCGTTTCCGTCGATGCCCAGGACCACATCTGGATCATTCACCGGGGCGGCTCGCTGGAAAGAATGGAAAACTATGCCGCCGCGAATCCCCCCGCCTCGGAATGCTGTTCGGCGGCCCCGCCGGTCCTTGAATTCGACGAAGACGGCACTCTCATTGGGCACTGGGGTGGGCCGGGCCAGGGTTACGAGTGGCCGGTCTCGAATCATGGCATCACCGTCGATTACAAGGGCAACGTCTGGATCGGCGGCAACGGCCGCACCGCGCAGGTTCTCCCGCCAACCCAGGCCGCCGCTCTGAATGAGCAGCAACCCGGCGGGGGACCGTTCAACGACAATATGGTCCTGAAATTCACGCAGGACGGCAAATTTCTGATGCAGATCGGTCACGCCGGCAAGAGCCAGGGCAGCAATGACATCAACAATCTAAAGGGGCCCGCGAAAATGTTCATCGACAAGCAGGCGAATGAACTCTACGTCGCCGATGGCTACGGCAACCACCGCGTCATCGTGTTTGACGCCGATACGGGCAAGTACAAGCGGCATTGGGGCGCCTACGGTCACAAGCCTGACGATACCA
>Ga0207110_10312_pt1 | contig 10608 bp, 5 predicted proteins | sample Alteio_BWMinHeat_74_FD_153582 | JGI IMG/M metagenome (GOLD analysis project Ga0207110, IMG submission 153582) | Enriched cells from forest soil in Barre Woods Harvard Forest LTER site, Petersham, Massachusetts, United States -... | ecosystem: Environmental > Terrestrial > Soil > Temperate forest >...
CTTGGCGCGACTGCGGCGCCGTCTAAATAACCGCTGGCGCGCCTTTGAAATGCGACTCTCTTATATCCCGCTCATCTTTACGCTAGGCTGCGGCGTTGCTTTGAGCGTGGTCGCGGCAGACCGGGTCTTTACCTCCTATGCGAGCGCGAAACCGGTTCTGGATCAGCCGGGCGACGTGCTGCCTGCTGAACTTCGAAACCCAAATGAGGCCAAGTGGAACTCCTGGAGCCAACGTCAGGACAAAGCCATTCGAGCGCGTCTTCAGCAAGGCGATCTGGACTCGATGGTGAATCTTCTGTTATACGGGACCTCCTTCACGAAGCAGCCGCGGATTAAGGTCGAAGGACTCACCGAGGCTTCGAAGGCAGGGACCCTGCGGGCCCGTGTGGATGATTTGGTCGCGGGCCTACGGAGTCCAGGCGATAACGAGCGTCTCACTTTTCTGAATGGTCTTCTACGAAGCCAGGGAATTAATCCGAGCGCCCCTGGCGAGACGGGCGTGTTCGTCTACAACAACCTCCAGCGAGTCATTCAGGAGATGGGGACCTTAGCGAAACGTGCCGAGGAAGCGAAGCGGCTTATACAGCCGGATGCGGTTCAGCCGGATGCGGTTCCCGATCCCTCGGCGATTTTCAACTGGCGGCCGGGGCTGTTCCAGGATCGTGGCGTTTCGCTCGACACCGGCATTTTCCCTAATTTCTCCATCGAACAAGCCTTGCGCGATCTGAAGAATCGGGGTGTGTTGCGCGAAGGCCAAGTGGCTCGCGTGGCCGTGATCGGGCCAGGCCTCGACTTTAGCGACAAGAACGAGCTAGCTAGCTTCGACTACTATCCCCAGCAGACTCTGCAACCGTTTGCGTTGTACGATTCGCTCGTCCGGCTGGGGCTGGCGAGAGCCAACGCCGTATCCATGTCGATTTTCGACATCAGCCCGAGAGTGATCGACCATATCCAGCGCGCCCGCGAACGCGCCCGGATGAACACCGGCTACGTCATCCAGTTGCCTCGCCACGTCGAGCCGTGGCCGACCGATCTCCTCGCTTTCTGGCGTTCGCTCGGTGACCGCGTGGGAGCCGAGATTGCGCCGATCCCGCCCCCGCAACTGTTTCAGGGCCTGGAAACGCGAGCCGTGCGAATCCGTCCGGACGTGGTGCTCAACTGTCAGCCCGTAGACCTCAATATCGTTCTCGAACGCATCAAGCTGGCCGAGGCGGACCGATTCGACCTGATGGTGGGCACCAACATTTTTATTTATTACGATGCATTCGAGCGGTCGCTGGCGCTCGAGAATGCCGGCGCGATGCTGAAGCGTGGAGGTCTCTTGCTGACCAACGACCGGCTGCCGGAGGTGCCCGGCGGGTCCATGCGGCAGGCCGGCCTGACCAACGTGCCATACAATCACGACGCCGTGGGTTGGTATCGGAAGAGGTAGCGGACCTGCCTCTGGTTGCGTGTGATGGGATGGTTGGCAAAATCATTCCTTTTCGGTTGCCGCCCCCAATTCACTCTCGAGCTCCTCAATGGTTGGCAAGCTTCCCAGCAATTTTTCAGGAAGGCTTTCAGCGAGCCGGTATTCGGATATGCCGATGGGTTTGTTGAGGTCTCGCAGGGCGTATTCGGCGACGAACCGTTCCTTAGTCTTGCAAAGAATGATGCCAATGCTGGGCTGATCATCCTGATGGCGTAGGAGGTCGTTGACGGCCGAGAGATAGAAGTTCATCTTGCCGGCGAACTCCGGCTCGAAGGCTTTCATTTTCAGATCGATCACCACGTACGCCCGGAGCTTCAGGTGGTAGAAGAGAAGGTCGATGTAGAATTCCTCGTTACCAACGGTGAGCCTGTACTGGCTTCCGACAAACGCGAACCCGACGCCCAGTTCGAGGAGAAATTGGCGCAAGTGGTTAAGCAGGCCGTGCTCCAGGTCACGCTCGTGGGCGTCATCGCCGAGCGTGAGGAAATCGAAGTTGTAGGGATCTTTGGTGATGTCCTGTGCCAGATCGGACTGTGGTGCAGGTAGAGTGCGGTCGAAGTTGGCAATCGCTTTCCCCTGCCGATCGCGCCGTCCGGCTTCGATCTGGTGAACGAGCACGTTGCGGCTCCATCCGTGCTGAATGGTTGCCTTGGCATACCAAATGCGATGCTCGGCATCGCCTAGCTTTTCGAGAATGGCGAGGTTGTGAAACCAGGTGATTTGTGCAAGCACCACTTGCACAATTGCCTCTTCGGGCCAAGCCTGGGCGAAAGCCCGCATGTACTTCAGGTTTCGCGGGGAAAACCCCTTTATATCGGGAAACGCTCGCCTGAGGTCAGCCGCAAGGCGGTCGATCACTTTCGCGCCCCAGCCTTTCTGTTCCTGCCGCTCGAGGATATCACGACCGATCGCCCAGTAAAGCAACACCAGCTCTCGATTGACTGCCAGCGATGCACGGAGCTGCGCAGTCTGAATCCGGCTCTTCAGGTCGGCGAGAAATTCTGCATAGCTGTCGGGCGCGAGTGGTTCCGTCACGGGCTCGTCTTTCGTCCTATTGTCGTCTACTTCACCGGATAAACGAACACGGCAGCGACGCGAAGTAGGGGTGCAGCCATCTTTACAACGCCCAATAATAACGTGGTTCCTTTTCTCGCCTTGCGGTCCGGGCTGCGGCTCAGTCCGTCTTACGGGCTGCCGTCCTCGACGTGCTCTAGGTAATCCGCCGATTCTTCCACGGGCACCTGCGGGAATACCCACGACCTCAGGGGCTATAATGAGGCGATCCAAACACAAACGGCACGTTTCAACAATGAACCCACAACCACAGTTCGACCAATTCAAAGATCAATGGCTCTACTTTCCATCGGAATCAGCATAGAGCGGCAAGCCAGTCACAGTCATGCCGTGGGCTTCGAACACCCGCCTCAATCCATCCTTCTGTTCGGCGGTGTAGCTTTTTTCGATCGCCTGCTCGGGCGTCGGCACATCTTTTAATGTAGCCAGCACCTGAAAGAACCCCTCGATTTTGCCGGCCGGGTGGTAGGTATTGATGACCTTGGCTGCGGTGCCCCCCCACGCGTGCTCTATATTGCGTGGGATGAACATGGATTCACCAGTTCCGAGGCGGAACCCCTTCTTGCCAATCTCACACTCCACCTCGCCGTCAACGACGTAAATCCATTCATCCTGGTCTCGGTTGACGTGGCGCGGCCATGCGGTATTGTTCACCTCCAAAACACACATTGCGCCACCGGTGTCCTTTCCCGACACTTTGCAATCAATCGTCGTGCCGTAGCGGTTTAACCCCTTATTGAATCGGTCTTTTCCTGCGCCGATCCTGAAGCCCGTAAACAGTTCCTCGCTTTTCATCTTCTTGGTTCCTTTCAAGTGGCTGATGGTTTTATCGATGGTCTCAATCAGCGTGCGCGTCCGCGTGACATTCTTTTCGAGAACCTGCCGGTGCGACTTGAGAGCGGCGATTTTTTCGAATTTTCGCTGGCTCAGGATTTCGTTGATGCGCTTCAGCTCGAAGCCCAGCTCTCGGTAAAAGAGGATTTGCTGGAGCATTAGTAGCTGGGGCTCTCCGTAGATCCTATAGCCGTTCGCCGCGGTGTAGGCGGGCTTCAACAACGCCATTTCATCGTAAAAATGAAGTGTCCTCACAGTGACGCCCGACATCACAGCCAATTCTTTGACGGTGTAAGCCGTCGCTTTTTGCCTCATGCCGTTTTCCATTGTCCGGGATCACGTAACGTGAGTGTCAAGCGAAAAAGTGGCGAGGACGCGAAACCCGGCCGAAATCAAGTAGGCCAGTGATACGATGAGATCGTCAATGGAACCCTCGACGCCTTGCGTTTACGAGGTCCTGGCTCAATGGGACGGCGAAGCCGGAGTCTGGGTAGCTGAGAGTGAAGACGTTCCCGGGCTCGTTGCCGAGGCCGCTTCGCCTAGCGTGTTGAATCAGATCGGGGGTGCGCTTCCCTGTCGATAACAAGATCCTTTCGCGGCACACCGCCAACGCGCGTAGGCCACGTCCGTGTCCGAGAGGGTGTGAGAAATGCGCTCTAGCAGGCTGCAGAAGAAACACTCTCGGCCGCGGATAAACGCAGATCCACGCCGATAAGAATCTTTGTTTTCATCCGCGTTAATCGGCTTTCATCGGCGGCCAAAGTTTTTTCATCAACCTCCTAGAAACGGAGGCGGGCGACGATCTGGCCTGTCCGCGTCCCGCCCGTGATGTTGGCCGTTTGCTCAAAGCCGAAGCCTGATGCGATCGTAGCCCCGGGAGTGCAGGCGCCGGTGGCGCCGCTGGTGCCCGACACGAAGCAAGTCGTTGCCGTCAGCGGAGTGGTCGAGCTTGGGGCGGGAAGTACCGTGCGGTTAAAGATGTTCACGAACTCCGCCCGAACGCTGAAGCTCATGGTCTCGCGGATCTTGAACGTGCGTCCAATGTTGAAGTTCTCCGTGGGATGCCGCTGGTTCCGGTAGTCGTCGTAATACGCCGGGGAGCTGGAATACGTGCCAGGCGCCGGATTTACCCACGCGTCCTTATTCAGAACCAAAGTTTTGGTCGGATCGAAGCAGTGGCAGTTGAGATCCTGCAGAAACAGCGGTACTCCGGGGACACGATTCAGGTACGACGCAGTCGGGAGAAAATACGACGTGTTCAGCGAATTTGTCGAGGCAGGAACCAGGATCGGCGTCCCGCTGGCGTAGGTGAGAAGGGCTCCCATTTGCCAGCCGCTCAGCACGTACTTCAGGAGCTTGCTGCCCGCCCACGGAGCCACGGGCACCGTGTAGCTGATGTTGATATTGCTGACCAGTGGCCGGTCAGAGCCGGAGAGGTACTTGTTTATACCCCGATTGAAAGGATCGTTCTCTTGTCCCTCGATGCCGTTGGAGAGTGACTTCGACCAGGTAAAGTTATAGCTGACATCCAGACCGTGAGACAACCGTTTGATTACCTTGACCTGCAAGGAGTTGTACCAGTTATCTCCCAAGGGCGCCCAGAGCGGCACCATCGTCGCCGGCGGCCCCGCCGTTATGAACTGCGGGTATGGCCGCAACGACTGCGCGACTGTCGCGGTGAGGGGGAAACCCGCATACGGCAGCTTGTTCTGGAACCTGCCGGCAGCCGCGCTACCGATTTGAGCGTTGAGGATGTTCCGATCCGCCAGGTTGGTGATATCGAGCCCGGCGGCCAACAGGCTCTGCGGGGTGTTCGCGTTGTAGTTGACCGCCCCGGAGGACAGCAACCACGCCCCGCGGTTCCCCACGTAGCTGGCGTCCACCACCAGAGTCCGGATGATCTCGCGCTGCACGCCGAAGCTCCATTGATACGACTTGCTGGGGTACCCGGCGTTCTTGTCGATCCAGACACTTGGCGCTGTTCCGGGTGTTCCCGGAACGGTCACAACGGGGAAGTTGCTCGGATTAAAGTTGGGCCACGCAATCTGAGCATATGTCAGCGGAATGCCGCCGGCCAAGCCTCCAGACAAGGGCGACTGGGCGAAAGCAGTGGAAGGTACCCTATTTGTCGATGTGACAGAGCGCGTTTGTATGCCGTTGTCGGGGGTGGTGCCGATAAGGAGGGCTGCTCCTCCGCGCAGCACGGTTTTCTCATTCAACTGATAGGCCACTCCCAGCCGCGGCCCAAATCCGAGTTTATAGCTATTGAAAAAGTTATTGTCGCAACCGCAGGTCGCCCCATAGGTGACGCCCCCGAGACGTCCACCGTCTTGCGTATTGGCCACCTTGGGATCGAAGTTATTATAACGGCCATACTGCTCTTTCCCGGCGGTGGAGTAATCGTAGCGCAGCCCGAGCTCGAGCGTAAGCCTGCGCGTGACCTTCCAACTGTCCTGAGCGAAAATTCCCAGTTGGTGTTTCCCGAGCCTGGCGATCGCCGGTGAGTCGACCTCGTAGAAATCGGGTAGACCAAGCAGGAAACTGGCGTAGGGAAGTCCGATGGTGCCGGCGCTGCTGGCACTGGCCGTATTCAAGTAGGGGAGACCGGTTTCGTTCGCGCTAAAGCCAAACAGACCGTTGGTGCTTATGATGTTGTAATTCGGGTACCCTTCCATGGACGCTTCCCCGCCGAATTTGAAGGTGTGGTTGTTCTTGACCCAGGTAAGGTTGGCCACGAGGTTGGTCTTTGCTTCGTTGGTGTTCTGCGTGCCGTTAAAGCCGAGACCGATACCAGGGGCCGGTCCGATGACGTTTATGCCGCCGGTGTTGTTAGGCCCCAGCAGCCCCGAGAACGCCGGGAAAGCGTGATCAATAAATGGCCCGGTTAATCCTAGTCCCTTGGCGTTGTTGTAACAGCAGTACGGGGTGGGCATGTCGAGCCGACTGTCCACATACGCCCCCCCCAAATGCAGGAGCAAAGTCGGCCTGATGGTCTGGTCGTAGTTCAGGCGATAGTTGATGGTGTTCCAATCCGTCGGGGCGAGAACTGAAATCAGGGTAGGTAAGCCTTCCTGCGTGGTATTGGTGGGCGGTCCAGGGGTACCCTGGTGGTTCCATCCCCAGTTACCGCTCAGCTTAATCTTGGAACTCAGCGAGTGGTCGATCTTGATGGAAGGAATAAAGTACTTGGACTGGATCTGATATGGGTTGACATAGTTTTGGATCAGCCCGGCCGCTAACGGTCCCTGCGGCAGCGGGATCAAGGATTGAACTTTCAAAGCGACTGGATCGAGCCGCGTAGCCGGAATCGTGTTGTTCGGGAACGCATCACGGATAATCCGTGAATCGGCCGCGGATGCCGCCCGCTGCGAGAGCGGGTCGTAAATCGAGTTTTGAATGATATTGCGGCCCAGCGGATCCGTTGCCAAAACCTTATTAGCGGTTGCTGCCGCGGCTGCGCTAAAATCGCCGATCCGATAGGCCGTCGTGGGAACCGTGATCAGGTTGTTGGAGTTGGAGTTGGTGGTGGGGCGGGACTCGTAGCTGAAGAAGAAAAAGGTCCTATCTTTGCCCTTGTAGACCTTGGGAATCCAGATGGGTCCGCCGGCGGTGCCGCCGAAGTCGTTTATTCGACTTTTGTTCCGCGTGTGGGAGTACGCGCCGTAGGAGTTGAAGGCTTCGTTGGTCCAGTAATCGTATGCAGATCCATGGTATTGGTTGGAGCCCGATCTCATGGTGTAGCTTAAGACGGCGCCGGTCGACTGACCGTATTCGGCCGCATAGTTACTGGTTTGTATCGCGACCTCCGCGACCGAATCCACGCTCGGCGCTCCGAACGAGTAGTAGGCATTGCCCAAGGTGTAGGTTGCATCCATGCCGTCGATCCGGATCCGTTCGCTGGCGGCCGGCGAGCCGTTGATACTCATATTGGTGAGGCCACCGTTCACGCCGGGAATCGTGAGGATCACCTGCGTGGTAACGCGGACAGCACCGATCTGGCCCATCGGAAGTTCGTCGACTTGGTCGGTGGTGACGTTGTGGCTTACATCCCCGGTCTCGGTCTTCAAGAGCGACGCGACATCGCTTACGGTGACCGACTCCGCGGCGGAACCTAATGCCAGAGTCATGTCGACGCGTGCGGTTTGAAGCTGCTGGACGATAATCCCTGCCTGGACGTACTTCTTAAATCCGGGGACGTTCACGTCTATTTCATACGTGCCGGCGGGAAGACCGCTGAAGGTGTAATTGCCCGTGGCGCTGGTTGAGGCCGACAAGACGACGCCGGTTGCCGTGTTTTTTGCTTCGAGCGGAGCGTTCGGAACCACGGCTCCCGCCGGGTCCGAAATCACACCGGTGATTGTGCCGCCGGTCTGCCCAAACGCGGCATAGGCGAAGGAAAGAACAGCTATCGCAAACTTTGCGATTCTCATGTGACACCCCTTGGAATGAAACCAATTCGGTTTTACAGCCCTGCCACCCCATAAACGCGGGAAGTCTTGCACCCCGCCCGAGGGCTTGCTCGCTGACTCAAATCGCCTCTAACCTCAATGGAGAGGGAACATCATTCAGCCCCCGGTGCGATGAAAATTATCACGTCGGTCTGCCGATGTCAAGCGCCCTAGCGCGCCCGTGCACCGAAGGAATAGCCGCTGCAACGCACAGAGAGATACCATGTGAGGCAGACGATGTCTCACTGTCTTGCTTGCTGAACGGCCATGATTTTCACGAAACGTCTTCGGGAAGGAGTGCGGCGTGGATTCATTACGTGCAGTGTCCGTATCTGGAAACGGCTGCAAGTCAGGGTCGGCGGACGTTACCGGATGGACGAAGGGGAAATCGAGATCGATTCCATCGAACCCATTACGCTGCACGACATCACCCACGATTTGGCAGTCGAATCGGGATTTCAAAGCCGGACAGAGTTGCTGAGCGTAGCAAAGCACGGCTCTGGCGATAACGTCTATTTAATACGTTTTCACTATATTCTTCCTTCCGCGGAGCCTGCAAGCGAGAGACCAGGTTCGACGAACTCTGGGCATCCTGAATCGAGAGAAAGTCGGGATGCGACTCGCTCGCCGCGGTCAATTCCTTCCGCGCGAAGGCGGTCGGGCACATCCAGGGTGTAACGCGATCTCAATTGTCAGTCAGATCGACAAGCTTGGCAATTGTGTTCATGTTCCGGATGGTCGCCGCCACACCCATAAGCGGCAACTTCAGTTTGGAGCGCCCCATCCCGTCGGGATAGTAGATGTAAATCTCACGCTTGCCCAGCTCGACTTGCTCGCCGCCGGGCGGGAAGACGTTTTTGAGAAGATCTTTCGGGGGTGGCTCACAAAGGAAAGCCACTGCGACCTTGGCCGGCTCTTTATCCGGGAAAGGATTATGGCCGAGAACAAAGCGTAATTCCGCAGGTGTCCGGACCATGACATCGATCTTCTTCCCCATCTTCAGATAGTCCAGACGGCTCAGGATCAGATACAGCGTGCCCGCGATTCCGATGGCCATGAAAGTCACGAAGTAATGGCCCAGGGGAGATTCCGCGAACGCATGCACCGACTGCACCACGCCGCTGCGCGTGAGAAATGTTCCGAAGATGCAGAGGAAGAACGTGGAGCTCACCAGCACCATGTTCCACACCTTCATCATGCCTTTCTTTTCCTGCATCATCACCGAATGCAAGAATGCCGTGGCGGTGATCCAGGGGAGCAGGGAAGCATTCTCCACCGGGTCCCAGCCCCAATAGCCGCCCCAGCCGAGCACGGCGTAAGCCCAGCCTGCTCCGAGCAGAATCCCAGTGGTTTGGAACATCCACGTCACCAGCGTCCAGCGGCGCGTGGTGTGAATCCATGCATCGCCCGGCTGTTTGGTGGCCAAAGAAGCGATGGCGAACGCGAAGGGCACGACGAATCCCACGTAGCCCAAATACAGCATGGGCGGATGGATGACCATGGTCCAGTATTGAAGCAGAGGATTCAGTCCGTTGCCGTCGTCGGCGGCCACGATTCCCTTGCCGAGCATCATCACCTTGAATGGAGTCGCGACGAACGAAATCAGGAGCAGGAAGAAAGTCTCGGTCGACATCAAGACAGCCGTCACGTACGGCATCATGTCACGATACTTGCGCCGGTTTTGGTACACGACCACCGCGGAGTAAGTAGCCAACAGCCAGGCCCACAGCAGCAGTGAGCCTTCCTGTCCGCCCCACCACGAGGCGAACTTGTACATGCCCGTCATGGAGCGGTTGCTATGTTCCCAAACGTAGGACAACCGGAAGTCGCTGGTCACCAGCGAATAGATCAGGATGCCTGCGGCGATCGTCAGCAGCACCCACAGCGAATACACGGCGCGCTCCGCGCTCAGCACCAGGAGGGGACGGCGCGTCCATTTGCCGGCCACGGACGCAATCACGGCGTATATCGCAAAACAGAAGGCCAGCAGGATGGACAGAGCGCCTATGTTTTCCATAATTCTCCTCTATGCTGCGCCGCGGCAGTCACAGCAGCGGTCGAGCGGCGGTTGGGTTTCGGGATCTCAGCCTTTGACTGCGGGCAGTTTGGCTTCATACTTCGAAGCGCACTTTGCTTGGATCTTGGTGGCGTGGAATACGTTATCGGAGCCGAGCTTGCCTTCCGCCAGTGCCTGCGCGCCGGCCTTCATGGTATCGGGCAAGGGGTCGACACCGCTGTAGACCACTTTCAAATGAAGCTCGGTGCCGGGCTCCTTCTGAACCAGCGTGAAATACGCGTCGTGACCTTGATAGGTAACGTTGCCATCGACGTCGCCCCCAACACGGATGCGCTTCACCTTGGCCTGATCGCCCATCTGGTCAAGTTCCTTGATGGTCTTGTAATAGGTCTTGGTGTCGCTGATCCCGCCGACGGCGAGCCAGGTAAGAGAACCTACGACGGCGGCGCTCAGCAGTCCGAATTTCACGTAGCTATTCATACCGTGCTTCCTCTCTACTCCCGCTTTACATCTGGGAGCAGCATAACGTCTCTCTCCTAATCTGTCAAGGAGAAAGTAGAATTCATCTCGCTAAGTATCAGTATATCGCTCCACTGCATGGGACGTGGAGTGGAGCGCCGCGATTTCACGCTTTACGAAGGCTTTACACGCGGACGGCGGTTCAGCAAAGTAGAATAAGAGCGCTTGGCGATTTTCATCGCACTTCTGCGGGGGATCAATGTCGGCGGAACAGGTATCCTGCCGATGAAGGAGTTGGCGGCCCT
>Ga0207110_10243_pt1 | contig 10597 bp, 4 predicted proteins | sample Alteio_BWMinHeat_74_FD_153582 | JGI IMG/M metagenome (GOLD analysis project Ga0207110, IMG submission 153582) | Enriched cells from forest soil in Barre Woods Harvard Forest LTER site, Petersham, Massachusetts, United States -... | ecosystem: Environmental > Terrestrial > Soil > Temperate forest >...
CAAGTAGGGTATGTACATTTCGAATGACTACCGCAGCCGAGGCTTGGTCTACTCTTCGCTAATGTCGGTGGAGGGAGCACGGGGATTTCCATTGGTCCAAGCTGCAAATCCGCGGGACTCAAGGTTGCTTGCCAGGGCGAAGTCCCAGAACCATTAATCTCCCGCTCTTTTAGCCCCCGCGCTTCTTGAAAGCGGGCCGTCTGATTTGGATTCGAAATTCATCAAAGCCAATGTATTGCCCAGATTGGAAAGAATATTTGCGGAGAACGGGGAATGTCGCACAGATGTATCGCAATCAAAATCACGAACTTTGGCACCCCTTGGTTTTTTCTAGACTCAGACGGGGAATTGGTAGGCCTAGGGCGTAGCACCCGATAGCGCGATCGCTAACACTATACCAAATGGATGATGCCTCGCCGTAAGGCGATAGCGACGGCAGCTGTTCGGTCATGCACTTCGAGTTTTTCGAAGATGTGTTTGATGTGAGCCTCAACAGTATCCTCACTGATATCAAGCACATCAGCGAGTTCCTTATTGCGAAGCCCCTTTGAAATCATTTCAAGAACTTGGATTTCGCGCAGAGTCAATCTTCCTTCCGTTCTGCAATTGTTCGGAGACGGCATGATGGGCATTCGCCCCTCCGCTACTTGACGAAGTAGCGCCAAAAGGTCGTCCGACGATGTGTCTTTCAGAACATAAGCAGTGGCGCCAGCCACCATTGAGCGCCGAATGTCTTCGTCCCCTGTGTACATGGTTAGCACAACAATTCGGGCGTTCGGGTCTTGATTCCGAATGCGATGAATGGCTTCAAGGCCGGGCATGCCAGGCATTTGTAAATCCATGAGTGTGATGTCCGGTCTGAGGTCCCCGAATAGCGAGACCGCTTCCTCGCCGTTCGAAGCAAGACCAATCACCTCGAAGTCTGGGTGGTTTCCAATCACCATTGCCAAACCCTCGCGCACAATTCGATGGTCATCCACACAGAGAACTCGCACTCGCGAGGGTTGGTCGATTCGAGAATTGAATTCTTTCGTCTGCACACTCTAGCTCAATGGGACGAGCAATTCGATCTGTGTCCCTTTGCCGATCGCTGAGGCGATTTTGAATTGCGCTCCAAGTGACTTCGCACGCTCTTGCATGATTGAAAGGCCGAAATGGCCCAAATTGGAATCCTGTTGTTGTAGGTCAAATCCGCGCCCGTCATCAGAAATGCGGACGTCAACTTCTTTCTTTCGATATTGAAGCGCGATTCTAATCTGGCGAGGTCGCCCGTGCCTACATGCGTTGTTGATCGCCTCTCGGGCAATGCTCAATAGCTGTTCTCGCATTTTCGAATCACACAGAAACGGAACCCCCGAAATATTGACTTCGGCGAGTATTCCTGTTCCAGACGTGGCCCGTTCGGCGATCTTCTGTAGAGAGGCGCCTAGATCGTCTCCATCCGTGTTGCGCAAGCGCAATTGCCAAACTGCATCGCGTGTCTCGCGAACAAATTCGTCGATTTGTCGGCGAATAGACGTTAGCCTACCCACGATGAGCGATGATTTGGGTGTAGAAGGCTCGACCTTTGCGGATAGATCATCGAGTTGGAGACGGAGTCCGAAAAGTCCTTGCAACAGGATGTCATGAAGTTCGCTTCCGATTCTACTGCGTTCTGCAAAAATTAGTGCCAACCGGCTCTGCAGTTGTCGCACACGCATTCGCCATGCGAGCCATAACGCTAGGGCAACGGCACAAGTGCAGATTGTATAGAACCAGACTGTCTGGTAGTACGCGGGTGCCACCGCGAAACCCCAGACCGCTTCAGAACTGTTCGACGGGCTGCCCTCACCACTTGCCATAACTCGAAATCGATAACTGCGAGGTGGCAGGTTGGTATAGAGCGCCTGGCGTTCAGTACCCGCATCATGCCAATCCAAATCAAACCCTTCCAGCTTGTAGCGAAAGTGGGTAGCCCCTGGGGAAATGAAGGTCAGCAGAGTGTAATCGATTTGAATTCTGGACACATGTGGCGGCAAGCGCATTTGAGGAGATGGATCCAGGAGTCGATCATTGACTGCCACGCTCTCGATTCGAGGTTGAGGAACGCTTTCATCGTGCACCTTGCTAGGGTCTACGACTGTGACGCCACCGCTCGTGACAAACCACAGTCTTCCGTCCCGGCCCTTCGCAATTGACGGATAACCTCGCCATGCCCACGGAGTTCCTGCTGTGCCGAGAACAGGCGTAAGAACATGATAGGCAATTTTGTGGCGACGATCTGAGATTGCGGCGTCGACCTCACGTGAATCGAGCCTGATAATCCCCGCAGCACTCGCGCACCATAAATAACCTTCGTTGTCTTGTAAGCTTCCAAATAGGTCTATGGCTGGTATTCCGCTCCGGCTGTCCAAGGTTTCAAATTGGTCATTGCGCAATCGGCTCAGGCCGTTAATGCTGCCAAACCAAACGGTATTGTCGCGGTCCTCGAAAATGCTCGTCATGCCGTGGCCCCCAGAAATGCCTGAGGAATATTGGCGCAATGTTCCATCGGGTTCTATCACCGCCAATTCGCTGCCACTGTAACCGACGAGAACTCTACCGGTCGCGTCGGCAAGAACACTTGTAGGTTGCACGAGCTGGGTATGCGGCATGGGACAGGCTACTAGTTGTTTACCGTCCCATTTGAACAATCCCAGATAGAAATCTGCGAGCCAGAGGTTGTCATGCACGTCTGTTGCGAGACTCATGATCTGTCGAAAGAATCTCTTCGGCAAATCCACCTGGGTGATGCGCCCCCCAGACAGGCGGTAAACCCTGTCTTCGGCAGCTACCAAAAGTGTACCGTTGCGATCGATATTCGTGGCCGTGATTCGAAGACCCGAAAATTCCTGTAATGAGCGGGCCTCTCTTCCACTCGCGCTGTCGATTCGCGCGAGACCATGATTCGTCCCGAGCCACACAGCTCCGTCTGGGGTAATATTCAGCGTGTTCACGTAGGCCGTCGATGCAATTGATATGGCGGTGCGCGGGGACAGTTTATATAATCCGTTGGCTGTCCCAATCCAGATGTTTCGCTCGCGATCCTCGAAGAGGGCGCGAACTATGTTTGTCGCGAGCCCATTCACTGGAGTGATGATTTGGACCCGGCCTCCGTTATTGGGTTGGCTCAAATCGTAACGCCACAGCCCGTGGTCTAACGTCGCAATCCAAAGCGCGTTACTTTGATCGACGAGCAAGCGCAGGCCGTCTCCTTTGGGCAGGGCGGCTACCCGATCGTCGGGTTTGCCAATCTGCCTGAATCCGTCGAGAGAAGTCGTCCAGATATTGCCAGCCCGATCTTCAGCCATTTCCTGGCTCGGTCCAAACTTGTCGACGGGCTCGAAGCTACCAATTCCTGCCCGGCTATAAGAGATGCCGGACTGTGTCCCAATCCATAGATTTCCGCGGCTGTCCTCCAACAGAGATCCAGTTGCAGATTCTGATTCCGGAAAAAGGGTTAGCCTCTCCCAATGGCCCGAGCGAAATCGTAACAGGCCAGTCCTTTGGCTGGTACCAGCCCAGATCGATCCATCCCTGGTTTCAACGAGACTGAATATGCCAAAGTTGATTCCATCAGCTCTGCCGTAATTGGTCGCCAGGCCGTTCCGAATTCTGATGATGTAGCTGTTTTGAGGACCAGAAGGCAGTTGAAATCCAATCCAGAAACTTCCGTCCCGAGCAAAGTGCAATGCAGTAATATGGGCCGCAGGAATTTGCAGCCCGAGCGATTGAGATGAAACGAACCGCACACCATCAAAACGCACCAATCCTGTCGCAGTTCCCAGCCAGATATATCCATTCGTGTCCTGTGTGATGGCAAAGACGAAGCCTGAGGTCAATCCGTTGTCCTCATTCCAGTGCGATACTGTGTAATCGTTCAGGATTGACGCAAGATTCTCAGCAGATCTTGCTGAAAGACACGAGAAGAAAAACAGCGCAAACGGGAATGCGATGCGAAGCAACCTCATGAGGCAATATCCCTGATAGTCTCCGCGTTGCCGCGAACCTTCCTCGTCATTTGGGAACTTCAGATCCTGGAAGCGCTCTGGGCATCGACTACACCTAAAGATGACGGAAAGACTTTGAACAACTGAGCCAAATATAACACAGGTTCAAAATGATGACGGCCTGAGATAGGGACCTTCGCCTCATTTCGTGCCATTTTTTGCCCACTGCAGAGTGATTTAGGGTGGATCGATTCTCGCAGGATTCGGAAGACGATCTAATGGAAGTCAGGCTTACCACTCGTGACGGGCTCGCGCTTCGTTTTGGGCTCGCGCCTTTTCGCCATTCACGGGGGGTGGCACAAAAGTTGCCCTGTCCCCATACCGGGATTCCGGGATTGCTGTCGGCTCACGGAACAGCTATACGCTCTGCCCAGGTCTTTCTGTGTGTTGGGGTGACTCGTCCGGAAACGATGCAGTGGAACTATGATTGGTCAGCATTTGGATGGTTTCCGCGAACCGGGCGGTGAAGGCTCGCCACGGGGGCACACAACCCGTAGGTGTGGGCAATAACCGGCGGTCGTGCGACAAGGGGGACGACGGATATGAAGGGAGCTGACAAGCGGCGTGGTTTGCCGTTGATAGGCTTGGTTGTTTTTATCGTGAGCGCGCTTCTGCTGATTTCGGTCGTTCCAGGTTTTGCACAAGAAGCCACAGGGACCATTTTCGGCTCTGTTAAAGATGCCCAAGGTGGTGCGGTACCGGATGCCATGGTTACCGTCACAAACACGGGAACGGGAGTAGCCCGGACCCAGACGACCAGCAACGACGGCGTCTACCGGTTTTCGGCTCTCCAGGTAGGCGATTATCAGATTGTAGTAACTAAGGGAGGGTTCCAGAGTGCGCAGCGCAATGGCCTGAAATTGCAAGTTACGCAGGAGATTCCCATTGAATTTACGCTAGAAGTAGGTTCAACGTCGCAGACCGTGGTCGTCACCGAGGAAGCCCCGGTTGTGAACACTACCAGCAGTTCGGTCGGTAACATAGTAAATGAAGAAAAGGTCACAGATCTCCCACTGAATGGCCGAAATTATACGGACCTCACGCTTCTGCAGCCGGGAATCACCCGTGCGTACGTTAGCGGAGGTGGCAATGAGAACTTTGTTGCAACATTCGGAATCACGGGAGCTCAATGGAGCAGTAATGGCGCTACGGTCTTCTCTAATCTGATCTTGCTCGATGGCGCTCAAATGACGAACGGGTACGGAAATAATAGTTCATCGGCGCTGGGCACTACTCTGGGGGTAGATGGCATACAGGAGTACCACCTCATAACCAATTCATTCTCCGCCGAATATGGGATGGTTATGGGTAGCGTGACCACTATCGTCAGCAAGGGCGGGACGAACCAGTTCCATGGCGACGCATTCGATTATCTTCGGAATGGCGCACTCGATGCGCGCAATTACTTCGATGTACTCGACACAGCAAACTTCAACGGATTCGGCACAGACAAAAGTCTGCCCTACGCGGGGAAGCGATTGCCACCGTACCAGCGGAACGACTTCGGAGGCTCGGTGGGCGGACCAATCAAACATGATAAGACATTCTTCTACGTGACCTTTGAAGGCTTAAGGCCGAACATTGGGCTTTCGGTATCACTGATCGCTCCGCCCAAGGCGTGCTTCTTTGGGAGCAACACCAGCGCCGCCGCTGCAACTTCCGGCCCCACACTGAATTCACAGATTCCGGCTTTCATCAATAATACGACCGCGAATCCGTATGGAGTTTGTACGTCACTGCCTGCCGCGGTGGTTCCGGTGGCGAATGGCACCAATACTCAGGGGGTGTACACAGGCACGCTCCCGCTGGTCGACCTATTCCCACAACCGAATGTCACAGGCTACACTGGTTTCAATTACACTTTTCCCTTCATCGACCACCAGTGGGAGAATTTCGGGCAGTTTCGGGTGGACCACACTTTCTCCGCGAAAGACAGTGCTTTTTTGCGCTACACAATGGATTACGCCTACAAAGATGTGCCGGCGGGGTTTCAACCTGTCCTGAACCAGATTACCAGCGATAATATCGAAGGCACGGTTGCCGAAACACACATATTCTCGCCGACGGTAGTTAGTACTGCCCGTTTTTCGGTGAGCAATGCGATACAGAGATTCACGTCCGGCGTGGTCGGCACTCTCCCATCACTCCCACCACCAGGGCCATATTTGACCCAAACAGGAATCGACAAAAAAATCCTGGGCGGCGTTAACCCGGGTTCGGGCGTGAGTAGCTTTGGACCGGTTGCGTCAGCAGGTACTGACAAGACCCGCATTTACAACTGGAGCGAGGACATCTTTTGGACCAAAGGCCAGCACGCGCTGAAATTCGGGACCTCAATCAATCTCTTCTCCGCTCCGCTGTCAATGAATTGGCAAGTTCCAGGGGCTGTGGCCTTTAGCAACCTTGCGAATTTTTTCTCTGCGACCTACTCGACCGTTAGCATATCTCCACCACTTCAGTGGAACAATGGCGCCTACCTGAACACGCCAAGCACGCGTAATAAAACTTATAACTATAACGATTTTGGGTTTTACGCCCAAGATGACTATCGGATGCGCAAAAATCTGACTCTCAACTTGGGGTTGAGGTATGAGTTCTACACACCTCCGAAAGGGTATAACTTGTACCCACCAACTTCCATAAATGCAACATACGGCCCCTTGTATAACAACTACTCTCTGCATGATTTCAGCCCGAGGATTGGTTTCGCCTGGGATGTGTTCGGAAATGGGAAGACGGCGGTGCGTGGCGGTGGAGGTATCTACTACGACTACGGGGTTGCGATGGGTCAGATGATGGCGGGAGACAACTTGCTGGGGATGATTCCGCTCTCCCCCTATCTTATTTACGCTAATGTTGCCAACAGCCCCAATCCACCTGTGCCCTTCACCCTGCCAGTGACAACTCCCGCGGCGGGGCAGGGCTTTGCTCTCGAGACTTGGGCTGTAAACCCAGTTGAACACCAGCCGAGCATTGCACAGTTCAACCTCTCGATTGAGCGGCAACTGCCCGCGGATATGTCGCTTACGGTAGGTTATGTCGGCAGCAATTCATGGCACCTTTGGCAGGACATGGATAGCAATATCACCATCCCCGCGGGTATGGATCCGAATGGTTTGCCGTTCTACCCCACAAATTCGGTCGGTCTCACGTTGCCTTCAAACGTCACGCTGCCCCCGGGAGTTACGCTCCTTCCCAATCTGCCGCTCCAGTCGCAGGTCGCTGTCTGCCAAGCTATTCAGGCAGCAGGTGATGCACTTTTGCCCGGATGCAAGCCTAACCCGATTTTCACCCTCGATGAGACTGGAAAAACTGGAGGGATCGCCCACTATAACGGTCTCCAGGTTACATTATCCAAGCGCCCCACCAAAGGCCTCGAGTTCCAGGCTAACTACACATTTTCAAAATCCCTGGACAACGGGATAGGAACTACAACTACCGGGGACGGAACCGAGCCGGTCCAGACGATGTTTGATGGAAACAGAATCAACTACGGTCGATCCACTTACGATGTTACTCATAATTTCCGGATGAATGTGATTTATCGCGCACCAAGTATTACATCCAACGCTTGGGCGGCAAGACTTGCCAATGGCTGGTGGTTTGGAACGATCATTAGCGCTCAAAGCGGTTCTCCACTGACAGTTAATGTTACTCGCTCGTTGCAGAACAACACTAATGGAGGCTTGATAGACCGACCCAACCTTGACGCGTCCTTCAACCCGAGTACAGTCGTGATCGGGAATCCAAGTCGTTGGTACGATGTGACCATGTTTGATTTACAGCCGTTGGGACATCTTGGCAACGCGGGGAGAGGCTTATTTAATGGCCCACACCTGCGGGATGTCGATTTCTCCGTGAACAAAGATACAAAGGCTCGTTTCCTTGGTGAGGCGGGGGAGATTCAGTTCCGCGCCGAATTATTTAATGTGCTCAACCATCCGAACTTTGGTATGCCAGGCGCTGTTACTGCTAGCACTTCTGTACTCATTAACAACTCAACCACTGCCCCGGCAGGACAAGTGCAGCTACCTACGGCCGGGACTGCGTTTTCGGCACTGCCCAGCGCGGCTGCATGTCTATTTACTAGTACTTCCTCGCGGCAGGTTCAGCTAGCGTTGAAATTTCTGTTTTAGGTTGGATAAAGAAGCCCCCTGTCAAAGCGGCTTTATGAGGCGGCCGAGGGCCTTAGAGTAGCGGCACAATGCGTATAGAACTTGAAGGGATTATGGGTCTTATACTCAGTCGAGCTGATGGTTAAGGATAGAAAGGGTCAGCTGGACGGACTGTAACTGAAAGGAGTCCCAATGACCAACAACTTGTTGAGCTATAGATTGTTCGCCGTGTTAGGGATTTTTTCTTTGTTTTGTGTCGACGTTGGCGCGCAGACTCCCAAGGGGGGTGTCGAGAATAGCGGCCCGTGCGCGAGCCGCATGATCGACGGGAGGCAGGCCTGCTTCAACCTGTCGCCGGATGTGTTCAAGAGTCCCGTCCCCCGAACGGCCGACGGGCATCCCGACCTCGCCGGTATGTGGAACGGCGCTATGGGTATTACCGAGGCAAGCCTTACGCATACCATCGCGGCTCGGGAAGGTAGCTTTGTTAATTTCGAGCGGGACTATACCGTCCTGCGGAGGATGAACCAAAACAGGCCGCTTTACAAACCACAATATTGGGACACCGTCCGTGAACTTGATCAAGAAGGGAATGATAGCGATCCGCAGTTTCGTGGCATGCCTGAAGGTGTTCCTCGCATGGGGCCTCCAATAAAGATCATTCAGTTGCCCACTGAAATGGTCTTCTTCTATCTGAATCCCGATACGTACCGCGTTATCCCTACTGACGGTCGTCCGCACACTCCAGACGAGAAGTTGGAAGGAACTTGGAGGGGAGAGTCACTCGGCCACTGGGAAGGAGATTCCTTCGTTGTCGATACAGTCGGATTCAACTCTTCCAGTTGGATATGCATCGAGGGTTGTATTCATAGCGAGAACATGCATGTGATTGAGCGGCTGACCCGAAAGGGCAACACCATCGCTTATGATGTCACCGTGGACGATCCCGAAATGTTTTTGAAACCCTGGGCGATGGATACCACCACTATGGTGATAAACCCCGATCCCAAGGCAGTTCCCGATGAGTCGTTGCCTTATCAGGAGAGAGACGTAAGTCATTTCGTGACTAAGGAACATCACTAGAATGTTTTGCCGTGCGCGCAGGCTAGGCCGTGTAGGTTTCGACCCGCATTGTTGTAGCATGCTTCGCGTCTTCCAAATGATTCAACCGAAAAGCGCTCCTTTTTTCGGGGAATCCGCGCTGCCGGACTCACGCAACGCATTCTGTCAGAAGGCGAAAATTAAAACGTATTGACCTGATTACATTTCTTGGTTTGACCGATGAGGGCGCCTAGGTTATATGCGAAACACTATTTCCCTTAGTGTTCAGGCTCGAAGCTGGCGCTAAGCGATGGTCCTTCGCTCTTTGAGTTGAGGCAGGTGGCGTGTTGTCGTGAGAAGAATCGATGATCGAGAGTGCAAGGAGAACTGGAAGACTGGAGGGACGGCGAATATGGGCTTGACTGAAAAATGGCTGATACTGCTTGTGAAAGGCATTGCAATTGTACTCATGAGCACGTTCATCCTATTTGCAGTCACTCCGGGTTTCGCGCAAGAAGCCACCGGGACCATTTTCGGCTCTGTCAAAGATGCCCAAGGTGGGGCGGTACCTGATGCCATGGTTACCGTCACGAATACGGGAACGGGAGTAGCCCGGACCCAGACGACAAGTAACGACGGAGGCTACCGGTTTTCGGCTCTCCAGGTAGGCGATTATCAGGTTGTAGCAACCAAGGGAGGTTTCCAGAAGGCACAGCGCAATGGCCTGAAATTACAAGTCACGGATGTGCTTCCCATTGATTTCACGCTGCAAGTAGGGTCAACGTCGCAGACCGTGGTCGTCACCGAGGAAGCCCCTGTTGTGAACACGACCAGCAGTTCTGTCGGTGGCACCGTTAATGAAGAGAAGGTGACAGATCTCCCGCTGAATGGGCGAAATTACACGGACCTCACGCTTCTTCAGCCGGGAATCACCAGGGCGTATATCAGCGGAGGCGGCAATCAGAACATTATCGCGACATTCGGAATCACGGGAGCTCAATGGAGCAGCAACGGCGCTACGCCCTACTCCAATCTTATATTGCTCGACGGCGCGCAGATGACGAACGGTATGGGAAATAATAGTTCATCGGCGCTGGGCACGACCCTGGGGGTGGACGGCATACAGGAGTACCACCTCCTAACCAATACCTACTCCGCCGAATACGGGCTAGTCATGGGAAGTGTAACGACAATTGCCAGCAAATCCGGGACGAACCAATTCCATGGCGACGCATTCGATTATCTTCGGAATGGCGCACTCGATGCGCGCAATTACTTCGATGTACTCGACACAGCAAACTTCAACGGATTCGGCACAGACAAAAGTCTGCCCTACGCGGGGAAGCGATTGCCACCGTACCAGCGGAACGACTTCGGAGGCTCGGTGGGCGGACCAATCAAACATGATAAGAC
>Ga0207110_10313_pt1 | contig 10564 bp, 15 predicted proteins | sample Alteio_BWMinHeat_74_FD_153582 | JGI IMG/M metagenome (GOLD analysis project Ga0207110, IMG submission 153582) | Enriched cells from forest soil in Barre Woods Harvard Forest LTER site, Petersham, Massachusetts, United States -... | ecosystem: Environmental > Terrestrial > Soil > Temperate forest >...
GGAATCGTTCACGCCCGAGCCCGAAAGGTTCGGGCTTTTTTATTTGCTAGCTCTTGACAGCACAATGCTAGCATGTGCTAGCATTAACAACAACGGAGGAAGTGCGCAATGGTGAGGCTTACGGTTCCGCTCGCTGACGGTCGCCTAATGGTGTTCGAGGGGACGGAGGAAGAGGTCATGAATATTGCGAGAGTGTACGACGTGGGTGCTGGTGGGCCAATTGCGACTCACGCCAGACTGGAGATTGTCGAATGGACGGAGCCAGCAGCGCGCACGTTCTGGGGCCTGCTGCATGGCGACCAAGCACAGCTTATTAGATTCCTTCTTCACCAAGGTGGAGCCGCGAAGTATTCCGAATTGCTAATGAGCATGGGGTATGAAGAGCAGAGACAACGACTCGGCGCTGTGCTTTCCGCAATCAAACGCAACGCCAAGAAGGCAACGCAGATGAGTACAGCAGAGGCTGTACGTTATCGAGCAGTGCCAAATGGGTACGAATACTTCATTGATCGAAAGGCTTTGCCGTTTCTCCGCGATCTAGACCTCAGAGAACGTGTCCAGACATTGCTCCAAAGTATGCGTGGACACTGGATCACGATGGAGGCGATCAGCGCCAAGATTGGTGCTGACATTGGCCCATATCCGAGAATACTCGGACCAATGGAAGCCGACGGTGATATCGTGGAAAAGAATGGTTATGTGCGCTGGCGGACAGAGACGTTTGAGATTGTGACCAATGCAGCACCGTTCGACAATCCGCATGCATGATTTTCGGAAAAACGCGGCCCGCACGACTGGGAGCTCACTGGATGGGGCCTGGAAACCAGGAAGCAAAGCTGACGATCCGGCCAATCCAGATCAAGATATTTTTCACCAACCATAGTTCACTCCACCCACTAGAACCTGTAGCCGTGGCGGTCGCCCGCATCAAACGGCAGGCAAAAGTCTCAAGCTTGGGCCGTTGCTGAATCCTGAAGGGGATTACTGTTTGGAATCGTCCGCCCAAGCACGTAAACCAATCACTTGGGCGGTAACTTTGTCGAAGCCTTCAACCCGTTCCACGTCTTGGAATGGGAATTCCGAATTAGCTGGAACGTTGTTCAGGCTTGCTGGCCACATGTCGTTGACGGCCAAAATGTTCTCCTCACTGTCGTAAAGAGTGATTTTCACCTCGGGACCTATAGCTCTTGAGCAATTATTTATTAACCGGCCCGTGATGTAGATGTACTCGCCGTCTTGCCGGTCTCTGAGCTTGTCGATCTTGATATCAGAAACCGAGCAGGGTGCCGCTACGCTGGCGGCGTTTGATGGACCGACGGTTACAGTGACACCTTTAGTGTCCTGTTGTTGCGGGATTGCGGGCGCTTGGGCAACTGAGGTTGGGGCATTTTCAAGGTGGCCGACTACGTAAAAACAAAAGGCGGCAAACATTATCAACCCAACAGCAATGCACCCAATAATCTGTACCACACCTGTGAAGAACTTTCCGATCATCGCGGTGCCTCCGGGGGAATAGTCCAAGAAGTTTAATACTTATAGTCTCTGGACTCATCGTCATTATGACAACAATTATCTTGCGTGGCCGAAGATCCGCGCTCAACGGTTGGAAAGACGATTCGACACCGACGAACGAAGCTCGGATGGTCGCAGGAAAAGTTGGCCGAAGAAGCGGGCCTCCATTGGACTTACATCGGCGGGATCGAGCGGGGCGAGCGCAACCTGGCGCTACTTAACATTGTGCGGATCGCGCGAGCATTAAGAGTGAGGCCGCGCTCGCTGCTGGACGACGTGCTTTGACTCGCGAAGCCAGCGAACTGAGCCGTGACATGCTCGTCAGGATTTCATTCAGGCTTACCTGTTGCGGCTGCCTTACTCATCATATGCAGCATTTCTTCTGGGGAAATACCTAACATCAGTTGCGCGCAGAATACCTTCAGTTCGGCCAAGGCAAGATCGGAATACTGAGTCCGCTCATTGCATGGGGGCAGTTCAAGATGGTCTTTGAAGTACTGAAGAAGGAGGTTGTTTTCAAGGATGTTGAACTCGGCAGTCTCTACAATGGGAGTATTGGAGTGGACCGATGCATTTGAGGATTAGGTTGAAAAGCCACCCTTTGTCCTTGAGGTCCGGCCGAAAATCGAGATGCGAAGAGAGTCTTTGCGGAATTCTGCCAGATCCTATGTAAACGAGGTCGGACTCACCTCGAAGCCGCCCAATGGATTTCCCAAGCCGAACAGCATAAGTGCCCATTACGTCTCTTTCCTGAGCCACGCACGTTGTGATCAAATTTCGCCAGTCGTTGAATCCAAATTTTTGTTCGAGATCTCCAGAAGTCATTCAGCACCTTCAAGACGGTGAGCGAAGGTAATTCTAGCTTTGTTGCGAGTGTGTCAAATTTCTAACAGCAAGCCATTCCTCGTCAAACTCGAACCCTTCTTGGCTGCGGATTCGGATGTAGTCATCCAATGCGATGTGATCGGGCGCATTATCAGCAGGGTCTATGACTCCGAACTCATCCACCGCTACCATATGGCCGCGCTGCAAACGCGGGACTTGCATGTTCAGAATTCCCACGACTTCTCCAGAAAACTGGCGCAGAGCATAAAGCCCCTCAAAGCGGCAGTACATGCCATCGAAACCTTCATCGCGGAAGTAAGTTTCCCACCAAGCAGGAAATTTGCCGTCGGGCGAAATTTTTGGATATCTTGCGCTGTCAGCCGTGACGCGCTCATACGTGTAGGGGGCGCCCATCACCATAGCGACAGTGCAGATGGCGCAGTCGTTCGTTGTCCGCTGGGGAATTCGGATGATCATCTCAGTCACAGAAATTATCATGTGCCGCAGCCTTGTGAAATACAGCATTCCGGCCATGTTGAATAAGCTCTCGCGCTCGTTCTTTGACCGAGTTGACTCACCTGTAATTGGTACTCGTTCGTCAACCTTCTTCGTCGTGCCGTTATGTCTGACCAATGTCCTTGAGAAATTTGAATCTTTCGAGCACGTGCTCGCATCTAATGTTGTAAGCCCTCCGTTAGTCTTCCCCCCCAAAGGTCCAGCTTATGAGCCAAAGTCTCTTTCCGCAGAATGTCGTTGCAGTTATATGGGATTTCGACAAGACACTTACTCCTGCTTACATGCAGCAGCCGCTGTTCAGGAAGTTCGGTGTCGATGAAAAGAAGTTTTGGAAAGAGGTCAATGAGCTGCCCCAGTACTACAAAGAGCGGGGTATAACGAATGTCTCGCGCGACACACTCTATCTCAATCACATCCTCACGTACGTGCGTCGCGGTAGATTCAAGGGTTTGAACAATAAGCTCCTCCGGGAATTGGGAGCGGAAATCGAGTTTTACGAAGGGCTCCCGGAATTTTTCGAGTCTCTGCGCGAGTCCGTGAACCAGAATCCATCCTTCGCTCAGCACGACATCTCGGTCGAGCACTACATCGTAAGCACTGGCCTGAGAGAAATGATCATGGGCAGCAAGATCGCAAAATATGTTGATGGTGTCTGGGCATGCGAATTTGTCGAGGATATTGCCGAGCCGGGCTATCTCGATAAGCGGCAACCGGAATTGTTTTCAAAGAAGGACGATGAAGCGCGCGAGATTCAGGACATTGGATATGCTTTAGACAATACGACAAAGACGCGCGCTATCTTTGAAATCAACAAAGGAACGAACAGATTTCCCGACATTGATGTGAATGCGACGATCGCGCACGAGGATAGGCGAGTTCCATTCCAAAACATGATTTATCTTGCAGACGGGCCGAGCGATGTCCCCGCGTTCTCGATCCTTAATCAATATCACGGCAGGACTTTCTCCGTTTACAAACCAAAAATCATGGATCAGTTCGTTCAGGCGAATGAACTACTGAAACGCGGTCGGGTTCAGTGCATCGGCGAAGCCTCGTACGTCGAGGGCTCTTTGACGACGATGTGGATCACGAATGCCGTTGAGGATATCTGCCGCCGAATTGCAAACGACAGGGCAGTAATCCTGAAGAGCAAAATTGGCGTGTCGCCGCAGCATATATTGTCGGATATCCCCGACACGGCTCCTCGACATGAGAAGAAGGTCCCTGAGTCAGCTGCGGCTAAGAGCAGGGCGATGCCCGACCTCGCGTCTGTGGTACGAGATGCGACTGGCGATGAAAGGATCTCCTAACGCGGAACGTGGCTCTCAGCGGCTCCCCAGCTGACCTGCAGTGCCTTTATGAAGCTCATTTGGGTAACTTCGCAGGTCAGCGAAGTGTTGAAAAAATCCTTTATCAATGCTGGTCTTGGACTCTCGACGACATAGTCCCTCGGCAAATCTGCAATCACAGGTGGCATTTCGAGTTCTGGATGAGTAATGTGCTGAATCAGCAACGGCACGCTCTGTATTCCTAGTGATCGCAAAGCAATTAGACGATGGAAACCGTTCCAGAGAATGATCCTGCCGCTTGGCACCCGAAAGGCATTTGCAGTCGTTCCGCCAAATCCCAACACCAGGACGACTGTGTGCACCGGCGTACCACCGGGGAGCTCTCCCACTACGAATTCCTTGCGAAATGGCTGCTCGTACGCACCAAGAAATCTTAAGTTTGGATTCGTGCTCGAACCCGTATAAGCGTTTGGAGCGGTCCTACCAATACGGAACTCAGCAGTGCCACCATTGCCGGCTGTGCAGAGCTCGAAAAGGCCCTGTCCACGGCTCTGAACCGACATTTTGAGGTCCTCGATGTGGGCGAGGTTCACTGTCCGCTGGCTGGCAACGAGTGAATCAATATCGACCTGTTCAAATGTACACGGATATTGTGAGAAGCCAGCTCGGAATTCGGCGGACTGCATGAATACTTTGGCTTTAACCTGATCCTCTCGGCTCAGTTCTTTCACAGTGGGCGCATCCGTAAAATTTGCTTCTGCGCCGACTATTCCCTTGAAAGCCTCCGCTGCGGACGTCCAGCCAGCCCGGATTTCCTGCTTCCGTTCCTCGGAATCGATAGATGCAACCTCCAAGAAACCCTTTAGCTCGATCTGCGTGACTGCGCCATATAGGTACAAAAGTCGCCTCTGACCTCTGGCTGTCTGTGGCACGATAAAGGGCTGAGTTGACATGTCTCGTTCTCCAATTCCTATGCAGTTCGCAATGCGGGTGTTGGCGGTTTAGGCCCTTGAACACGAACGTGGACCTCGTTCTTGCCCACCCAATTGAACAACCACTCCGCATCGACAGACGCAAGATGAATACATCCGTGGGATTCCGCGTCTGGATCGCCCGCGTGAAATGCACAAGCACCCTCGAAGAACATTGCAAAAGGCATTTCGGCTCCTCGGCCAGATTTGTCGTTGTACAAGGTGCTCCGATGTTGGCGATATCGACGGTTCGGGTCAATAAGAGCATTCTCGACCAGCGGTGTCAGATGTCCCGCTCGACCTGTTGAGAACTCGTTGATTCGGTGCACGACCTTGCCGTCTTCCAGGACATCAATGGTGTGCTTCGGGAGCGAAACTATGATCCACCGCCGCCCAGTCGAGCTGACATCAGGCTTTACCTCTGTTGTTCCTGCTGATTTTGATTGATCTAGATCACTCATTGGTCATTACCTCATCTCGATCCTGATGCGTCTGTATTAGGCGTACTGAATGAAGTGGCTGTTGGGCAGCTGCCGAATGTCTGCGATCAAGCTGTCCACTTTGGCGACCGTAGTTGCGTGTATGTCGTGAGCCAGCACGACACAGTGCTCGCGCACTTCGATCTGCTCCATCGCGTGCTCCACCCATGGTCCGTCCTTGTACTTCGGGTGCCAATCGAGACTGTCAACGTTCCAGAACACCAACTTGTAGCCGAGGTCGTGAGCGACTTGATCCACGGTGGAATTGTGGGCTCCGTAGGGAGGGCGAAGGATTTTGAGTCCCTTATTCGCACTGCCTATGAGCTGGTCAGTGTGCGAGATTTCGTCGCGAACCTTTTCAACAGGGAGTTTCGTCAAGTCCGGATGGGAGTAACTGTGGTTCCCGATCTGATGGCCTTCCGCTGCGGCTCGCTGAATTAGCTCTTTGCCATGGGAGTTCTCAAGATTTTTTCCTACAACGAAGAAGGTTGCAAGTATTCCTGCCTGCTTCAGCGTGTCTAATAGTTTTGGCGTATTAATCGTGTGAGGACCGTCATCGAACGTAAGAAGAACCTCGTGATTTCCAGTTTGCGCTCCGTACACCATCGCTGTACCCTTTCCAATCTGACCGTTCTGGGAGAATCGGCAAATTGAGTCCGACGTAAACGCTCAGCCGAACCAGGCTGTGTACTGATTCTGTTGAGCTATATTCCTGTTAGAGTAGATCATAGCGATGGTGAGCGTGTCAACACTATCAGGATATAGATATCCTTATTGCGGATAACTCTTTTGTTTGGAGGAATATGGCGGAAAGCATTCGAGAATACGTAGCACGGCGCATTCGAGAATTGCGGAGTGGTTACGGCAAGACAGGATTGTCACAAGAGGCTCTAGCAAAGGAACTTGGGGTCGCGACGAATACGATCTCTCGTTGGGAAACTGGAACATATGAGCCGACTCTAGATGATTTGGAGAAGTTAGCACGTGCACTTGGTGCGTCAATTCTTGACTTCTTTCCCAAAGTGGAACGTGAAGACGAGAGAGGACAGAAGGTGGATGCCCTTCTTCGCGCTGCCCGGAATCTGCACGACGCTGATTTGGATGAACTCCGCAAGTACGCTGAATTTCGCCGAGCCCGAAGTATGTACAAACCGAAATCGAGACGATCAGGGTGACACATGCTTCGATCGCAGTACTACAACCAAATGAGAGAACTCGCGCGAGGAGTCCGTGGTCGATTCAATCTCACTTCTGCGCGTGTTCTCCGTTCTGACCTGCGACGAATTTACCGTCATGAGGGCATCCACATCGATCTGTGGCCTTACAAATTTAAGAATCTAAGAGGAGCATATTTCAACGATGAGGCTGGTCCCACAGTGATGCTTGCCAGGGGTCTTCCGGAGGACCCAATGGTATTCACGATGGCGCACGAACTTAAGCACCATTATGTGGATTCTGGAGTGTCGATCTCGTACTGCGATTCCTCGAATCAATCAGAGCCGATTGAAATCGGAGCGGAGGTTTTCGCGGCAGAATTGATTTACCCACAGGATGACTTCAGCTCCGATCTTCGGAAGCTAGGCGTCGGAATCGGCCAGTGCACGCCCGAAATTCTCGTCAGACTCAAGCGAGAAACGCGCACAACCCTTAGCTATGCGGGCTTAGCTAAGAGAGCAGAGTTTCTGCAGTTTTCGCTTGCCGGCTCATTGGCAGGCGTCAAATGGAAAAAACTAGAAGAGCAGATTTATGGAGTGCCGTTTTACAAGCAGTACCGTCATCGGTAGTCGCGGTAGAGGCCAGAGAGCGCCACACAGACTCGTTTATCGGTCGTCGGGGAAGGAGACTAAGTAAGCTCCCTCCCCGAGCCTCGCAGCGAACAAAGTTCCAGGGGCAAACTCCCGCGCGGAGGAATCTCGGAACTTGCCCACATTGCTCGTTGCAACTGGACGCCTAAGACCTCATGGTTTCTTTGTTGCAGCTCCGTCCGACAAACAAATACTTTTCATCGCCGGGCAAGAACGCGATAGTTGCCCATTGCCAACCGTAGCAGCGCCACGCGCTCCTGATTCTCCGGTCGCAAATTCTGCTCCGCACGGGCAAGCTGCGCGAAGTGGACATCTGCACGAATCACGGCGAGGCGCAGTCTCTCGCGATCGCCAACGGCCTCTCGCCGACGAGCCGCAACCGCAGTCATGTTGTTGTTTAGTTGAGTGGCTTCGCTTTCGAATCTCGTCGTCTCTTCCGCAGTGGGGTACTCCAGCATCGATCGCTTAACTTGATGCTGCTCCAGTGCGCCCTGGGCATTCGCTAACTCTCTCTCGATGCCTATGGTCCGCGCTGCAGCGACCCTAAACTCCTCGAGCAATCTGGAGCAGTTATCCTTCGCTGCGCGAGCCGCTGCCTTGGCACTTTCCCATTCGGTGTTACTCATCGCTTCTCCTCCAAAATTCGGCATTTCGTTGATTAAGTTGCCGCAGGCGTTCAACGTGGGAGACAACCTTGGGCGCGTGATCAATGAACATGAATCGCAACGATTCCAGACGTTCCCTAGCAGCCTCCAACTCCTTCCGAAGCTTCGCTGCTGGCGCTTCATGAGGACCACCTGGCTCGATTAGCTTTCGTGCAAACGGCCTGTACCGGTCCTCACATTCCTGAACGTGTTGCTCCGCTGCCGACAGTTGCTCTCGTGCGGATAGTCTAGACATGGAACCCACGAAGTCTGGCGACATTGGCCTGTCCTGGAAACGGAATCGCCCAATGATTCGTCCTACCATTGATTGCCTCCACGCTCGGTGAGCCACGCCCTGTGGAGATCGGTGTGCGAGAGTTGCTCAGGTAGGTTGGAATCCAGGACGCTTGGTGATGGGGGCGCTGGACGCAGGTTGGCACCTTCTTCTGTCGCGGTAGGTGCCGCTGTCGTGCGAGCCCCAACTTGGGCCAGGTGATGGCGCGGGTAGTCGAAGCCAGCGGCCTCACGAGTTTCTCCCGAGATCGGCTGTGCCGTGGACTGAATGTCAAGCTTTTCGCCATGCAGACCTTCGCCGGTTTGCGGTAGTTCATCACGGTTCTTCATTCTTGTTTCTCCTCCAGTCACACTTTCCCTTTCTGATGAATGTCAACTTTCCCCCCGGTCCGAATTGATAGTCTTCAAACTTCATGTGCTTTTGCTCAAATGCGGGCAAGGTCTTGTCAGCGTTCCTCACGAAGCGAAGGACTATGCCCGGCGCTGTCTGGAAGGCTCTGCGGGCTTCCTCCAGTGCCGCGATTCTCTTCCGTAGCTCCCCCCTCATCTTGTGGACACCGCTTGCTTGCCGGCCCGCACCCGACCCCAACGAGCAAGAACAGCCTTCCGAGCGCTGGCACTGCGCTCCTCGGCGGACCTTCGACGTGCGGTGCTGAGTCCACCTTTCCTGCCCAGGAACCGAACGGCTTCTTTGAGTGTTGTTGAGTCCATAACGCTAGCTAACTACGCAGCGCTGCAATCGGCAAACCCAGTCTTACGAGGCATGTCTTGGGAGTATTCGGAATGGCTCCGGGAAGAGTCCCGGCGGATTACTTCTCCGCCGAGCATTTGCGCGTGCTGGCAGGGAGAGGGTCCGCCGGAGCTCGGGGACCACAAAGGGACCACGGATCAGTTAATGGTGGGTTTGTCTTGTTTCTCCTCCAGCAGCCTGAGACGCTCTTCCAGAGTGCTCAGTTCGAACGCCTGCATGAATGTGTTGGAGAGCTGGGCGATTGTGGAGGCAACGCGAGGATCTATTTTTCCAGCCCTTGTTTCTACTAACGTGTGGGAGAGCAGGCGAACAACATCTTCTGCGGTTTGCGGCGCTGTGAACGGCTCCAAATTCTCAGGGTTGTAGATCGCGCGCCTTCGCCCACCCTTAGCGCCAAGCTCGCGAGCGTTGTTCCCGATATGGAATAGACACTTCTTCTTGCCGCGCATTGGCGCACTCTGGCAACGCTTGCCGCTGAGTGCTTTCGCTATGCACCTGGGCTTTTCTTTTGAACGATGGATGCTGGCTAGAGCTAAGCGCCGCGCGCCGGGAATCGGGGCCTTGTGTTCGTGGGCCACGCTGCTGGATCTGGACATAGTCAAAAGATGGCAGAGTAAGAGTGTTTCGGCAAACCCAGGGCGGGGTTAACGGTAACCCCCATCCCCAATCCTCTAGAATGCTCGAAGGAGGAAAACCAACTTGGCAGTGCGAAGAAGAAAAACGAAGGCGGAACGTCAGCGCGAACGCGACGAGGCAAATCACCGTGTGTGGGAGCAGTTCCAGCCGAAACTTGCATCGCTTCAGTCCTACGAAGATGGTGAAAAGTTGGTCGCGGAAGCCCCGCATCCCGATGCGCCTGGTCGGGGCTATTACTCGAATTTGGCGTTTTTCCTTCAGAACCTCTCGTTTCCGAATGGCGCTGGCTACGCAGAAAGAGTCTTGTATGTCCAATTCCTTGAGCGAATGGATGCTGCTGGGCAACTGGGACCGGAGGGGAAGCAAAAGATTTTCGAGCTACGACGAGAGCTAGAAATACAGGCAACAAACGGGTGATAGGACGCATAAAAAGCCAACATTCCCATTTCAGAAATACGGTAGTGGCGGAAATTGAAATTCCCTTGCATTACATTTGGCAATACGCTTGCCCTAACTTCCCCAAGCCCATTTCACAAAGCGCACGACTCCGAGCACTCCACATTCCAGCAAGTGTACAGAAGTGGTTTGCACAATTCTCGTTCTGCATAACAATCCGCTCTAATACCATCTTGGCATTTTTGCTCGGGAGTAAGCCAAAAGGGGAAAATGCTGTGATTGACAAGTAAAACGACTCCGCGCTAATGTGTCCATAGTCACACCTGCGGAAAGTATCACAACAAGAGAACGGGAAAAGGCCCGGACTGGCATCCGGGCTTTTTCCTTTTATGGTATAAGATGCCCGTCAAGTGCCTTTCAGTCCGTCCGATCTCGAATGGTGGGCT
>Ga0207110_10314_pt1 | contig 10543 bp, 13 predicted proteins | sample Alteio_BWMinHeat_74_FD_153582 | JGI IMG/M metagenome (GOLD analysis project Ga0207110, IMG submission 153582) | Enriched cells from forest soil in Barre Woods Harvard Forest LTER site, Petersham, Massachusetts, United States -... | ecosystem: Environmental > Terrestrial > Soil > Temperate forest >...
TCACGAGCAGTTCTTCGGCCAGCTGTAATTGCTGTTTCAAGCTTTCGATGGTCTGGTCGGTGGAGACCATCTGTTTAATGCTGGCTTTAGGTTTCATCACCCAGGCTCTGAATTGATCTAGGAGGGACCCGCTCGGGCGCCATCCCTCATAGACCACGGCCCAATAGATCTCAATGGTGTGAAGTGGCGGGGAACGGTGCGTCAAGTATTCTGTTCGGTTCCGAACGGCCGCCTGAACCATCGGGTTGAGATAATCGCGGCACGGAATGTTGGAGTGATCGCGCTTGAGAAGGTACTGGTAGATGCGGAACTTTTCGCTAAATACCGAGAGGGCGGTCTGGAACCGATGCGTGATCTGTTCAATGTCGGATGTGTCCAGGCATTCGTCATCAATTCCTGGAACTGCCAACACGGCCAGCAGATCACCGCTCTTGGTCACGAATGTGTTCGGGCCAATGGCCGCGTGGAAGCTAATGAGTGCGTTGAGCGCTCCGGATTCCTGGTAATCCTTAAGAACGCGCGCCGGTCTTATCATGTTTGAAAATCCTCCGGATATCGAATACTTCGTGCTTGGCGGGGTCGTACCGCGTCTTGAACTTGGATGAGTTCAGAAGAATTCTAAGGAGCTGCGGGTCGGATGCCGTGGTCCAGCGCGCTAACACGTAAAGCGCGCTGAACATGAAGATTCCTCCGATCAGGCTGCCGAAGAAATTGAAAGTGCCAGCCCCCATCAAGAGGGCGAGAAAAAATAGCCGGCGCTCCACGCCCCAGATGGTCATGGGCTTGTTGATGGACCGGTATACGCTGTGTGGGTTTGGAGTTCGTGGCATTGAATTCTCCGTGAACGAATTCTTCGAACGCCTACGGGAACAGCCAGGCCATGAAGTTCACTGCCCCGATAGCCATTCCGACGCCAAAAATGATTCCGGCCATCATCTTCTTGGACCCACCTTCGTCGAAGGCGAACATTAAACCGCCCACGACTATGCTTACGAGGGACAGGCCGCGCGCAATGGTGGTCGTAAACGCGCCCTGCAATACAGTGACTGCGTTCTCCCAAGGCGAATTGCCCTGGGCGAGCAGTGGGCTGGCCATGATACCGACCAGAGCGGCCGCGAACAGACGGTTCAGAGTGCCTGGCGAGAGGTGGCTCTTGATGCTGGCCGCCGCTCGCTTTGGGTTGGACGCGATTTCAAGGATCATCTTCATTGAAGTCATTGAGTGTTCTCCTCGTGCTCTGACTGGTCCAGCGATGGAACCCGGAACAGCCCCCACGCTGGACGTAACAGGGAACCGTTGGGATTGCAATGGGCGGAAGGGCTCATGCAAAAAACGCTTCTTCACAATTGGTGATTCTTGCCGAACACGTTGCTCCCAGCTGTACTAGGCGAGTTTTTGGGGGTCTTCGGTCAGGAGCGGCGTGCGTTGGTTGGGATCATTAGGAAGTCAGAAGGTCTCTGCGCCAGAGAATCAGAAACAGGTGGCTGCGCTCCGGCGCAACACGTCTGGTTCTGCTGATCCTGAGGTTTGCCGGTCCGAAGCTAGCCAAAAACACAGACAGTGTTTTCAACTAGATGGATCATTTCGCCAGCACATCACAACCCGTACGCTGTGTACAAATCCTGAATGGTTCCGGGATCTGTGCGGGCAGGGTTCTTCAGGAACTGCACCATCTGTACGAACTGAGGGCCCCAGAGGTCAAAGTTGTAACGCACGTCGCATAGAGCACGCTGCCGTTGGGGCCTGAAGCAGTCCCACGCGAACCCCAGCATGTCATCTGAGAAGATGTATGGTCGGGTTCCACCCGTTGAGCGAGTCTGCTCGGTGGCAAAGGGCACAAAGCGTAACTTTGCACGGTGCGAATTGGAGTCCCCCCACAGTGCCAGGTCGATTTCGGGGAAAGCGCCAGCCCTTCGCAAGCGCGCGGGGTCGAGTAACTGGGGTACGGCTGCGACTGCACGGTCGATCTCGGCACAGGGGAACGCTCCGAAACGTTGAAGCACGCTATGAACTGTCGCTGGGTTGTTCCGAAACCGCACGTTAAAGTTAACGTTGTCAGCGCCTCCTTTCACTTCGCCGACAAGCAAGTCAATGCGTTCAGCCGGGATGGCAAGGTGCCTAGAGCAGAGGATCTCGCGCTCGGCTTCTTCGTGCCGGGGAAATCGGACAGCGAGGACGTCTAACTCCGTCGCGACGGCGTGAGGCGCATGAACGATGTATCCGCTGACGAAGTAACCGTTGAGTCGAAGGTAGAGATGGACGAGTGTTTCCTGGACATCGCTCCTATCCATGGTCCCGCACCTCGCTGCTGTTTTCTGCACGGTCCAAAATCTCGAATATCGCGTAGCCTCGGCTGCAAGAAAAGTACCGGAAGTCCGGCGTGTCTGGCCTTCCCCCGGCCATCTCAACGATGAATGCCATCACAACCTCCCTCTAAGGTCTACACTAACTAGAACGCGTTGTGGAGCGTTGTGAAAGTGCCGGCGGTTCTGGGCACTTTGCACGCCCGAATTACGGCTGGTGTCTGTTCGTTCCTGTAAAGTATCCTTCATCGATGCTGAGGGCCTTCGTCACTCCACTGAAGTCCACGCCGATACGCTCTATGAAGCGGTGATCTTGGCCACGAGAGCTTTCAAATTACACGATTGCACGCCAGGGCCTGCGAGCCAGCTACATGTCGAAGTGCGGAGCCCGAGCGTGACTCACGAGGTGACTATGCGCAAGGTGCGTGAGTGGCTGGAGGGGGCCTGCAAAAGCCCCAACGATAAGCTAGTCAAGGAACGACTGAAGGGATTGCTCGCTTCTTAAGCGGTCCCCGGGGAAAACTTGAGAATTGCATCGAACATCCTGGGCGTTCTAATCGTGTTGGTCGGAACCATCTGGTTCCTGCAGGGGATCAACGTGCTCCCCGGTAGTTTCATGACGGGCCAGATTCGATGGGCAATTTATGGCGGCATCGTTGTAGTTGCAGGTGGCTTTCTGTTGCTGCGAACCAATCGGCGACGGGAAGGTCCCCGATCGGCGCGGCGATATAGGCGATAGGGGGTGGGTCTTGGAGACCAACCTCGCCACAAGCATGAAGTCTCGCTGATTTAGTCCTTGTTGAATACCCACGTGCACGTCGCAGCCGTCCGCCGTCTTGATGCCGTGGAATTCTTGAATCGCCTTGGCGAAAATCGCTTTTCGGCGGCTCTTGAACTGGTGCCAGCCTGCAGGCGGCAGATTCAGAACTCTGATCAAATTCAGAAGCTCGATCGAATGCTCTCGACCAACGCCGCGACCGATCACAATGGGTTCCAGATAAAGCCGCAGTAGGAACGCCAGTTCGCTGCGCATTTTCAGCATCTCCTTCGGCCGAGTGACGACTCGCCGTGCAAGCAGCTGGCGACTATAAGGATCGGAAAACACAACGCGGAACGTTGTCTGCTCTAGACCGTGGCGCGTCCTGTCCATCAGATCAAAACCATCGATCAGCGAGAACCCGTAGCCCTTCACGCCGGCTCTCCGAAACTCTTCGACCGCTTCCAGTTCCAGATAATACCCCGTCACTTTGAGTTTGATCGTCTTGCGCTTGAGATGAGCAAGATCCCTCCCGCCGAAGGCTTCCCATCCAAGTAGTTGCGCCAGCCGCCGAATCGGCACGCGGCAGAAGCAAGAGACAGAACCATTCCCGAACCGCGCGTACTGACAGCCTTGCTCTACCCACAGGCACTCGATGGCACCAAGTATCCGGCCATGCTCCGCCGTCAAGATACCGCGCTCCTCGTCTTGCGGAAACAGCCGACCGCGTATCATCGGAACCGCTGCGACTTTCCCGTTTAGCGCGCGAAACTGCGCGATTACTCGATCACTTTTCGCTGGGTTGGTGGAGAGCGTGAAGAATTCCGGACCCACGAACGTTGCCCAAGGTACGGCCTTCTTGGAATATGGCGGTTCCATCGCCGCCGGTGGACTCGGCACAGTAGCCGCCGGTGTTGACAACGGCCGCAGTTCACTCAGCAGATCTCCTCCGGAAGCGGCTGCATAGCTAGTCAGCTGTCCGAGCTGTTTCTGCGGCGGGCAACTTGTGAGGGACCCGAACAGGTACTCGGACCGATTCTTGGCTTCCTCGACCCCGTCCCGCCGCGCGTCCACCAGCTTTCCGAGGTTGCAAACACGCTTTATAAGCAGCTTAGTGAAGTACCTGGCAGGATCGAGGACTTCTCCTGTCAGCATCCGATACCGGAGTTCACCGAATTCCTCTTCCACGATTCCGTCGCCCAACTGCCGAAGCACGCGCCGGTAGAACGAAACCGATTGCGGAGAACGCGTCGTTTTAACGATGCGTTCTACAAGGTCGTCTCTTACTGCCTCTGAGGCAGTGGGGTTCACGCCGTGGTTGTTCCTCACCTTTGCCTAAAGATCATTCGTCCGCCTTTGCGTCTTTAATGATTCTTTAAACTTCTCTAAACTTCTACTGCCGGTTTCCGCCGTGGAGCCCACTGCACCGGCATCCCATGCCTTTGCACCGCTATCCCATACCTTTGCACCGGCATCCCATACCTTTGCACTCGAATCCCATACTCGATGCGTTGACTGGGAGCGTCCCTGGTGAAATTACAAAATCGGTATCAGGCTGTCAACGAATATCGGGGCCGAAGGCTTGCCTCCAAGTGTCTGCGGAGCCAGGCCCGGCTGTGACTTCGCACAAGATAGAAATTGGGGCCCAACTGTCGAGTTCGCGAGGTTGGGCCTAAGCGTAAGTAGCAGATGCTAAAGGCCTTATAAAATCACCATAATTTTGTGATTTTGATTCATCGGTTGCCCAGGTACATCTGGGACCATGACAACCGAGCCAACAGTCTCCTCTACGCCAGATAAGGTACTCCCTAACAGCCTCAAACACCAGCCAGAAGGTGACACGGACGCCGTTTCTTGCGTGTTCGTGATTCATTATGCAGACCTCCTTCGTCGAACTCGGCTGCGACTTAGTCGGGAGAACCCCAAACACCTGCACGACGCGACGGCGGTTCTGAACGAGTCCTACACTAGAATGCGGAAGCGGTCGCCGCGGCAAACATGGCAAAATTCAGAACACATCCTTCGAACCACCTCAACCGAGATAGACCGGTTCCTAGTGGAGGATGGCCGCGCAAGGCAGACGCTGAAACGGGGCTGGCGGACGATCCGAGTTCCGGTCGACGAAGCGGCCGGCCGGCCGGGTATCAGCCCCAGTACCCCAGAGCAAACGATCGCTCTCAGGGAGATCCTCAAACGGCTGGAAGCTACCGACCAGAGAATCTACCGGGTCATATACATGCGGTTTTTCAAGGAGTTAAGTCGTGAGGAGATTGCAAGGAGGCTCGGGGTCTCCGTTTCATCGGTAAAGACCAAACTAAAGCTCGGACTAATCTGGTTGCGCGGGCATCTGGAGGCCAGTCCAGCCAAGCTTGTTTCCAAATCAGATGATCCTGTTGCAGGATAGGATAAAACCTGGGGCGTCGGGGTCATGTTGACATCTTGCGATGCGAAAGGAAGTGTGATGGACGCGCTTCGGCCAGATTGCGATTTTGGTTCGTTTCGATGGTCTTTCGAAAGTCGTCAGTTGAGCAAAGGGGGTGTGCCGATACGCCTCTCGGCGAGAGCGTTACAGATCTTGTTTGTTCTTGTCGAGAACTGTAATCGTGCGATGACTCGCGACGCAATCATCGCACAGGTATGGAAGATCGACGCCCAGCAGGCCGAGAGATATCTCGAAGCCGAGAAATATCTCAACACTCATGTTTCCGAAATCCGACGTGCCCTAGATGACAAGGCCAAGAACATCATCCGAACGCGTCACGGATATGGCTACGCTTTTGTTACCGACGTTCTGGGAGGATTGCCAGACGGGCGTCAAGATAGCGGACCGCTAGCAGATCGTTCGTCGCTTTCCACCTGCGAAAAATCAGCAGAATTCAAGACTTCCAAGCTCGACGAGTCTCGCACTGAACGAACGGTCCTAACAAGACTTGCCGATTTCTGCCCGCCAGTCGCGGGGCGGGAGGGTATGCCTTGGGTCGAATTGGCTGACGTCTCAGTGCCGAGGACAAGACTGTGTCCCGGCGAACGGATCGAGATCCAATACGTAGTTTATAACAACCTCAGTAACCCCTTGGATCTTTGGATCGGCGCCTCGCTCGAAAAAGAAAAAAGGCGCTTCTACAATATCGATGAAGACAGAATGATCATTGCACCACCAGGAAAGAGTACACACCTCCGCTCTCTAACACTCCCCGACTTGCTAGAGGCTGGCAGTTACAGGCTCTCCGCGTCGTTATGGATGGGCCCGAGATCGAATATCAAAAAGTCTCTCGCTCTGGGTCGGTCAACCCGCATTGCCATATTGATTGGGGCGGCGGGTTCTTCGAGTTCGGGCCACCATTTTGTAGCGGGACCTGAAGCACATCACAAAACCTAAGGGGATCGAACGTGACAGCAACCGAGGTGTTCGAGTTTATTAAAACACAGGGCGTTCTTCAGGTTGACATTTGTTTCACGGATTTTCTTGGATTGCCTCATCACGTGACTTTTCCCATCAAGGGAGTCGATGAGCACTCTTTACAGGTCGGCTTCGCCGTCAGCGGCAGCGCAGCGAGTGGCTGGGCGGTCGGCGAATTTCCGAATTACGAGGGCTGGCTACTTCTAGTGCCCGATGCGTCGACGGCGTTTGTCGATCCCTTCATCAGCTGCAAGACGCTGGTTATGACTGGTAACGTTGTCGACTGCGTGACAAGCCAGATGTTAACCTTCGATCCGCGCGGGGTCACTCTTAGAGCTGAGGAGTATCTTAAATCGTCTGGCGTCGCGGACCTTGGTTTAGCGGCTACTCAGTTCGAGTACTGTGTTCATCGCCTGGGAACGGCGCAAGACTCGCTTTCATTGCCTCGACCACCCGCACCATCAACGGTAAACCCTTATCCTGATGGCGTCGCCAACGCGGAGTCACCGCCAGATTATTACCTCCGATTGAGAACAGACGTGGCTCGGATTATGAACGGCTGTGGAAACGATATTGAAAGTCATTTTCATGTTAGTGGGACCGCTGGGCAATGTGGGGTGGTCAAGTCGCCTGAGACGCTCACTCGCGCGGCGGACAGTATCGTCTTATGTAAGTACGTGATCCACAATGTCGCTGCCCAAGATGGAAAGCGTGTAACCTTCAGACCCGATGTCGAATCCATGAACTGCGTCAACGGGATGCACGTTCGCTTGTCTCTGTTGAAGCAAGATCAGCCCCTCTTTGCAGGCGACATGTACGCTGGATTGAGCCAGCTATCTCTTTATTACATCGGTGGACTTCTGCGTCACGCTCGTTCGCTCGCGGCGATCGTTGCTCCGACGCCGTCGTCGTATCGACGCTTGGTTCCAGGATATGAAGCACCAGTAAATGTGTCATATTCGCGGCGCGAACGATCAGCGATCGTTGGAGTTCCTATGTTCCGCGCCTCACCTAAAATGAGATGGCTGGAATTCCGGCCTCCTGATCTTTCCTCAAATCCCTACCTTGCGCTCGCCGCCATCATGATGGCGGGATTGGACGGCGTGACGAACAAGATCGACCCCGGCGAGTCGATGGACAACGAAGACGTTTATGGCGTGTCGGCAGAGGAAATAAAACCGCCACCCCAGCTGCCAACGAGGCTGGAGGAGGCCTTGGGGGCACTAGAGGACGACCAAGTGTTCCTCTTGAAGGGCGATGTGTTCACTGAGCAGATGCTTGAGTGGTACGTTTCGTCCAAGCGGGCGCAAGCTGCCGAATGATTGACAAACTCTGCCCGATCAGATTCTGCGTTCCCAAACTGGAATTCCACAGGATGGGTTATCGCGACGCAGTTCTTGACGACAGCTGTGACGACAATGTTGCCGCGAATGACGGCGTGCCAGGGCGAATCTAGTTCACCGCCATAACAAAAACGAACAACTTACGCGACCCTGCACCCTGATTCGCACCCATCTCCCCAATTCGTAATTAGCTGTTCGCCGGTTCGATTCCGGCGGATGGCTCCATAGAATCGATAGGTTGGTGGCCAATAGAAACCAAATCTTCTAGGAGGATATCTTCCGGGCGCGAAGCAGATCACGCGCCGCGCTGGACCAGAATCGCGTCGAGGCGCAGCCTTAATGCCTGCCCCTGTGCCGGATGGAGACGGGCGTATTGGCCCACAAGGGAAGAAACTCTTCGTTGCATGGGTGCCGATTCGAATGAGCTGCTGGCTTCGATTTCACACTGATGTACGAGCGCTCGAATGTTGCTGCGCTTGGTCCGTACCAATCCCGCCGAGTCCTTCCCTACGACAAGCCCGGTCACTTCCATTCGCTGGCCTGCGTACAGGATGCGGTGTTTGTTGCGCTTGAACCGGAAACCGTACCGCTTGACCATCGATGCCAAGAGCGACAGCACCTCACCGAGTTCCTCGGCGGTCTTATCGGCTCTCGATGAGATCGTCATGTCGTCAATGTAGCGCGTGTACGTGAACCCCATCGATCGGAGTAACCGGACCACCTTGGGTTCCGTAGCCCAGAAGACAAGGTTGGCTAGGTAGCTGCTCGTTTTCGCGCCCTGAGGCAACTCACCTTCGCGTGTTGTGAGTCGGGTAAGTGTCTGAGCCACATCCGGTGGAAAGTGAAAGACATATTTCCAGATATCAAGAACCACCCGGGTCGACATGGACGGGAAGAACTGGGCCACGTCCTCATTCACCATCACGCGGGCTCCGGCGTGGATTCGGGCGTTACGGACGTAGTCTCTGGGCGCCACCGGATCAGCCAAACCACCCATCAAGTAATACGGATACTTGACTTGCTTCAGGATCATGCATTGAATCCGCCCCTGCATACCCTTCAATGGGGGCTTGGCATCGTAGCACGTCCGATACGTCCCGTCCTTCTTGGGCTGTCTCACTTCGCGATAGAGATCGTCAGCTATGGATTCAACGCGGGAAAGCTCTTCCACGGAGCATCGCAGCATCCTGGCCAGAGCGACGCGGCTCCCGATGGGAGCCCATGGGTAACAAGGATGATCAGGCGTGTTGTTTTGCATTAAGTAGCTTGAAAGCAATGCCTGCCAACTTGTCTCGTACTTCTTCCGGCACACCTTTCAATTCCCCAGGTTCAGCCGCTAGGAAAGTCAGCAGACTCAGCGGTACGCCTACAGCGGCCGCAATCTCTTCCACAGTGGACATGGCAGGATCACGCTTCCCTTTCTCGATAAGTGAAATGTAGGATACCGACAGGCCAATCTTACGTGCGAGTTCCTCTTGTGAGAGGCCGCGATTGGTGCGGCACAGTTTAATAGATCGTCCAAGATTCATGGCTTAAACCGTCAAGACCAAAAATGGAACTGTAGCCTGCCGCATCACCCACGAAAGTGTTTGGCCAACTCGGCGACCACCAACGCTACCTCACTTAAACGACCTGCAAGTAGCAGGCCATCATCAATGAGGGCTATCAGCGCCGCCCGGTCATTCACCACCGTCTCACACTGCTCGAGGCGTTCAACAACGCTGTCGAACAGCAGAATAATGCCGGGTTCAAGGTTGTTAGGCAACCGTGCTCGAACCTCATGGAGGTCCTTCGCACAGCTTTTGAGGACTGTGATTGTTGTCTTCATCACACGGACGCTCCTTTCTGATACGTCCCGTTGTCAAACGCAACAGAGGGGAAGCGGCACAACCCTGACCCACAGACTACGTCCACAGTGCGCGAAGCAGCCCGTTGCTTATTACGAAAAGCAATAGGAACTTAAGTTTTTTCGGCCAGCACGCAATCAGGTAGAGAACAAGTGCACGTCGCGTGTCTTGTTTCTACTTTCTTACTGCCGCCGAGAGACTCCATCGCTGGAGCCGACCACGCCAAACGTTCAGCGAGGCCTGACTGAACACCCCTGCCACTCGACAACAACCATTCACATTTCAAAGAGCCTGTAGACGATCAGCGTCTACCCAAGAACAGAGTACATCCATTCCGTTTGATTGTCAATAAATATGACTGGGAGTCATAATCTATTGGGGTCCCCGAGCTCGCCAGCGGCTTTTTGGCCGAACTCAGAATGGTGCGCATTCAGAGCGTTTACAATTACGCGCGCGTCAAGAATTCGTAATCAGCCGGTGTAGTCCCGCATTCTAGTGTCCTGTTTCTAACACTCCGTTACAACGCGTCGTATTTTCCGGCGAATTGAGTTGGCCGTCGCGGTCCACACAAACGGACGCGGGTCTCGGTTGCGTGCCTTGACGTAGTCGTGGATGGCACGGATTAACTCGGGTACGCTGGAAAAGCTGCCGCGACGGATGCGTTTCTGAGTGATCTCAGCAAAGAACCGTTCGATCAGGTTCAACCACGAGGCGCCGGTCGGCGTGAAGTGCAAGTGGTAGCGAGGATGCGCGGTAAACCATTCCTGGACCCGTGGGTGCGTGTGGGTTCCGTAGTTGTCTAAGATCAGGTGCACTTCTCGTCGCCGCGGAATCGTCCGTTCGACCCGCTTCAGAAAACGCAGAAACTCAGTGTGACGATGGCGCGGCAGGCA
>Ga0207110_10315_pt1 | contig 10534 bp, 11 predicted proteins | sample Alteio_BWMinHeat_74_FD_153582 | JGI IMG/M metagenome (GOLD analysis project Ga0207110, IMG submission 153582) | Enriched cells from forest soil in Barre Woods Harvard Forest LTER site, Petersham, Massachusetts, United States -... | ecosystem: Environmental > Terrestrial > Soil > Temperate forest >...
CCCAACTGAACGCGCTGGAAGAACAAGTCAATATTTCGAACCAAAACGTTGCCGCCGCGTTTGCCAACTTCATGGCTGCCCGCGCCCTGGTCCGCGAGGCACGCGCGCAGTATTTTCCTACCGTCTCGGTTGGCCCCAGTATTCTCCGCCAGCACCAGCCAAGTTCCACCAGCTCCGCCAACAGTTCCTTTTCCGGAAGGACGTTTGTCTCTTACTCATTTCCCTTTGACGCGTCCTGGACCCCGGACTTGTGGGGACGCGTGCGCAACACGGTGCGGGCCAACGTCGCGAATGCGCAAGCCTCCGCCGCCGATCTCGAAAACACCCTGCTCACGGCCCAGGCGGAACTCGCCGTCGACTACTTCCAACTGCATGGCCAGGACGCCCTGAAGCGACTTCTCGATTCCACGGTAGAAGCCGACGAGAAGTCGCTGGAGTTAACGAAAGCCCTCTACGAAACGGGGATTGACTCCGATGAGGCCGTGGGCCAGGCGGAAACGCAATTGGATCAGAATCGGGCGGCCGACACCAATCTCGGCATTCTGCGCGCTCAATTCGAGAACGCCATCGCCTTGCTCGTCGGCCAGCCCGCTTCGAACCTGACGATTGCCGTCGAACCGCTGAAGGCTTCGCCGCCCGCGGTCCCCTTTGGGATTCCCGCTCAACTTCTGGAGCGCCGCCCCGACGTGGCGGCTTCCGAGCGGCTGATGGAGCAAGCCAACGCACAAATTGGCGTCGCTCGCGCTGCCTATTTTCCTACCGTCACACTAGGCGGCTCAGCAGGCTTTCAAACAACAAATGGCGCCACCTGGTTCTCCTGGCCCAGCCGCGTTTGGTCCGTGGGTCCCACCGTTTCGCAATCGATTTACGATGGCGGACTGCGGCGCGCCACCGTCGAGCAAAATCGCGCGCTTTATGACCAAACCGTGGCCACGTACCGCAATACGGTTCTGACGGCGTTTCAGCAGGTGGAAGACGACCTGGCGACCCTGCGGATTCTGTCGCTGGAAATTCAACAACAGGATGAGGCGGTGAAGGCAGCGCAACGCGTGCTTACTCTGGCCACGGATCGCTATCGTCTCGGCATCGACCCGTACCTCAACGTCATCACCGCGCAAACCAGCCTTCTCAGCAACGAACAAACCGCTCTCAATCTGCGCATTCAGCAAATCGTATCCAGCGTTCAGCTGATCGAAGCGCTCGGCGGCGGCTGGGACTCTTCCACATTGCCGAATTCTCGCCAGATTACTTCGCGGGAGACGGTCCCGCCGGCCCCCGCGCCTAAATCCACATCACCCGATGCTCCACAAAAACCCTCTTCGCCGAGCCCCTGAGTCTTTTTCTAAGGCTTCTTGCGATTTCACGCGGCCGCCCGAAGTACAGAAAATCCGGATGTTAGAAGGGGAAAACTCATGAAGCGCGCCACTTTCTTCACGCTGTCAATCTCTCTGCTCGCTGCCTCTCTTTGCAACGCGCAGTCGAAGCTTTCCGCGAAATGGGAGGAGTTGACCGCCGCGGACTTTCGCCAGGCCATTCAACAATCCAAGGGAACTTGCCTGCTCCCCTTCGGCATCCTCGAAAAGCATGGAGCGCATTTGCCACTGGGTACCGACCTGCTGAATGTCCGCTATGCGTCCCTGCATGCAGTCGAGCAGGAATACGCCGTGGTTTTTCCCGAGTACTACTTCGGTCAGATTTTCGAAGCCAAACACGAACCCGGAACGGTCGCCTACAGCCTGGACCTGCAGCTCAGGATGCTTCAGGAAACCACCGATGAAATGGCTCGCAACGGCTGCAAAAAGATTGTCATCGTCAACGGGCATGGTGGAAATGAACACTTGCTCCCGCTCTTCGCGCAGTCGCAGCTCGACCGGCCCCGCGACTATGTTGTATACGTCCTCGATGGGGAGAGGAGCCTCCCCGGCGGCCCGGCGAAGAAATCCACCGGCATTGACTACCACGCTGGAGAAAATGAAACTTCAAACACCATGGTCTCGCGCCCCGACCTGGTCCATCTGGACCGCGCCGCTAGCGAATCCGGCGCCGACCAGAAGCGCGTGATTCTCCCTGAAAATATCTATACCGGAATCTGGTGGTACGCGCGGTTTCCAAATCACTACTCGGGCGATGGTTCCGTGGCCACCAAAGAGCTCGGCGAATGGAATATGAAAGGCTGGATTGCGGCCACCGTGGAAGCCATTCGTGCCGCCAAAGCCGACGATCAAAGCCTCAAGCTCCAAAACGAATTCTACGAAAAGAGCAAGCATCCCTTGGACACGCGTCCGTAGCGGAATACTTTGTTCAGCGATTTCTCTTTAGCGGAATTGTGCAGGCTGGACCGCATTTCGATTGCGAAACCGTTAGCGGGATTTGCGCAGTTGTTCGATCCACCGGGAGAGGATCGCAACGTACGGCGCTTCCAGGTCCATGAATTCGATGCCCATGCCGATGCGCGGCTTAACGATGCGCACCACGCCGAGCGCTTCCACTTTCTGGTCCTTCCGTGTCAGCGTCATGCGTACCCGGGTATTCGAAGGCAGCGGCTTGCTGGTACAAATGAACACCCCGCCCATGGAAATGTCCGAGGTCACGCCTTCCATGCGGTTGCCTGATTCCAGCTCGAGCAGTTCGATATCGGCTGCAAATGGGTAGCGGATGCAATACCGGCGATCACGGATGGAAAGGCTCTGTCCGTCGCCTTTAGCGGTTCGTTCGTCCATGGAGATAACGTTGCCCACTGTAGTTGATGCCGGGAATAATGGTGTTAATGCTGCTGTCCACGTATCGTTCCCGTACCTGATAGTTTGCCCGAAAACCGGCCGGGTCAGGGACTTTCCCGTCGAATCCCATGCCAAAAAGACAACACCGGCGGATTCTTGTCCCCTGCGCTTTGGCGACGCCGTGTTATTAGTTGGAACGACAAGGCCGCTCCTCGCTCGTCTTTTCACCCCGGAATTGCATGCTAGCCTGAGTAGAGACCTTCTCTCTGAGCGCCATGACTACAGAATCCGACGGACTAAGACAGAGCGACCGCGTCAGTTTCCGCATGCCCGTCGAGGCATCGTGGGTGACGGCCACCGGCACGCCCGTCAAGCATACGGCCGAAACGCTGCTGGTCAGCCGCAACGGCGGCGTTCTGCGTCTCACCGAGAAACTCTCCATGGGTCAGGAACTCCACCTGCGCCGCCATCACGAAGGCGACCACTGGAAAAGCACGCGTGCCCGCGTCGTCGCCGAAATTGATCAGGAGCCCACCGGCTTTCTCTACGCCATTCACCTTCTCGAAGCCCGCTCCGATTTCTGGGACATCGAATTCCCTGCCATGCACAAGGCCGAAGAAGCCCTCGCCCGCCTGCTCATGGAGTGCAGCTTCTGTCAGCGCCGCGAAGTCGTTTACCTCAACGAACTCGAATTGAAATCCTTCGAAGTCCGCAAATGCGTCGCGCGCGTCTGCCGCCACTGTGACTCGCCTTCCATTTGGATCGAATCGCAGTCCGAAGTTCGTGCCATTGACAACAACTCCGGCCAGCCGACCGTGGAAGAACGCGTCATTCCCCGCCGCAACCGCACGCGCATCAAAGCCCGCATCCTCGCCTGCATCCGCCGCCGCGGCTTCCAGGAAGAAATCGCCGTTTGCGAGGATCTTTCCAAGGGTGGCCTCAGCTTCCGCAGCCGCAATCAGTATGCCGAAGGCTCCCGCGTCGAGGTCGCCGTCCCGTTCACTCCCGGCACCGGCGCCATCTTCGTCCCCATCCGCGTCGTCTTCTCCCAAGCCATCCCCACCGCCGGCCTCTACCGCCACGGCGCCGCCTACATCAAGCCTCCTCTCGATATCTGAGCACGCCGGCCTCTCTCGGGCACCCTGCGCCGCCATATCTCTGACCGCCGTTCGATCCTCTCGCCTCCCCGTTCAGGATGGTCATCGCGCTGCTCGGTCCCTGACCCTCAAGACGAGCTAGTTGGGAGCTTCTAATCTCAGCTCGCTTCCAGTCCCATTACTCCCAAATTGCACGAAGTGTTTCGTGACTGTCCAAGAAAGGACAGACAGCACCGTTTTTAGATCTCAAAATGCCGTCTTCACAGAGTTCCGCTCCTAGCCTTGCTCTGCGAATCCTTCTGGAGGAAATAATGAGATTTCGCGGCATTTCTTTACTGCTTTTCTTGGCGTTGGCATCGGATGCGCATGCCCAAGCGCCCCAGTTGCAAACAGCGAGCAATTTTGCAGTGCTGGCCGGTGCCGGCATCACGAGCGCGGACTCGCGAACCACGATTGTCGGTGATGTAGGGAGTTCTCCCACGCCCACGATCACGGGACTCTTGGCAACCCAGGTCACCGGCACGTTGTACACGCCCGCGTACAGTCTGACATCACCAAAGGAGGACCTAACACTCGCATACGCTGACGCGGCCCGCAGGGTCTGTCCGGCGACGAATGACCTTACTGGCGTTGATCTGGGCGGACTTAATCTGGGCCCGGGAGTTTACTGCTTTTCGTCAACGGCGCTGCTGACCGGCACTCTGACACTGACCGGCAGTTCCACCGACGTGTGGATCTTTCAGATCGGCAGCGCGCTGACGACTGCCACGGGTGCCACCGTGGCTTTTGCCGGCGGCGCGTCGCCCTGCAATGTCTTCTGGGAGGTAGGCTCCTACGCGACCATACTGGCAGGCAACAACTTTGCGGGAACCATAATGGCGGGAACGAGCATCACGCTCAACGGCGGCACCCTCACAGGCCGAGCACTGGCCAGAAGCGGTTCGGTCACCATCAGCGGTAACGAAACCATAGTCAACGCATGTTCGGGATCGACCGTCGTGCCGACCGTCGTACTCTCCCCTGTAAACTCGTCAATTATTTGCGGCACCGCCGGTTCTTCCATCACCAAAACCGCGGTCGTCTTGTCGAACGGGATTCCTGTCGCGGGAACCATCGTGACCTTTACAATCACCGGGCCGGACTCTGCTCAGAGCGGAACCGCTATCACGGATGCTACCGGTTCAGCGACATTCACGATTGCGGCTCCCTCATCGTGTTTAGGACAAGATTCCGTTGTTGCCACTATAAACGGCGGGACGGTTAGCTCGAACACCACCCTTGCCACGTTTTCGGGTCCAAGTTCAGGGTCATTTTGTTCGACGGCGCCATCTCCTACGGTCACCGTTCTGACTCAGACGCCAGGTCCGCCGAAGCAGGTTGTCTTCTCGGTTCAATCCTCAGGCGGATTGTTTTCAGTCGTAGCCAATACTCCCCCGACTACAAATGCTACCGTCATTATCCAATCGTTCGACAATGGGTCGACCCTGGCTCTTGGAGTCACCGCCACAAAGATCAATCAGTCGGCTTCCGCCGTGGTGGAACTGACGGTTACAGACCTTTGTGGCAACACAATTGTATTTGACCCGGTCTTTGCAACAATCACAATTCCCGCAGTCCAGTCCCACTCGAAGATCCAAGCTGCGGCAAAATTTGATTTTGATCACCGGATCGTTGCTGACTTCAGTGGCGTCGCTCGCACAGAGGGGATCGTACTCCTTCAGAACAGTACCCCTGGTGTGGAATCGCTGGTGATCACCGTCAATGGGACCAAGTTTAAAACTCAGCTTTCGGATGGGCAAACCAAAAAGCTCGATATCTCGTCCGCTTTGTTCCATGGAACCAACAAGGTTAAGGTCGCTGTTTTCGGAGACTCGGGAAGCTCTCTCGATTTGACCATCTCCGACGGAAAGTAATCGCACTGCCGGGTTCGCTCCTCCCATTCTGCAAGCCAGCCTGGGTAGAGCGGACCCGGGCATCACCGAGGCCCAGATCGGCGTCGCCTCAACTATCGATTAGGGGAGTTGGCCGGTCCGGCCAATTCTCTGAAGGACCAAGCGGACCGGTCGAACGACGTAATAGGCGGCAGAGAGCGCGTTCGGCAGGGGCAGAAACCAGCGGTCACGTTCACTCGGTCTTAGTTTAGGCAAAAAGTACCGGAGGAAGATTTTCGCCCGGTCCCGGAAGCGTTCACGGATCTCCATCTGTGAAGTAATGCCGCCCTGCAAACCCCAGCGTTCGCCTGGCTCTTCGCAGAGGCGGGTCCGGGCTTGCGCAGCAAAGGCCTTCGCTCTTCGATCGATCTTCAAATTTTGCGCGAGTTTTCGCGGCACGAGCGCCCCCAGCAAATCCTGCGCCAGGAGAAGCCCCGTCCCAAGCACACGCTTTAGGCCCAGCTCGCCCGCTTCACGCAGCACGAACGCCCAGTTTAAATCAGGAACCGCCAGGATTTCCGCGATGTCGCAGATCAACTTGAGTTGCACCCACTGGTGCTTGGCCGCGTGCATGGCGAGAACCAACAGATAGGTTTCCAGCCGCAGACTTTGCAGCTCTGTTCCCGCTATGGAGATCGTCTCCAGCTGCTGCAGGAACCGCTCGGGATCTCCCGGAAGGCACGCGGATCTGTTGGTGAATCGCCAGTGCAGATCCAAACGCACCTTGCCATCCATGCGATAAAACAGCATTTCGTGGTGCTCGCCCAGGAGATGGCTCACATCGCCGGTGTCCACCCTCTCCGGCGCGTAATCCCTGTCAAGCAGGAGGCGCCGAGTCCGCAGGGCATCCTGCTCGCAAACCATGATGTCTAGATCGCCGAATCCTCGCAGCGACAAATCGCCATAGAGCCGGACTGCCAGTGCAGGCCCCTTATACGTCACTGCCGGAATACCCTGCGAGTCCAGGAAGCCGAGTACATGAACCAATTCGTCGGCGAGCAGCCGGCTCTCTGCGGCAAGCGCTTCGTTGCGCTCTCGTAGCGGCTCCATCACCCCGCTCGGCACAAGATCCGGACAGTTTCGCTGAAGATTCCGATAGGTGAGCGCTACCGTGTCGTGACGCAGCACCAGTCGTATGAATTGAACCCAATCGATCTCTTTCCGGGCGGCCGCTCGGATCCGCCGCGTCAGTTCCACGCTGCTCCGAGTGCGCGCACACAGGAGAAGAAGTTCCATTTCTGCGCGTGTCGCCGGCCCGGGGAGTTGCCGAGTCGCTTCCGGCATGGTTTTGTTCCGCATCATGAGCACAGCATCTCCCGGAATCGAACGGACAGCTGGTCAAAATCGCGCCCCGTTTCGAGGCGGTAGCACGGCGTAGACGTCACGAGTTCGCTCAGCGCATCCAAATGAGCCCGGCACGAGTTCGCTTCCGTCAGCAACACGTTGGGAACCATCTCCAACAGCGCTTCGTCAGGATCCATCCTTGTGACCACGCTTCTTTCGGACTTCGCAATGCGGGGAATCACAACCGCTGCAGGCCGCGCCTCGGGCGCCACCTTCGCGCCATACACTTGCATCGGGTGGATTTGCTTCTTCCGCCATCCGCGACGCTTGGGAGCGCCCAGGAGAAAACTCAACTCCGGGAAAAAGGCGGCGGTTTGCTCACTCACGTCCACCTCCTCAGGAAATGCCAGCACCCGGAACCCATCCGCCCGGCCAACTAGAAAAACCATGTCATCGCTCATGTAGTCGAAATCTGCCCTGACCGATGCGACCGTTAGCGTGGATTTGCCTGCCCCGCTTGTGCCTGGGATCAGCAGGCACTTGCCGTTCGCGCTCAATCCGCCGGCGTGCAGGCTGTACAGCCCGCGCCGCTTCAATATTTCCACCAGGCATATCGTGAACAGAAGATGAGTGGCGAGCCACAGGTTATCAATCTCCGGCTCGCGCACAGAGAAGCACGCGAAGCCCGCGCCGGGGTTGCACAATACCCGCACGCGATCTTCGTAACCAAGGTAGAGTTGGTCTTTGGCTTCGAAGTAGCTGGCTTCGCCGCTCTCCAGTTGATATATAGGTTTTCCTCGCCCCGGCGGTTTTTCCAAGCGGTGTGCTTTGGCGCTCGAAACGCACTCGAAGTCGAATGAAATAGTCTCCGCGCACGCCCCATTCGAAGGCAGCATTTGGAACCGCGCATCGAGGCAAGTCGCAATTGCGGCCGAGGACGTCACCTTTAGATTCAAGCCGTGGAAACCGTAAGTGCGCGTGTGCCGGCTATCGTTCACGTTCTTGATTGCTCCAGTTCAGTATTTCCGGAGGCTTTCACTCCTCGGCGGGCTGCGCCTGAAATGCGGTACATCACCGTATACACAGGTCGCGGATCCTGCGTTTCCAGAAAGGGCACTCCGTCTTTGACCAGCCAGCAATGGCCGACAAACTCTTCCTGCAACCTGCCCACGCCGAAGCAAAGGGTCACGTCCAAGCCGTCCCGGCGCAAGAAGTAATATCGCGTTACGCCGCGCGTGAGACATCCCGGGTGTATCAGCGGCCGGCCCTCGCGAATCGCAATTTCCACGTACGCCGCAATCTGTTCAACTCGATCTCTTTCCGCCATCCCTTGGATTTTCGGTTCCAGAAGCGCTTCCACTCGCCATAACTTTAGCCGCAGGAGGATCGGAACGACGGCGGCAAAGAACAATATCTGAAGAAAGAGAAATACATCGCGGTTGGATCGTCTACCCATGCTTGTCCTAAGCCCTTGGTGTGTCCACAGAGATCGCCATCAATCGAACCGCGACTTCCGAAGCCCTGCGAACACCTCGGCAACACTGGCGGAGCCGCATTCGGATCCTCTTTAGCCACGAACGACGGTTGGCGGGACGTGCCGTCGCGCGATTGCGTGAGACGGACAATTCGAGTCGCATGGCCTCGCTTATGGCGATCCCTGAGGCGCACTGCAGTCTTCGAAACCCATGCCAGCTCCGTTGCACTCGACAATCAGCTTCTTGCTTCGCAGGTCGTCGAGCAATTCCAGTACGTCCGTCTCGACCATTTCAGTGGGCGCACCATACTCCTTCGCCACAATGCACACCATTTGCGCCACTCCATGCGTTCCGTCGCAAAGCTCCCAGATTCTGTTCCCTACCTCGTTCAGCGCGTAGTAGCTCCCGTCATCCATATTGAAGAGCAACGCATCCTGTAACCCTTTTTGCACAACAATCTGCTCTTGACGTCTGGGGCGGCCATCAAAGTTTGTTATCTCTTTCATCGTTTTTCTCGGTTACTCAATCTCTACGCCCTTTTAAGGTGAAACCTCTGTCCTTTTGGCGATGCATAGCCATGCGAACGGATACACGCATGTCTTTATAACCGTCGCATGTCGCCGTACGCAAACCGTGTGCCTGAGGCTTCCGGGGGCAAGGAGTCAGCTCCGGAACCCCTAAACCACCGCTCCTTGCTCCCGCCGGCCGTGAGTACCAGTCTTCCTAAAAACTGAACTTGGTCACCACCCTCAGCAGGCCCAGACACTTCAGACTCGGCTTCACATATTTCTTCATGGCTTACTTCCTCTTTCCTCTTCACACGGTTCGCGTTCGACTGGGTGAAAATATTCGATTGGCATAAGACAACCGCTTCCGGTTTTCTGCTGCTTTTTGCGCTGCTTTTCGATGTAGCTGGGGCAAGCAGTTTTCGCCTGTCCAACCGCAAAACACGCCGCCAGGAACTCTGCCATCCGTCTTTTCCTCCAGTGATCGTAAGTGCCAGTATCTCCACTGTAGTTGCAGAATGGCGTTTCCCTGTGGCTCCCCGGACGCCTCACCGCGGCGCCTGGAATGAAGCGGCTGGACGATTCGCAACAAAAACTCCCGCTTTCACTACACAGGACGCGAATCCTAAAAGGCGCATCCATTTTTGTCTGTTCACTTTTGTACACCTTCCGCCGATCCATTACGTTCACGCCATCACCGCGGTCGGCCCGAATAACCCGCTCCCCAATCTGGCAATCTCCCCTCGATCGAGCAAGAAAGCTTTCCCCCCACTGACAATTCAAAATAGCGCGAAGGGTGCTTGGTGTTGCCTTTTCTCCTCACTCTCCCGCATCAATGGTGACGAGCCTCACCCCTCCTCCCCACTAAGCCCCCAACTGCTCCACGGGCAATCTTTAGGATGTCTCACCAGTCCGCGAACCCTCAGTACTGTGAATTCCAGTTATTATTCATAAAAGATTGTTGACATACCGCTATTGGACGGGTGGCCCGGGCGTCAGGCGGGTGGCTAAGACACAAAACACTCGGCTGAGTCGGGGTGCCGCACCCTTCGGCGGGTGGATCACCCTTTAACGCGCGGGACGATTTTGACTTTATCTTTGATCTTTATTTCTGGGGTGGCCTAGCCCTTCGTGGTCTTTATGAAGGGTGGGCCATTCTTCGCTTTGTCTTATCTCGTGGATACCGTTAACCCCTCCCCCGCGACCATCCAATCCTCAATCCTCCCCATTCCCTGCAAAACACTTAGCCTCTCGCCGATCCCATGCTATCCTCTCCCGTGTATCCCGAGCCCCATCCCCGCCCGCCAGTCTCTCACCCGCACCTGGCCTCCATTTCGTTCTGCTCTTCCCAACCTTCTAACCTTCCAACCTGTCAACATGAAAACGATGTTCAAACTCCCTCAAACTCTTCCCATCCATGGCCGTTACTTTTTCGCCAACACAACGCTTCCATAAGTCCTTTAGCCGCAACACTTATGGAGTCCCCCGCAAATATTGCAAACAAAAGACTTACAGCAAACC
>Ga0207110_10316_pt1 | contig 10533 bp, 13 predicted proteins | sample Alteio_BWMinHeat_74_FD_153582 | JGI IMG/M metagenome (GOLD analysis project Ga0207110, IMG submission 153582) | Enriched cells from forest soil in Barre Woods Harvard Forest LTER site, Petersham, Massachusetts, United States -... | ecosystem: Environmental > Terrestrial > Soil > Temperate forest >...
CTCTGACCGGACGGAACCGGGTGAATCTCGCTCACTCGTTGGAACGGGATAGCCTCCGGGAGCGTGTCAGGTGAACACCTTAGACGAAAGTTCTCGCTCTAGGGAAAACCCTTGGCACAAATTACACGATCAGTCAGATGGTGAAAAACAATGGAGTTCCAAGTGCCACGTCGCGACCCAGTCTCGGTCGCTCACGCCCCAAGCCCCCCCCGGAAGAGTTCCGTTGCAAACACGCCACTTAGTGGGTTTGTTTCGCAAAATCACTGCCCAAATTGCAGTTAGCGCTGCCCTGGACTCCTTTCGGATCCGTGGATGCATGCCAACGGGTTTTTCCGTCCTGAAAACTGTGCAGCATCTGCAGCGCGCGGTAAAAGTCACGTTTCAGACTCGTTTGATACCGCAAAATCGTATCCAGCGCTGTTGTTATACGAAGTTCCATTTCGGACCCACCATCTTTGGATTCCCTCTCATTTGACAACAAGTCTTCGCCGTGACCCTTGCTGCGTGCCCTCAGCACAGCTCCTTGGCAGTCCCATGTTGAAAACGCTGCGAAATGGCCATCCTCAGAAGAAAGTGATGATAGCTGCGGATCTTGGGAATTATGGATGAACCTCCGCAGCAACTCTCGCGAGGCTTCCTGCCGATTCGCAATGTCCTCCAACTCCCAACCGACGGCAATTCGAAGTTTCCACCAAGTGACTGCGATCTCATCCAACAACATGCCCTGCACGGCACCCTGTGGGGCGAGGTCTTTTTCGAGTTCAGCTCGCAAAGTCTTGAATTCCTCCGCCTCATCTTCACTCAGGAATGCAAGCTGCTTTGCAAGCAGCCCATGTTTCGTCGCGTTGTTCTTAATCGCAGACTTATTCTCTGGCCCTGTGGATTTCATAGCGTTATGGCGGTTTGCAGCGACCACTTTCTCCGAGACCGTCTTCTTGATCCTCATTTTTGCGTCCCTTTCCGAGCCCTGAGGCTCTGCTTAGAGGTTGTGTCGCCGCAGACTCATAAACCATTCGATTGCTCGCTGCAGACCGTGCTTCGCAGACTCGAGATCCTCGGACTCGAAACGCAAGGCACGCCCGTTGAGCCCTCCTCGGGCAGCACCGGCCCTCTGGTCGGTCATCAGTATGAGCGCCTGAATGTGGCTAATCTCTTGGCTGAGGATCTTGGAGACCATTTGCACTTGCAGGAAGGGACTGGGGATTTCTTTGGGTCCACCCTCCTCTGGTATATTGGGCAATGGCATGCGGAAGGTTTTTGCATGTCTCACCAAGTGGGCGGCCAAGAGTGCGGCGTCCCAGTTTGCAGGTTGCCAGTTCATCAGCGTTGTAAGGAAATCCTCCCCACAACATCGAATCAAGTCCTGCTTCCACTCGTCGCGAATCCTCTTACAGGATTCGAACTCGTCCTTCACCCTAGAAAGAAACTTAGCTGCAGCCCGCATTGACTCGAGATTCGCACCGTACCATTGGCTCACCTTTGGAATGTCGCCCTCCGGAGTCTGTTCTTCGAGAACCTGGGTCGCCCTCTTTGCATCAAGGCGTGTTGCCAACTCATAGCGCCAGGAATGAAAAACCACCTCCTCTACAGCTAATTGCTGTAGCGGTGTCCTTGGCGAAAACTGGGCAAACAGACTTCTTCGCAGGGCACTGGATTCCACGATATTCCGCTTCGTGCCAATGTCAGTGTTTGAATTTTTTCGGTTGACTTTCCGCTTGCTTGTCATCGCGTCTCCTTTGGGGCCGCGCAAATCGAACGGGTCGAACGGCAGCCTCCGAGAATGAAGTTGTTGTTCGCAAATAGTCCACGTCTGCGTTAGAGAGAGGAATGTTAGTTTCTTGAAACTCAGTTCCAAACCCAAGACGCAGGATGACCGACCGGGTCGCGCAATACAACTAGTTCTTAGGATTTAAGACTGATTCTCAGGACTATCTACTGATTCTCTTTCTTTCGTGCCAATACGTCTCGTCCGAGGATTGACTCATCATAGTCTCAGGCATTGGGGTACCCGAGAGAATCGGCTCATTTACTTAACCAATCCGAATCATTTCTAGCACCGCCATGGCCGACGCGTCAACGCCTAAAAGTAGTTCTGAATCAGAGATTTTGCTTGCCATATTTGAAGGAGGAGCGCGGTTCAGACACCAGTTCCCGAGTCACGCGTCTTTGATCCTGGCCTTTTGCTTGGCAACTAGGCGTTGCATAAACTTAGGCCCTTCCTTCTTGTAGACCTGCACACCCTCAGTTAGGAGCAGTTCGCAAACCTGCGAAATGCTCCTCGCCTCGCTGTCTGCGATTCCCTGAATCTCGTTCTTCAGATCGGGTGGAACTCGGAACGCCAAGAAACCCTTCTTCGTCGTCACAATACGCACTATAGCTTCGACAGAAACTAAGGGACAACCAAAAATTTAAATTGCATTGCTCCAGATCAAATGTTATCATTTGTTATCACTTTGATGTATATGGAGATTTCATGAATGCACCAAAACGCAAGACGCGTCACCCACTAAGAGACAATCTACGGCTTGCTAGGCAGCTGTTGGGGGGCACTCTGCCAACCCGAGTGGTTAAGTCGCTGGAGACTCTATCTAATGATTTCCATTTCTCGTTGAGCAACGGTGAACTCCAATTCATTGGCGGTTGCTGGTATGTCACGCACACCGGCCTGATTCGGCTGGCCCGCCGCAAGAGATGCAGTGCCATCCACGTCGAAGTCGTCGATTCACTGTGCGATTCCGCGGCGAGCCGGTTTGTCCTAAAAGCAACAGCCTATCCATCTAAGAACTCCTCCGGCTTCGTCGGTTACGGCGATGCCGACCCGTCGAATGTTTCTTTCCTTGTTCACGGTGCGGAAATGCGCGTAGCCGAAACCCGTGCGGTTAACCGCGCCCTCCGCAAGGCCTACGGAATCGGCATCTGCTCAGTAGAAGAGATTGGGTCATTCGCCCAGCCGTCGCAGTCCTCCTCCGAGCCGAAGAAACTCCCACCCCAACCTGCCAACGGAAATGGCCGCGGCAGCCCGAAGGTGCGCGACCGCCTCTGTCAGATCATCCGCCAGCATCAACTCGATCCCAACTTGGTCAAGTCGTATGCGACCGACTTCTGCTCTGTGAAGGCGCTTCGCGATGCTACCCGCGAACAGGTGGAAAGCTTCGTCACGCACCTGTCCGATTGGGCCGAGAAGGATCGCAATGCCTTGCTCTGCCAGCTCAACAGCTACCTCGGCCAGAAAGAAGGTGCCGCATGAAACGCCAGATTAACGGTCTGCACGCCGCCGATCGCTGTGCCTCGGACCAGATCCCCGACGGAGTCTTCCTCGTCGGGGTGCAACGAGTCAGGTTTCAGCGGCAAGCCCAGAAGCCCTACTACACCCTGGCTCTGGCCATTCTTGAACCCAGCCGCCTCTCCGGCCACGTCCTTTCCAGCCGGCTCTATTGCACTCCGAAAGCCTTGTGGAAGTTGAACTGGTTCCTGCGCGACTTCGGCTACGACACTGAACTGCTCGGACGTGACGAAGTCGATGAGAGGCAGCTCGTGGGTCTGAAGGGCGTGGTCAAGATCAGCCACATCGACTTCAATGGCGCTTCCCTGCTCCGGCTCGACGGCTTTGCTCCCGCCGGCCGTTGGCAGGAGCTTTCCCCCGCAAACCTGGACAATCCACAGGTGGCCTGATGACCTACAGCTACACCCAGATCAGCCACTACCTCACCTGCCCTCGGCGGTATCGGCATCGCTATCTCGATGGCTGGAAGGAAAAGGACACACGGGCGGCGATGCTGTTCGGTCGGGCCTTCGAACGGGCCCTGGGTGCGCTGTTTCGCCGGGAAGATCCCGGAGCAGTTCTGTTCGCTGAGTGGTCTGCCTGTCAGAGCCAAGAGCTGCACTACTCCAACCGCGACTCCTGGGAGCGTATGCTCCGGCAAGGCCTCATGCTTTTAACGCGGTTCTGCCAGGATGATCGGGTCCGGGTCTGGCAGCCTCGACAGAATCTCCAGATCAAGTTCACCCGGCCTGTCGGCGAGAAAAACGACTTCGTCGCCTATATCGATGCCATCGGAAAGCTTGACGGCACACGCTGCCTGCTGGAGTGGAAAACATCCTCCAGTCGATACCCGGAAGAACCCGACGGACTGCTGTCTCTGGATCCGCAGCTGGTTTGTTATTCGTGGATCACGGGCATTGCGGAGGTCGCCCAGGTCGTGTTCGTCCGCAAGAGCCTGGTCGAGGTGCAGTACCTGCACACCACTATCACTGACGAGCAACGGCAGGAGTTTGGCCGCCTCGTGGAAGGCACGATCCGTCGCATCGAGTCAGCGGATTTTCCGCCGCACAGCGGCATCCGTTTCCCTCAGAACCCTTGCAGCAGCTGCCCATACGTGGGGCTCTGTCTTGGAATGCAAGCGCTGATTGACGCCGCGGTGGTGCGGCGTCCAGGAGCCGACAGTCTTGATTGGCTTGACGAGCTTAATTACTGAGTATCCGCCCATGCCCCCGAAGTTCAATCGTCGCCGCGCTGTTTTCGTACTGGGAAAGATCGACGAGATTCTAGCGTGGGAACTACGGAAGGAGACGGAGCGCGACACCAAGTTCGTCGAACTGGGGCGCTATCTATGCGAGGTGCGGGCAGGACAGTACTGGAGGCTGGAGAGCTTGAAGTGTTTCGACGAATTTCTGGAGAGACGTTTCCCGGAATCGCGGAGGAAGGCGTACTACCTGATGTCGATTCACGAACATCTGCCCCCGCAGGCGAGAAAGCAGCTGAAGGAGGTGGGCTGGGCGAAGGGGATCGAACTAGCTAAGCTGGCCAGGCGGGACAGGCAGCAGTTCGATTGTGCAACCTGGTTGCACAAAGCCCGTCACATGCCGAAAGCGGAGTTCAAGCAGGCGGTCGAAAAGGAGTTGACGGGGCGGGAAACGGAACCGTGGGAGATTATCTACTTCAAGCTGTACCAGAGCCAGATGCCGGTCATTGAGAAGGCGATCGAAACGGCGGGACTGATGCTGGGCAGCGACCGATCCCGAAGCTACTGTTTGGAGATGATCTGCGCGGACTTCCTGGCGGGAGCCAACCTGGACAACGGGGATCCAGAGACCCTGCTGTTCTCGATGACGAGATTCTTCAAGTTTCTGCCACGCCAGCAGCAGCATGATTTCGTGCAGAAGATCCTGCCTCAGGCGTCATGAAACCAATTCGGCCGAAGCAACCTCGCCTGCGACTGGACGCCGATGCCTACCAGCACCTGTGCCGGCAAATCCTCAAACGGGATGGGTGGAGGTGCCAAGCCTGCGGATCAATGCAACAACTGCAAGTCCACCACGAGGAATTCCGCAGTCACTCAGGCGACGATTCAGAAGAGAACCTGATTACGCTTTGCGAGCGATGTCACGGTCTACTCCATGACAATGGGAATAGTTGCAAAAAACTAGCGAGAGCCGTGGACTGAGCGACTACTTGCACTTTTGAAGTGTTTCTAGTCAATTCGAGCTGCTCTCTTACGGATTTCCTCGCTGAACTGCCAAGTGAAGATTTGCGAAACCGTTGTACGGGCTAACACCTGTACCGAGGGTTCGAATCCCTCCCTCTCCGCCATATTTTCAATCACTTAGCGTGCATCAAATCACCGCGCAAATCAGTTTGTCCGTGGTAATGCAAGACGAACGATTTTCGCGTGTGCCTGACGCATGTCCTGCCGTCGCCGCCGTGCCGTACACGTTCATCGTGGTTCTGATGTCCGTGTGCCTCATCAGCCGTTGTTGAACACCTACCGGAGTGCCCACAGCATCCAACCATGATCGGTGCGTATGCCGGAAAGTGTGCGAACTCAGATGACCGATGCCTGCTCTTATCGCTGCTTTGCGGAGTGCCCGCCATACTCCTGGGTAGGAGAACGGCAAGCGTCCGATTTGCGCCGGAGAAGCAAATATCCAGTCGTTGGGACTCGAAAACTGACTATTTTGCTTCCACGTTTTCAGAACATCGAGCATCGCGGCGTCGATGCACATTGAACGTTGTGACTCGGGTGTTTTCACATCGTCCACGACCTGATGCACAATACCTCGTTCGACACTAAGCGTCCCATTCAGCCAATCCACGTCCGACCACTTCAGAGCGAGACATTCGCTGATGCGAAGGCCAAAGCAAACGCAGACCAACGCCATCGTTCGGAAGGGTTCTTCCAGCTGCTCAAAGAGCAATTGGAACTCTTCCGCCGTCAAGCTCCGTGGTCGTTTCATTCGCTTGGTTGCACCTTTGATCGTGACCAGCTCCATAGGATTTCGCTGTATGGGAACGTCACTGCGCCACATAGCGAACTCCCACAGAATACGGACAAGGCCACGAATGTGGACCTTGCTCTTGGGTGCGAGGGTCAGAGATTGCAACCACAGGTCTACAGGACGCGCCTGTAGCTCCGGTAGAGCGCAATCACCCCACTTCGGGATAATGTAGCCATTGAGCCACGTGTTGTATCCCTGTCTGGTCATCGTTCTCCGAGGCATTCTTTCTGTACGGTACCGATCCACCAGACTCCGCACCGTAGGCTCCGGCTCATCATTCCTTACGGTTTGGTCCAGTTGCTTTCGAAGCGGTTCCGCTGCCCGCCATGCCGATGCTTTGGTCGGAAATTGCTGTGCGGTGCCGATCACCTTGGACCGTCGATGACCGTTTTCACACCACAAGAAGTTCCACGTGCTAAAGCGCTTGTTAAACACGACACTACCTTGATTTACCCGTGCTGCTCTTTTCAAGAAATCCCCCTTTCAGAGCGCACGGACAGCGGAATGGATGGTAGCACGGGGGATTCCAGAAGTGCGGCGTCCAAGTCCTGACGACGAAAGCGCCAGACGCGACGTTTGGTGCCGGATAGTGCAAAGGCTTTCACTTTGCCCTGGCGGACCCAGAGCAGAAGCGTACGCACCTTCACCTTAAGGTACTGGGCAGCCTCACCAGCCGTCAGCCATTCGCTATGCGGGATTGTTTGGTCGCTCTTCGACATTGCCCGGTTGGTTGTGTTTGCTGTTTAGGGCGTTGATAACCACAGCGAGTAGCAAGATGCCGCCGACCACGACCAAGACGCCCAAAACTGTGATTCTCATTTCGTCTCCTCATCCCAGAGTGCAACGCCGTCACAGCCTCGCTCCGGGCAGCGGAAGCCCTTCACACTGCCGTCAAACATGCTGGTCTTAATCAGATTGGGAGTGATCCAGAATTTGTGTCCGCAGGCTGGGCATGTCAGTCGGTATCGTTGCTCCGTGTGAGTGAGTCTCACCAGCAGCGGTTCTTCGCTTGTGCTTTGGAGCAACCGGCGGAATTCCTTAATTCCAGCAGGCCCACGAACAAAAACCTGGACCCCGCACGGATCGCACGTCAAGTACGGTTTGTCCTTCTTCGTCAGCAGGACTTCTCTTGGCCCCGTACATACGGGACAAGGGAACATCTGTTTTCCGCTCATCGTCCTCAACCTCCTGCGAGACTCCACGGAACCGACAACCGTGAGAATCGCCATCTGGCACATATTTTAAGGCCAGTTTTCGGAGGGACCCATTCTTGCGGGTTAGGGGCGAAGCAGAACGGAGAGGGCAACTTCCGCTTAGTTCAGAAGCATTTCCTGGGGACTTTCCGTAAAATTCAGCATCGCACTATGCCGAGAACTTCCGCAAAAACCCATAAGCAGAAAACACCACTGACACAAGCTAAGATTCCGCTTGACACGGTTTCAGAAACACCCCGGAAAGGCCGTCCCAGAAAGATTCAGCCGTCATGGGTGCGCGGACGGGCGGATAACTATCGCAAGACTCTCGATCTGTTTTGGCAACACGTCTGGCCTAACCTTTCTAAAGCTCAAACACAGCAAGATGTGATCCAGTCGTTTTCGCGCCCAGAGGTAGGATCGTACGCGCTTGATCTAATAAGGTTGGCTGACCTAATTCTCTTGGTCGTTCGCGATCCAAAATTTCCGAAACACAAGCGTGAGGCCCAAATCAATTTCCTGTCCGATTCAATCGCCGCGTATGGCGTGGTGACTCCGCGATCTTCCCGTGACATCTGCGAAAAAGAACGCGCACGAGCCAAACAGGTGCATCGCATCCTTTATTATGAGTTCTACATTGCGTGTTCTTGCGGTTATACAGGCCATTCACGCAATCATGCCTGTCCGATGTGCGGAGCGGAAATTCACTTCAACACCGATTCAACCTCCGACAAAGACTTCGATTCGTGATGTTCGGCTGGGCACGTAACGTTCGTACGTAACGTTGGAATCTTTGAACCTTGAATAATCCAGCCTATAACGAGCGCACCAGGAGGATCAAAGAGCGTGATCTTGAGCGTTCCTGTTTGCGAGGAAAACTTGTCAAGTAACACCTGATTCCCGAACGTTGTTTTTACGAAAACCGGAGTTTCTCCGGTCAACCCCGAAGATGGTAGGCCGAACGGTCTTTTCAATCACCAATGACCGCAGTTCCTCTCAGGACCTTCATTTACTGGAGCTTGGCGCCGGAAGGGAGACGACGTTGAGTGCCATTTATTTTCGTTTTTCGTAACAATACACTTCTTTCTCACCCGTTCCACAACCCTTGCTGTTAAACATTCGCTTCGATTTCCTAGCACACCAGCGAACAGGTTACGCCAGTCAGAGCGGCGGATTCTCAGTTCCGTTAATCCTTCCTCGCTGCTTCCCCTGAAGTACGAAGCGTGTTGCGTGGACGCGCATTCGGTTGCTCGTTTTTCACAAAATTGGTTTGGAGGCGAGAGCCCTGTTCTGGCGCGGTCATGTGGCTCCGCTAACAAAGGAGGAAGCGTGCCTCATTTCACCGTTCTGTCGGATTCTTGTGCCGCAAGGGTAAGCACAATTCAATGCACTGTTGGCCCACGCACCATTTCTACCCCCGTTCTTCTCCTCTTCAAGTTTTGCTGCTTGCTGGGCGTCGCGTTTTCTCTTGGGCTAAATGCACGCGGGCAAGCGGTATACGACGGAAACCAGAACCTCCCGCCATACGGCGGATTCTCAGGAGGCGATTTTGATACTGTCTCTTTGCAGAATGGAAACCTGCATCTGCACATTCCAATTGGCTCATGGCAGCAGCGGGGAGGCAAGACGGTTTGGCTCGCCCTGGTGTCCGACTCCGCAATGTGGAGCCGCGTGACGACGGTCACCGTCCAAAACGGAACGAGTTATTACTTTACGCATTTTACAGGCAGCGTTCTTCCCGGTTTATCGGAAAACAGCAACAACGGGAGCTGGGCGGTGACATCTGCCATATCGAGCGAGTATTGTCCTGGGCCTAACTATAACGTCAACCTGTACGATACATTCAATCTCACGGACCCCGAAGGAGTCCAGCATCCGGTCGACATAGCGACAAGCGCTTGCCCCGGCGCCGGTCCCAATGTTACTCAAGGACCAACGCAGGATGGGTCGGGAATTATGGTCAACATTGGCAGCAATCCCGCCATCACACTCAAAGACGGCACGGTCCTTCCGTTACAGGGCAGCAACGCTTTCTTCACCGCGTTGGGATCAAAAGAGGATACGAACGGAAATCTTATTGGAGCCACGGATACCATCGGACGCACCCTTTGGACGACGACGTACGGACCCACGACGACATTGACAACCCCCCTCGGTGCCCAAGTGCAAAATCCGCAGTACGCTCTAGTCACCGTCACCGATACTTCTGGCACGGCTCGGAGCTATCGCATCGAATACGCCGCAATCGACGTGGTCACGAGTTTCTGCGGCAGCTATAATAACCCGCCCTACTGGACTTGCAACGAACCTAACACTACGTACGTCGTACCTAGTAAGCTGACTCTGCCCAACGAAGCCGTTTACCAATTTTCCTGGATCGACTCGACTCCCGCCGAACTTGGTAGCATCACCCTTCCAACCGGCGGCTCAATCACTTACGGGTATGCTTCAGGCTGCATCCAACCGCCGTACAGCCTCCTACGCTACCCTCCAGCTAGTTGCAGCGCCGAAGTGACGAGCCGGACGGTGACCGTCAACGGGACGGAGAGCGTGTGGACCTACAAGGGTGGCACCGTCACCGATCCGCTGGGTAATCAGCAGGTCCATTTCTTCTCACAAGTTGTTGTCAACAATATTCGGAGTGCAGGTACCGTCGAATCACAGGTGTGCTATTACCAAGGCTCCGCCACTTCGGGCAAACTCTTAAAGCAGGTCGTTACAAACTACACCGGCGAGCCCGGTTTCCAATTCACCGGCACACAGTTCCTTGCGAACATTCGGCCAATTAGCGCAACCACGACGCTGGACAATGGCCTCGTATCCCAGACTCAGACCGACTACGAAACGTTCACGTTCAACGGCCTGACTTGGACGCGCACCAATCCGACCGAGGTCCGAGAGTACGATTACGGTAACGGCGCACCTGGGGCATTGCTTCGAAGAACCGACTACACATATCTGCACAATTCAAACTCGACCTACGGAAACCTTAATATCGTGGATCGCGTTACTCAGAAAACAGTTTTCGACGGCAACAACAAGCAGGTCTCTCAGACCACATACG
>Ga0207110_10317_pt1 | contig 10531 bp, 6 predicted proteins | sample Alteio_BWMinHeat_74_FD_153582 | JGI IMG/M metagenome (GOLD analysis project Ga0207110, IMG submission 153582) | Enriched cells from forest soil in Barre Woods Harvard Forest LTER site, Petersham, Massachusetts, United States -... | ecosystem: Environmental > Terrestrial > Soil > Temperate forest >...
TCTGTGCGCCGCCTCCATTGAACGCTCCCAGCACCTGGATCGCGGTCGCGTTCGAATTGGCGGTCACGTCATTGCCCCAGCGGTAGTACTGGAAGCGAGTCTCGTTGACCCGCGTACCCTTGGCCACCGTGTCAATAAGCTGAACCGTATTGTACGTATTCAGGCGGGTGCTCGCGCGAGTGGCCAGATCGAAGCCGCCGATACCTGCGTCCTGCACATTGGAGTGCGTGTAGGTGTAGCGAACACTGAGCGTATTGCTTTCGTTCAACTGATAATCGATCCGAGGGCTCACGCGCAGGCGGTGTTGCGGCGTGGTCACGGTGTCGGTGAACGGGCTTGGCAGCAAGGTCTGAGGATCGAGCGTGAAGCCATTAATGACGGAACCGTTGTCCACTAACTGGCGTTCCAAATCGAGAGTAAACGAGGAGCGTTTGGTCAGCGGTCCGCTGAAGCTGTTCTCGAACTCATTTAGCAGCAGACTAGCCTTCGAGGCCGCGTAAGGATTACGCCCGTTCCAGACGTCGGTGCCTAAGTTGTAAGCGATACTGGCGTGATATTTATCGCTGCCGGGCTTGGTGAAGATCTCGATCTTTCCCAGACCCAGCTTGTCATTTTCAGGCGAGAACGGATTCTGATTGATCCGAATCTCCCGGATAGACTGCTTGGCGGGAAGCTGGCCGCCGCTGAAGCCGTCAATGAAAATCGAGCCGCCGCCGGGTCCGGCGGATGGACCGGCCAAAGCTTGTAGATCAGCTTGCAGGTCGTCCGGGTCGTCCGACAGGGCGTCGAGATCGTTGCCGCGCAGAACCAGTGCGGCCGCGTTATTCGACGCATCCGTGCTGACGGAAGGCGCGGCGTTGTCGCGGACCGTGACCTCCTGCCGCGTGACGGCCACGCGTAACTGCAAATCGACCGTTTCCAGACCGCCATCCCGCAGCGAAGTCTTCGCGGGTTGAACCGTGGAAAGAGAAGGGGCCGCGCCCGCGACGGTGTAGTCGCCGGGAAGCAGCCCCAGGAAGGAATAAAAGCCGTCTTGGTTGCTGGACGTGGTCTTGGCCAACCTCTGCGGGCCCGAGACCGTTACGGTGGCGCCCGGTACGGCCGCGCCGGATTCATCCAGGACGCGACCGCGGAGCCCTGCCGTCTGGCCGGACGCCGCCACCATCGCGGCGAGAAATAGTGCCGCGCGCGCCGTAAGCAAGCGCCCGAGAGGCATTAGCGCCCGACGACTAATATCTCAAAACTATCCGGAGCCGCCTGAAGGCCGCCCTTCTTGCCGTCCTTTGCCTCTACATTGGTGTACTCGGCTCCAGGAAGAAAGAGTTTGTGCCCTTTTTGATCGGCCTCGATGTTCTTGGAACGCATTTGAGTCTTGATCGTTGCGACGACCTCGAACTTGCCGGGCGATGTCTCGCCGACCATGGTAATGGTTCCGTCCTGGCCGTTCGAGCTGAAGGCATAGCCGTCATCGAACGCGGCGCCATCCGCGCCGGCGCCGATTGGGAGCGAGGCGAGCACCTTACCGGCAACAGGATCGCTCACCACCATCAGTTTGTTGGAACAGACCGAATAGAGGCGGCCCTTGGGATCCATCGCCATACCGCTCGGCTCCGCGCAGGGAGCGATGGAGTAACGTCTGGTCACCAACGCATTCTTCGCGTCGATATCGATGATCTCAGCAGTGTTTTCGATGTTGACGTAGAGGTGGCCCTTGCCATCCGCTCGAACGAATTCGGGCTTTCCGCCGACGGGGACGGACGCAGTCACGACGCTAAGCGTTTTGGCGTCAATCACGGTCGCGTCGTTGCTTCTTCCGTTTAGGGTAAACACCCGATGGGTGATGGGCTCGTAGATGATCGAATCCGGATTGGAGCCGGTTTTGATCTTGGATTTGACGGCCAGTGTCTTGAGGTCGAAAACAGTAACGTCGTTGTCGCGGCCATCGCTCGTGAAACCAATGCCAAGATCATTGGCGATGGCGATGCCGTGAACGCCGTTGGTGCCGTCGATTTTCCCGACCACCTTGTCCGCTGCGGTGTCGACCACAACGGTCTCGGTCCCGTGCGAAACGTAAAGACGGTGCTCGCTGCTGTCGAGGAACAAGTAGTCCCAGGTCGCGGCTCCGCCGATCTTGATCTTGCTGTTTAGCTTATAGGTGGGCGGCGCGGCCAGGGCGGCGGTCGCTAGAACGATGAGTAGAAGGGATTTCTTCATGGGCTGACTCCTTATTGAAACTAGCCTACAAGGTACATTGAAAAACTGAAGATTGCATGAAAGTACTTGTAACCGAAAAGAAACGTCCGGTCGCGACTTTCATCGCTTCTTCAGGATACGATGGTCCACTGGGAATAGACAGCCATGAAAGTTACGCAAAACCCCCGTCCTGACAAGCCGCGCCAGTCACCGCGGGGTTGCAACGCCCGAATCAAGCCCCGTCCGTCAGGGCGGGGTTTACTAATCACGCTGTGTTTAGCCGCAAGCTTTGCCCCGGCGCAGAATCCGCCGCCGGCCGGCGGTTCCATAACCGTCAGTCTGGCCGACGCCCTCGCTCGCGCGAGGCAATACGGGAATCAAATCCAAAGCGCCAACCTGGCCCTGCTCCAGGCCAAAGAGGACTCGGTACAAGCCCGCGCCAACCGCTTGCCTTCGGTGAATGCGTTAAACCAGTTCATTTACACGGAGGGTAACGGCGTCTCCCCGTCGGGCGTTTTCATCGCCAACGATGGCGTGCACGTATATAACGAACAGGCCATTGCGCATGAGGAAGCGCTGGCGTATTTTCGGCGAGGCGAGACCAATCGGGCCCTCGCGGGACAAGCCATCGCCGAGGCGAAGATCGAGATCGCGAAGCGGGGATTGGACGCAACCGTCATACAGGCATTTTTCGCCATCATCGCCGCCCAGCGTAAGCTGGCCAATCTGCAAACGAGCGTCGCCGAGGCTCAGCGCTTCACGGACATCACGCAGAAGCAGGAACAGGGCGGGGAAGTCGCCCACGCCGACGTGATCATCGCGCAAATCGATCTGCGTCAGCGTCAGCAAAACCTGCAAGATGCCCAACTCGCAATTGAAAAAGCGAAGATCGGGCTGGGTGTCTTGATTTTTCCAAATTTCAGTTCCGACTTCACCGTGGTGGATGACCTCAATCAAGTCGCACTGCTCCCTCCGGCCACGGAAGCGCAGGCCCAGGCAGTCTCCACCAGTCCGGATGTGCGGGCGGCCACCGCCGGCCTGCAGCAAGCGGGGCACGATATCACCATAGCGCGGTACGCGTATCTGCCTTCCTTGGGATTGGACGTCTTCTACGGTATCAATTCCAATCAATTCCTCTTCCGAACGGGCGACCGGCAGAACCTCGGCTATTCCGCGCAGGCGACCCTCAATATCCCCGTATTCAACTGGGGAGCCACGAAGAGCAAGATCCGGCAGGCGGAACTAAAACGGGATCAAGCACAGCAGGATCTAACCCTTACGCAGCGGACGCTACAAGGCAATCTGGCCGCGGCGTACGCGGAAGCCCGCGGCGCGCAGGCGCAGATCGAGTCGCTTCGCGGCTTGGTCGACCTTGCCGCGGAGAGTCTTCGCCTCACATTGCTTCAATACCAAGCAGGCGAAGCCACCGCGCTGCAAGTCAAGGACGCGCAGAACACAGTCACGCAGGCCCGCAATTCTTACGACGACGGCATGGTACGTTATCGTCTTGCGCTGGCCAGCCTTCAGTCATTAATGGGGACCCTATAGTTATGTCGAGTGAAAGCAAAGTGTATTGGATTGCAGGTTTGATGCTGGCTGCCGGGCTGCTTACCGGGTGCGGCAAGGCAAAAGATCAGGCAGCGGCGCCGGCGGAAGGAGGAGGAGAGCCTCCCGCGGCCCCGACGCCCGTGCTGGTCGAAACCGCCGTTTTGGGCGCTATCGATCACGTGGTGACGGCGGACGCCGTGCTCTATCCAGTGAATCAGTCCAACGCGACCCCCAAGATAACCGCGCCCGTGAAGCGGGTCCTGGTGAACCGGGGGGATCACGTCAAGTCGGGACAGTTACTTGCTGTACTCGAAAGCGCGGACTTGGCCGCAGCCGCGGACGAGAGCCAGCAACAGTATGAGCAGCAGCAAGCTGCGTATCAAACTCTGACGGGCGCGACGGTTCAGGAAGAAAGAACCAAAGCACAGACGGATGTGCAAACCGCGCAACAGACGCTGGATGCCGCGAAGAAGTTGTACGACAACCGAGTCGTGCTGCAGCGCGAAGGCGCCTTGGCCCAGAAGCTGGTGGACGACGCGAAGGTCGCGATGGTACAGGCGCAAAGCAATTTGGAAACCGCGCAACGTCACTTGGAAGGGCTCAGCCAGGTGAGCCAGCGCGAGGCGATCCGAGGCGCGGAAGCTCAAATGAAGGCGGCCAAGGCCCACCATGATGCCGCCACAGTGCAGGTTTCGTACGCCGAAGTCCGCAGTTCAATCAACGGTGTTGTCGCCGACCGCATGGTCTATCCCGGCGAAATGGTGGCCAGCGGGTCCCCCATCATTTCGATTGTGGATATTTCTTCGATAGTGGCCAGGGCCAATGTTCCCGTAAAAGAGGCTTCCTCGATCACGGTCGGGCGGCCGGCGCGCATTACCGTCCCCGAGGGCGACATTCCGGGGATCGTTACGGTGGTGAGTCCCCAGGTGGATCCGAGCACCACGACGGTAGAGGTATGGGTCCGGGCGGAAAATCCGGGAGAGAAACTGAAACCCGGCGGAACCGTGCGGGTTTCGATCATCGCCGAGACCATCAAAGACACCATGGTTGTGCCGGCCTCCGCCCTGCTGAACACGGATGAGGGTAAGCCCAAAGTGATGGTGATCGATAAAGACTCCATCGCGCACGAGCGGCCGGTCCAACTTGGCGTGCGTCAGGGCGAACGGGTTCAAATCATCAGCGGTGTTCAGGACGGCGACCAGGTAGTGGTTTCCGGAGGCTTAGGACTAGAAGACAAGGCCAAGGTAGCCATTCAGGAACCACCCAAGGAAGACGACGATGACGAGGGCAAGTGACGGGACGAAGGTAAGTCAGAGATGAGCGAGCTCAATACAATTACTCCCGTGGAAAGCCCCACCACCGAGCACTGGACCGCGCGGTTCTCCAGCCCCGTCATTTTCGTGATCATCACGCTCGTCGCGGTGGGCGCGTATCTGGCTTTTACGATCCCGGTGGCGGTTTTTCCTTCCACCGATTTCCCGCGCATCATCGTCGGCATTGACAACGGCGTAGCGCCGATCAACCAGATGCAGGTGATGGTGACCAAACCGGTCGAAGAGGCGATGAACGTCGTGCCCGGGCTTGAGCAGGTTCGCTCCACCACCAGCCGGGGTTCGGCGGAGATCAACCTGTTCTTCAACTGGAGCGTGGATATGTTCCAAACGCTTCAAAACGTAAATGCGGCGCTCGCGCGGGTGCAGCCCTCGTTGCCCCCGACCGCGAAACTCACCGCCAACCGGATGACGTTTGCCGCCTTCCCGATCCTCGCGTACAGCCTGACCTCGGATAGCATGTCGCAGACGCAGCTCTGGGAGGTGGCGAATTATTCCATCAAGCCACGCCTCAATCGCGTCCCTGGCGTTTCCATGGTGGTGTTGCAAGGCGGCAAGGTCCCCGAATTTCAAATCGAGCCGGATCCCGCGAAATTGGTTCAGTCGCAGGTGACCGTGACGGGCATCCTGGACGCGGTCGCGAAGAGCAACATGATCGACTCGCCCGGTTTGATCGAGAATAATCACGAACTTTCGTTGACGCTGGTGAGCGGACAGCCCCGGACTCCAGCCGAGATCGCAAACATCGTGGTTCGGACCACTCCGACCGGCGTGGCGGTGCGCATCGGCGACATCGCCACGGTGCATCCGTCGGTCATGCCGGTGTATACGATTGTCACGGCCAACGGAAAACCTGCGGTGTTATTAAATATCTTCCGCCAACCGGAGAGCAACACGGTGGCGGTCGCGGACGCCGAGAATCAAGAACTGGATCAGATCAAGCTAACACTGCCCCCCGGCGTAAAGGTGCAAGCATTCTACGATCAGTCCCAACTGGTCCGCGATTCGATCGCCAGCGTGCGCGACGCGATTCTGATCGGTCTGGTCCTCGCGGCGATCATCCTGGTTCTGTTCCTGAGAGACTGGGGCAGTTCGCTGGTGGCGGGTCTGGTTATTCCCGCGACCATCGCCATCACGTTAATCGCGTTGCGCGCCCTGGGTGAGAGCTTCAATTTGATGACGTTGGGCGGACTGGCGGCGGCCGTCGGCCTGGTGATCGACGATGCCATTGTCGTGGTGGAGAATATCGTGCTGCACCGGGACTCCGGCCAGTCGCGAGCCGAGGCCATTCGCAGCGCGCTGCGTGAAATTCGCGTTCCGTTGGTAGGGTCCACCATTACTCCGATCGTGGTCTTCTTGCCGCTGATCAGCATTACCGGTGTCACCGGAACTTTCTTTCGCGCCCTAGCGCTCACGGTCGGCACGGCGCTGCTGACCTCGCTGGCTCTGGCGCTCACGTGGACTCCCACGCTCAGCCATTACCTGCTTCGCCGCACTGTTTCGGAGAAGGCCGGCGCGGCCGACGCGCACGGGCACGTTTCAGCGACTGGATTCATGGGCCGCCTGACGAACTTCTATGCTCGCGCGCTCCGCTTCGTCCTGGCCCATCCCATAATGCTGGGCGGCGCGTGCGCGCTCCTGATCGTTGCTTCGTTTTTCTGTTATCAAGCGCTCGGCAGCGACCTGTTGCCCGCCATGGACGAGGGCGGATTCATTTTGGACTACCTGATGCCTGCCGGATCCTCGCTTGCCGATACCAACGAGGTGTTGCTCGGCGTCGAGAAGATCCTTAAAGCTACTCCTGAAGTCGAGAGCACGTCGAGACGGACGGGCCTCCAACTCGGACTGGCGGCGGTGACCGAGGCCAACACAGGTGACTTCTCCGTGAGGCTGAAGCGCGATCCGCACCGGCGTGGCATTGACGAAATTATTTCGGATATCCGCGGCAAGCTAAACGTGGCGTATCCTCAGCTCGATATCGAGTTCCCTCAAGTGTTGCAGGACATGATCAACGACCTCACAGGTTCCCCGGAACCAGTCGAGATCAAGCTTTTCTCGCAGGACATGAACCTGTTGAAAACATGGTCCCCGAAGATTGCGGAGAAGATCAAGAAGATCAAGGGGGTGGTGGACGTCAAGGATGGAATTGAAAACACCATCAGCGGATCCGCGATCGTGATGAATGTGGATCCGGCCGTCGCGGCGCGCGCCGGCTTCACGCCGCAGGAAATTGAGCTGGATGCCAGCGCGATCCTGCAGGGAGAGCCCTCGACGACGCCTTTCGTGGTCAACGACCGCTCCTATACCATCCGCGTCCGGTTCCCGCAAGACGCATCCTTGACGCTGGACCAAGTCAAGAACACCCTCATCACCAGCAGTTCCACCGGCAAGACGGCCACGCTGGGCGCACTGGCCACGTTCCAGAATGAGTCGGGACAGACCGAGATTCGGGACGAGAACTTGCAGCGAGACGTTGCCGTGACGGCGCGCTTCGAGAATGTGAGCCTGGGGAAGGGGATTCCGATCATCCAGCAAGCCGTCGCCGATCTGAAGGTGCCGCCGTCGATTCGCATAGTCTATGGCGGTATCTACCAGGAGCAGCAAAAGTCCTTCCATGACTTGCTCGTGGTGCTGGGGCTTGCGGTCGTCCTCGTGTTCATCGTGCTGCTGTTCGAATTCCGCAACTTCGCCGCGCCCACCGCGATTCTAGCTTCCGCGCTGCTGTCCACCTCCGGCGTGTTCCTGGCACTGTTAGTTACCAAGACCACCTTCAATATCTCTTCGTTCATGGGTGTGATTATGGTGATCGGGATCGTGGCGAAGAACGGAATTCTGCTGCTCGACGCGGACCAACGCTTTCGGGCGGAAGGATTTTCCGTGCGGGACGCCATGATCGAAGCGGGGGAACGCCGTCTGCGGCCTATTCTGATGACGGCGCTAGCGACGGTGGCCGGAATGATTCCGTTGTCTCTCGCATTGGGCGCGGGTTCGCAGATGCTGCAGCCGCTGGCGATCGCCGTCATTGGCGGTTTGATCGCGTCCATGGTGCTGTCGCTGATCGTGACGCCGGCCGTTCACTTTTATTTGAGCCGCCACGAATGACGAAAACGTTGGTGAAGAGCTTTGGCTGCGGATGAACGCCGATCGACGCAGATTAATAACAAAGGCTTTTTATCGGCGTCCATCTGTGTTTATCCGCGGCCAAGAATGCTTTTTCAGCCGCTTACTAGAGAGATGAATCGTGCGGATTTTGGTGGTGGAAGACGAGCCGCGCATGGCGGAGTTGCTCCGGCAAGGATTGATCGAGGAAGGACACGTAGTGACTGTCGCGCCCGATGGAAGGGAAGGGATGAGCCTGGCGGAAGCCGGCAGTTTTGATTTGATCCTGCTGGATGTCAGGCTTCCCGTCATGGACGGGTTCACCGTGCTCCGCCGATTGCGTGCGCTGCATATTCAAACCCCTGTAGTCATGCTGACCGCGCGGGACGCCACGCGTGACATTGTGGAGGGTCTCAATGCGGGAGCCGACGACTATCTGACCAAACCCTTCTCCTTCGAAGAACTGTTCGCACGAGTACGCGCCGCCGGAAGGCGTGGTCCGGCTTCTCAGCCGGTGTTGCTTGGAGTGGCCGATCTGACTCTCAACCAGGGGACTCGTGAAGTGAGGCGCGGGAGCCGGACTCTCTCGCTCACACGCACGGAGTACTCAATCCTCGAGCTGCTTATGCGTCATCCCGGCCGCGTAATCCAACGGGACACGTTGATCAACGGTGTCTGGGGCGGCGACCGGGATATCGAGAGTAACACCCTGGATGTATTCATCCGTTTGCTGCGGGCCAAGTTAGAGGGGCACGGAGAGTCCAAGCTGTTGCACACCGTGCGAGGTGTGGGATACACCCTGCGCGTCGGAGAATGATGCCGCTCATCGCCAACGCCTCGATTCGCATCAGGCTCACTCTGTGGTATTCGGCCGTGCTCCTGCTCGGCTTGGTGATCTTCGGAGCCGCGATACGCCTGGTGCTGGAAAGCCGCCTGGTGGCGGGAGTAGATGCCCGGCTGATGCAAAAGATTGCCGGGTTGAAGACCCTGGTCGAAACGGAAGGGCACGGGTCCGACACGCATTTAGAAGAGGAACTGACCGAGGTTGCCGCGGCGACACCGGACGGATCTTTGCTCGAGCTTGTCCGTTCCCCGCACACCCTGCTTTTGCCGTCTTCCGCTGAGCCCGCGTTTCCGGTATCCATGTTATCGGCGCCGGGCGGCCGCGACATGGACCTCGGCGGCCAGAGCTACAGAGTGGTTACGTCGACGTTCGCCATTCAAGGCGCGAATTACACGGCGCTGGCGGCGACATCTCTGCAGGATGTCCGGCAGGTCGCGGGGGAGCTGAATCGTTTGATGCTTTTCATAGCGCCGCTGGTATTGCTGGCGGCTTGCCTGGGCGGGTATTGGATCAGCCGCCGGGCTCTGTCGCCCGTGGACGGAATGACCACCGCGGCTCAGTCCATTAGCGGGCAAGACTTGTCCAGGCGGTTGCCGGTCCCGCGAACCGGAGATGAGTTGGAGCGGCTCGCGATCGCCTGGAACGGATTGCTCGAGCGGGTGGAAGCTTCCATCGGCCGTATCCAGCAGTTCACCGCGAATGCGTCGCACGAATTGAGAACGCCGGTCTCCGTGATACGGTCCACGGCCGAGCTGGCGCTGCGCCGCGAACGGGACGTCGGTGAGTATCGGCGAGCGCTGAATGAGATCGAGCAGGAAGCGCGCGGAATGACTGCTCTCACGGAATCCTTGCTGACCCTCGCGAGAGCGGACGCCGGCAGCGGCCTGCCGCTTGGACCGGTGAATCTTAACGCGTTGGTGGAGGAAGTAAGAAGCCAGAACCTGTCGCGGGCGGATTCCAGGCAGATACAACTCGAAGTATTCGCACCATCGCCGCCCCTCATCCTTTCCGCGAACGATGTGGCTCTGAGGAGACTGCTGTTTATTCTCATCGACAACGCATTGAAGTACACCCCGGTCGGCGGACGCGTGGTTGTTTCGACAGCCGTCCGCGATGGTTTCGTAACGCTGTCCGTACGAGACTCCGGGCCGGGGATACCGCCGGACGCATTGCCCCATATCTTTGACCGGTTTTATCGTGGCGATGAGGCCGGAAATGGGGATGGCGTCGGGTTGGGCCTGTCTATCGCCCGGAGCATTGCCAGAGCTCACGGGTCCGAGATTGAAGTGGAAAGCCGTCCCGGTGAAGGCTCCTGCTTCCGTCTCACGCTGAAGTGTTAGAACCTGGACGGAATCACCGGCTTGAACGATCAGCTCAACACCGCGTGCGTCCAGTGCCACCAGGACTATCGTACTAACTACCGCCGCAGAAACTAGTGGGCTGTCTGCGAGAAATCTATAGTAGCGAAATGATCCCCGCCATTACTGGCGGGGCTGTAGACCCAGTTTCAGCCCCA
>Ga0207110_10318_pt1 | contig 10521 bp, 11 predicted proteins | sample Alteio_BWMinHeat_74_FD_153582 | JGI IMG/M metagenome (GOLD analysis project Ga0207110, IMG submission 153582) | Enriched cells from forest soil in Barre Woods Harvard Forest LTER site, Petersham, Massachusetts, United States -... | ecosystem: Environmental > Terrestrial > Soil > Temperate forest >...
TTTTGAACCATCGGGTGGTGGAGCTTACTTGGCAACATCACATCGGATTTGTTTACGACCTGGCCCGGTTCCAGCAGTTGAGAACATTTAGATTTTCCGGTGAGGGGTGGGGACTCGCCAACGATGGCGGGCGAATCTTTATGAGCGACGGCACCGCTCAGATTCGGCTCTTAGATCCTGTCACTCTGGAAGAAAAAGGGCGAATCACGGTGACGGATCGGGGGAAAGCCATCGCGAACCTGAATGAGTTGGAGTACGTTCGCGGCGAATTGTTTGCAAACATCTGGCAGACGGACTATATCGCGCGAATTTCTCCGAAAGATGGACGAGTCCTGGGATGGATTGATTTGACCGGTTTGCTGTCGGTGGTATTTCGCCAGAAGGCCGACGTTCTGAATGGCATCGCGTATGACGCGCCTGGAAATAGATTGTTTGTTACTGGGAAACTCTGGCCTAGGCTGTTCGAGATTAAGCTGTCGCCCAAATCCGGCGGTTCGAAATGACGTGGTTTTGGCGCGAGCAACGAGCGTAAATCCGGAGTCGGGGGAATCTAGAATGAGCGTAATGATTACAACCGAAGGTGACGCCAAGGACGATATCACGGCAAAGGAAACCTCCGATGCCCTAGTATTCTTTGGCGCCACTGGCGATCTTGCCCACAAGAAGATTTTTCCCGCTCTGCAGCAGATGATCCGGCGCGGAACCCTGAATGTTCCCGTCATTGGCGTCGCTAATTCCGGCTGGACCATCGAACAGTTTCGGGATCGAGCCCGCGACAGCCTCGCGCAGCACGGCGGGGGAGTCGATGAAGAAGCTTTCGGCAAGCTGCTTCAGTTGCTTCGATACGTTGACGGCGACTACAGGGATCCCGGCGCGTTCGATCGATTGGTCACGGCGCTCGCCGGCGCCAAACATCCCCTCCACTATCTGGCCATTCCGCCGAGTCTCTTCGCCACGGTGGTCGAGATGTTGGGCAAGTCCGGGTGTGCCGGACAAGCGCGGGTCATTATTGAAAAACCCTTCGGTCGGGACCTTGCCTCGGCGAAGAATTTGAACGGGATTCTGGATTCGGTCTTTCCCGAATCGCACATCTTCCGCATAGACCATTACCTCGGCAAGGAGGCCGTCGAAAACCTGTTGGTCTTCCGTTTCGCCAACACCTTTCTCGAGCCAATCTGGAATCGTAATTACGTCGATAGCGTTCAGATTACGATGGCGGAAACATTCGGAGTTGCGGGCCGCGGATCATTCTACGATCAGACCGGCGCGATCCGCGATGTGGTTCAGAACCACATGCTTCAGGTCGTCGCCTTGTTGGCGATGGAGCCGCCCACCAACATGTATTCCGAGTCGCTGCACGATGAACAAGTCAAAATATTTCGCATGATTCCCCCGCTCGATCCCGCCCATCTGGCGCGGGGGCAATTTCGCGGGTATACCCGGGAACCAGGCGTGGCCTCTGACTCCAAGGTTGAGACCTTCGCCGCCGTGCGTCTCGAAGTCGATTCCTGGCGGTGGGCCGGCGTTCCATTCCTGATTCGGGCCGGAAAGTGTCTGCCGGTAACGGCGACGGAAGTCTTGGTAAAACTGAGGCGTCCCCCTCTGGGAAAGCTGCCTCGCGGAAGCAACTTTTTGAGATTCCGGCTCGGCCCCGACCTTTCGATTTGTCTGGGCGCCCAGGTCAAGCGTCCTGGCTTCGGGATGGACTCCACGCTAGCCGACCTCTGCGCGAAGTATAAGGCTGAAGGGGAGGAGTTCGACGCCTACGAGAGGCTCCTCGCCGATGCGATGCACGGTGACGCCATGCTTTTCGTCCGCCAGGATGCCGTGGAAGCGGCCTGGACCATTGTGGAGCCGATCCTCGGAAATGCGACCCCCATCCATCCCTATGAGCCTGGGACTTGGGGACCCGCCGAGGCCGGCCATCTCGCGGATGACGTCGGAGGATGGCACAACCCGCGGTGATCGCTGTGAAGCCAACTACCCACGTGGGCTTGCGGTGGATGACGGCCGCGTTCGCTCAAATCGCCGGGCGCGTTCCGATTGGGCATCGCTAACTAGGCGAGTTCTCATGAGAAGCCCGGTGAGTCGAGAGATTCTCCATCAGCGACTCGCGTCTGCGCTCCAATGCCTTATGCTCTTCGGAATATTCGTAACCTCGCGCCTCGGAATGATCCAAGGCCCGCAGAGCCTCCTTCACCTCCAGGAGATCATGCTCAAGTTTGGCGCATACATCACACGGATTCATGAAGTCCTCCAATACAACGATCGTCAATCGGAAGAAAATTAGCGAAATTCAAAATGCACTCATGCCAGGATGCGATCTCGCAGCCCGCCGTAGATAAATGTACGGACGATTTCTTTTGTATACAAGTCATACGGAAACCCGAGTTCTATCCGGCTGGCCTCGTCCAGCGTCTTGAACTGGCCGGCTGAAAGCGCCAGGTCGAGGCTCGCGGGATTGTCCTGCAACTGCGAGAGTTTTCGCGCGCCTGCCGGACCAACTCCGCCGAACCTTGACCAGCACCAACGTGATCGAGCCGGCGGTCTCTATCGTGGAGACGGTCTGTCGAAATGTGAAGCGCTGGAGGGACGGCGATCAGATGGAGCGGTGGGTCGGTTCCGGGTTGCTCGTTGCAGAGCGCCAGTTTCGAAAGGTCATCGGCCATCGACAAATTCCGCTGCTGCTGGCCTCGATCGCCAATGCTGTTTCCAAAACACCGGTTGCGAAAGGAGCAGCAGTTGCGTAGTCTATGGCCGCCGAGAGTCCCTAGCTTTCAACGGAACTCCGGGCAACCTCGGAGGTGACCGGAAAAGCCCAGTTGGTGACCGTCTTTTCAGCCCCAAGCGCGGCCGCGCCGGCAACTGCGCGGCAGATCGCAGCAACAGAAACTTCGTCGCGCCAAGCGCGTAAAAATGGTTGTCAACATGAAGAAAATAGGATATAAAGAGCAGGAAGGCAGGATCAGTTTGAAGAGATCAGATCAGAACGGATTACATCGGGGGGTACTAATGAAAAGTAAGAGAAAAGCAGGAGCGTTCGTTTCGGCGGCTGTGGGTCTTCTCATCGCCTCAAGCTCGCTGTTCGCACACCACTCGGAAGCGGTGTACGACAAAGATCGTTTGGTAACCGTGAAGGGGTCCATCATAGAACATAAGCTCATCAACCCTCATCAACTCATTCGCATCAAGGTGAAGGACGCCAACGGCCAATTCGCAGTATGGACGCTGCATTCCAATCCTGCGAGCTCGTTGCGAGAGGTTGGCTGGACTCAAGATACCCTGAAACCAGGGGACGAGGTGACGGCGACCGGTTGGCCGTATAGAAGTGGTCTCCCGGCCATGTCCTGGCTGAGGATTGTCAAAGCGGATGGCAAAGAGGTCCCCCTGACGATGGGCAGAAAGCAATTCATGGCCGAATATCTTGCAAAGCACGGCAAAGAGCTCCCGAAAGAGGAATACGAGATTTATAAGAAATCCATCGAGGGGGTAGTTCCTCCAAGCACCAACTCCCTCCAGCTAAAGGACGAAAAGTATTAGCTGTTGGGTTCCTTTGATGGGGTAAGATCCAGCGGATTCGTTCAGTATTGCGTTATCGGATATGAGAGGCCCTTTGTCTGCCTTGCTCCAGCGGGGCAATTGATCCTGCGGGGATTGTTCCAGGGCTCCTGTTCGCATTGAATTCTGAGAATAAGGGCCTGCTTCAGAGCGACATTTAGCGTCAAAGGCACTCTTCAGCGATGTCGAGATAAGGGAGGATTTCAGACATGAATCGTCGCTTCATAGGATCGATCTTGGGGGTGGCCGTGCTGGCATGGCTGTCCGTTGGGCTCGCTCAAGCCAGCCAGCAAGCTGGAGCGTCAGGCGCTAAGGCTATACCCCGGACACCGGATGGAAAACCAGACCTGTCGGGGAAATGGAAGACGGTCAGTTCGAAAGCCGATCCAATGCAACTGACGGCCTGGGGAGCTAAGCAGTTTAATTACAATAAGCTTCCCGGAGGGAACGGGGCACGACCCGAGGATGATCCGATCATGAACTGTTATCGTCCCGGTTTGGCCCGACTCGGTCCGCCCCTCCTGGTTCCTGCCGAAAGCGTCGTGGTACGGCTTGAAGGGGAGAGCGTTCCGGCTCCCGGCGGCCCCAAGGCAATGGACGCGATCATGATCTTTAACGCCCCTCATAAGGTGTGGGTGTTTTATCAGTACAATCAAGAGACGCGCCAAATTTTCACCGACGGGCGAAAACATCCCCCGGTTGATCCTGACGACCCCCCGGAGGCCATTGCGACTAGGTGGTGGAATGGATACTCGACGGGGACCTGGGACGGAGATACGTTTGTTGCGGACACAACCAACCTGCGTGACGAAACGTGGCTCGACAACCTGGGTCATGAAGATCGGGAATTGCACATCGTGGAGCGCTTCCGACGAGTTGACGCCGATACCTTGCAGATCGACAGGACGTTCACCGACCCGGTGGCTCTTGCAAAGCCGTATACGACCAGCGCCACCCTCAAATTGATGCCGGACTTGGCGTTTAAAGAAAATATAGTCTGTCAACAATATTATGTGAAAAAGCTTGCTTTCGGTTACGAAGGCCTTCTCGGCATTAACGATCATCCGTGGCAAGGGAAGGAAAGAACTTCGGCGGGTCCTACCCTGCTCGGCCCTGCGGACAAAACGGGAGTCGACAAGAAATGAATCTGTTTTTCGTGACAAGAATCGCATGAAGTTTCCCGTTGCGGCTTTCAACAAATAGAAAGGGTTTCCTCGATGAATATTGCGGTCAATTCAAACGGAAGCACACGTTCTTGGCTCCTCGAGACGTTGCTATGTGTAGCGGCCAGTTTTCTGTTCGCGAGTCCGGCCAGCAGCCAATCCTCCTTGCCCGAGGGAGCAGAAAAAGAAACGGTCGAGGCCGTCTGCACGGTATGCCACACTACGGAGCGGATATTAGCGGCCGGGGATACTCGTCAGGACTGGGCGCAGCGCATCCGTCGGATGATTAGCAACGGCGCGGAGCTTCCGGAGAACAAGATTGATGCGGTAGCGGACTATCTGGCGAAAAGTTTCCCTCCGCTAGAGGGAGCGGCGGGGCCTGCACCTCGGACGCCGGATGGAAAGCCGGACCTGTCGGGAACTTGGGTTAAGCAGAAGAGCGGTTTTACTTTTGTGCACTTAGATCTGGATATGACGGACTGGGGGAAGGAAAGATACCTCTGGAACACGGAGCCAGTAATCGGTGAAGGGTATGTTGAAAAGGCTGAGCGCGCGCGAATCGAATTAGATCCAGTTTTTAATTGCTATCCGCCCGGTTTGGTGCGTCTCGGTCCTCCTACGGATACTGTCGGCGGCGGTTCCGGCGCAATCGAGATCACTCAGACCCCTGGCATGACGATCGTAGTCTACGACGCCAGGAACGCGGTCCGCTACGTCTACACGGATGGCCGAGAACATCCCAAGCCTCTCGATCTCACGTGGAATGGACACTCGATTGGCAAGTGGGAGGGAGATACACTCGTCGTCGACACCGTCGGCCTTCGCGAAGAAACCTGGCTCAGTAGCGACGGCCAGGAACATAGCGCAGATTTGCACGTTGTAGAACGCTTCCGGCGCGTAGACATGGGTGACTTGGAAATCGAGAGAACGCTCACCGATCCGAAGGCGCTTGCAAAGCCCTTTACAAGCCGCATAGCCCTCAGGTTGAATCCTCGATATAGCTTGCCGATTTCGGGTAATAATGACTGCACTCAATATATGGTGAGGAAGCCTGCCTTCGGCAAAGGAATAGGGGGGCTCCTGGGGATCAGCGATCATCCAAAAGGATCCACGAGCGCGGGTCAGGGGGGAAATAGCGCGAAGGTTGCTCCCAAGAAGGAATAATCTTCTTGAGAGCATCTATTTTCCGCAAGATAACGTGCAGTTCCGACCGACTTTGGAGATAAAAGCCCAGCGTCACCTTCGATAGGCCGATCTGGTGAGGCTCCCCGCGGAAACCGTCGGACCAGCAGCAAGGTGTTGCACCGTCGCATCAGAAGCTGGCATTTCTGGGTGAAGTTGTCCGTGAGTACGGGGGGGTTCGAATGAGCTCCCAAGAAGTTGCGAGGGGCTCCGACTGGCATCGGAGCCTCTCGCGTTTAACGTTGATCTCCCCCTTTGAAGCTCCCAAAAAGTTCCAACGATCTTGCCCGCAATCATCATTGGTTATGACTACTGCGAAATCAAAACGCCGCCCCAGGCCAAGGATTCGCCTGACCGGGTTCCAACTGCACGTCGTAGGCCCGGTTCGTTAGCCCGTTTGCCGCATAACGCGCGATCTGAAAGGTAATCACTAAAAGACCTTTTCTGCCAAAGAGTTTCTCCGCCTCGGCGAAGGTCTTGGAAGTGACTTTCGGCCCGCGCATCATTTCCCGGCCGAATTGAATGAGGACCGCATCTTTTTGCGGCAGCCCTTTGGTGTCCGTTTGATTTCTGACCACCTCAAGTTCATCTTCCGGAATGCCTGCTTTACGGGCGCTTTCCGCGTGAAGGAACCATTCCCGATGGCCGCCACCACCAACCTCCCGGGTCCCGACACACTGCGCCAGCGTTACATACCGCGGCTCCAGTTTCCCTTCCTTATCCAGCCATTCGTGAGCCTCAAAGTATTCCTGCGCGTAGATAGGGAAATAGGTTCGCATCCCATTTGTCCCCATTGACAAGGCCTTTTTGGGGTTTTCAGCTGTAGAATTGAACTGTTTCGCAAACGCCTGTCTTTCTTGCTCAGTATTCAATGGGCAACAATCGTTCTTCGACGGCCACGGGATTCGTGCGAGGGAGTCTGGCAAGACATCAGGCGGAAGTTTTTGCGCGCTCTGCCCCCCGCCCGCCTTTTGTTGCCCTGAGACGCTGCCTAGACCGAATCCCAACATGAGAACCACGACCAACACACTCCACGGAACCCACGAACGCAAATTGATCATCTCGAACTCCTCAAGTTGAATTTTTATCCTTTTTCCCCTTCTAGCTGAATCCTACAAGCTACTTGAGCCCCGCGAGTCTTGTCATTTCCGATGTTTGCCCGCTGGGGCGAGGCGCTTTCTGGCGTCAGCAATGTCTAGGGGCGATGGCCGTCGATAAAACGGCCAGTGCCCTCCCCAACCAGCAGGTGAAATCTGCTTTAAGGCTTTCGGGAGAGATCCTCGTAAACACCCTTGACGAACTCATCGGGGGTTCTGCCCGCAGGCTGGTTGGCGTCAAACTCCGCCGTCGGTTTCATTGCAATCACCTGGGCCAAAGTCTTTCCCGCTCGAATGGCGCTGCGGACGCGGTCCCGGATCGTGATCCATAGATCGCGCTGTGCCTGAAGATCCTTCGCTGTGACGATAGGGCCGCGGTGCCCTGTGATGATCTTCGTATCCGCATTCGCCATTTTCAGCATCTCATCGGCGGCGGCAATCATTCCCTGCATCGTGAAGCCGCCCGGCAGGTTGATCGGAGGATAGCCTCGCGAGCCGAGGAGGTCTCCCACGTGCATCACGTTTGCCTTGCGAAAGTAGACTATCGTGTCATTGTCAGTGTGGGCTGGCGCCGGGTGGATAAGGTCAATGTCTTCACCATTGAAATGCAACGTCAATCTCTTGTCAAACGTTATGACGGGCAGCGCTTCTTTGGGATTGGGTTGGGCATTGAGATTTGCAGGCGCTGCGCTCAATCGCGTGCGTAGATTATCCTGAGCCACAATCACCGCGCCTTCCTTGGCCATCAAGGCATTGCCGCCTGTGTGGTCAGCATGATCATGAGTATTGACTAAGAACCGAAGCGGCTTACCGCCGCTGACCTTCGCAACAGCAGCCATGATCTTGTCGTGGAGCGCGGCCGATTGCGCGTCAATCAGTAGCACCCCGTCGGCCCCCGTAAAGACGCCGATGTTGCCGCCTACTCCCAGCAACACGTAAATTCCCTCCGCAACTGGGACCGTTTGGATTTCCACCTTGCTCATATCCTGCTGCTGTGCCCGGACGGAAACCATCCCGAACGAGATGGCACAGGCCAGCGCCAACAGAATCCTCGCCGCGGAAAACCGCACTTCTCGTCTCGCCATAGTCTCCCTTTCGCTTTTAATCCTCCAGCCCAAGACGAATGTAAACATTGAGCTAAGCAACCGTCGCTGCAGCTGTTCCTTTGTCATGGTCAAGAGCCCATCCGTCATGGAATCTCACTGCATGATCGGCATCCGTGGCCAGTCCTCAATTTTTATTCGTGACACGAGAGTTGCCCCGCCCTTGCCATCGGGACCGAATACTAGCGCTTCACCATCCGCCACGTCGGATGCCAATTCGTGAAAGGCGCCGGTTAAATTAGGCGCGTGAGTTACGATAAGTGTATTGGCGCCCGTTGGAAACTCCGTCACCTTCTTTTGCAGCCACGCGGCTTGAGCTGCAGTCCCGCCCTGCATGCTCTGACCGTTATCGCCGAGTTCGGCGTAGGTCCGCGGATTACTTAGCTGAGCAAACCGCACGGTTTCGAGAGCCCGGTAAGTGGGACTGGCGAGCACGTCGCCGATGGGAATCTTCAATCCACGCAGCGCCTTGCCCATGGCAGTCGCGGTGCTCCGCCCCACTTCGTCCAACTGACGTTCGAGCTTGATGTTATCGGCATTGGCAGCTTCCTTGTTGGGCGCTTCACGCGGTGAACTCGTATGACGCATCACAATGACGTAGCCGCCTTGTCGCAAAGCCTTGACCAACGCTTCACCCTGCAGGGACTGCGCTTGCCCAGTTCCCGTCAACGCTATCATGCCCACCGTGCTGGCCAACAAGACTACATTCATGGCCCAATTGCGAGAATTCATGAGAACCTCCTTTGGCACGCTAACCCAAACGCATTGCAGAGGAAATCAGGCGCAGGGAGAACTCGGCGATTTCTAACGCTGAATTGCGGAAGCCCCCGCCCTCGCGATGCCGGAGACGTGAATGCATCGGTTGCCCCGATGCTGAATCTAAGAAGTACAGATTCGATCCGGATTCGGTTCCCGGACCTTCCGGCTGCAAATCGTCACCGGGCGCTTCTCGACAGGTCCTGATAGACACTGCTCACGAATTCCTCGGCGGGTCTCCCCATTTTCTCGTTCTCGTCGAATTCCGCTGTCGGTTTGGAAGCTACGACCTCTTCCACGGTTTTACCGGCCCGGATTCCACTGAGGATCCGATCCCGGATAACCATGGTCATGGCGCGCTGCTGCTCGAGGTCTTTTACACTCATGATCGGGCCGCGATGCCCCGAGATGAATTTCGTGTCCGGGTTCGCTACTTTCAGGATTTCTTCCATCGCGGCGATGATCCCATCAATGGTGAAGCCTCCAGGGATATTAACCGGCGCAAAACCTTGAAAAAAAGTGAGGTCGCCGACGTGCATGACGTTCGCTTTGCGGAAGTAAACCACCGAATCGCCGTCGGTGTGGGCCGGCTTGGGGTGAAAGATGTAGACATCCTCCCCATTGAAATGCAGCGTTATATTGTCGTTGTATGTCACAACCGGGAGGGATTCTTTCAGGATTGGAGGAGAATTGGGGGCAGTCCCGGGGGTGCTTAAGCGCGCTCTGATGGTCTCATGGGCAACGATCACCGCGCCCTCTTTTGCCATCAATGCGTTGCCGTCGGTATGGTCCCCATGGAAGTGCGTATCAATCAGGAAGCGAATCGGTTTATTACTGATCTTTGCCAGCGCCTCCATGATTTTCTGATGCATCGGCGCATATTGGGAGTCCACCAGCAAAATACCGTCATTTCCGGCGCAAACCCCGATATTTCCCCCGACTGCCGTCAGCACGTAAATTCCGTCCGCAACCTGAGTGGTTTTTGTTTCAACCTTGCTGTAATCCTGCGGTTGCTGCGCCTGCATGGTCGCCGTTAGGCATCCGAGCACACCTGCCGCCATCAACAGAACTCCAACGATGCGAAACTTTTTACTATCCGCCGCCATAAACTTTCCCATGAGTTTCAGAAATCCGAGCCGGCTGATTCCCGAGCTTCAAACGTATGCCTCTACCGGGTCAGGCTTAACTCCCCGCAGCAACCAACACGTAAGGGAACACCCTCAAAGGCAAAGCGGGGAAATCTATCCTTTTGGAAGCCTCCTAGCTTCTCCTCAACCGACCACGGGATGTGACATGTATTTACCCGATGGCATCGGATTGAAAGCGCAGAACAACACACCGCGTGATCAACTGATTAATGAAGAAGAACGGCCTCAACAAAACAGCGATGATATTGTCAGAACGCCTCTCTGACTGTCAAGGGTGAAATTAACACGAAGCCAGTTGGGGATGGCAGTTGTGGCTAGCGAGGGTTCCGAAGGCCTATTTCGCCCATTCCTCCAGCAAAACACTTGGCTTATGACTTTTCGACGGAAGCCGCCAACGCTTCGCCGGAGACAACTCCTTTGATGGGGAGCCTGCCCAATGGCGTGAATAATCACAGCATCGATTTACCAGGCTACCACCACGGACTGCTACGAACTACGGTAGCGGGCGCTCCTG